>Ga0315296_10002213_pt1 | contig 16657 bp, 14 predicted proteins | sample YL17G14_18_MG_FD_203921 | JGI IMG/M metagenome (GOLD analysis project Ga0315296, IMG submission 203921) | Sediment microbial communities from Yellowstone Lake, YNP, Wyoming, USA - YL17G14_18 | ecosystem: Environmental > Aquatic > Freshwater > Lake > Sediment | place: USA: Wyoming | collected... | reverse complement strand
ATTACATCAAGAAAGCGTTCAAATTCCTTGTCTACAAAAAGATTTTGATAGGTTGCCTCAAAGATCGGAGGAGGATTGTAATATAACTTCCTGACGGGTAACCCATCAAACAATTCATCTTTAGAAAAGTCTTTCCCAAAGGAATCCTTCCCTTCCCGGCAAAAGATGTAAACTTTACTTGTTTTTTGTAATTCTTTAGAAAGATGATAGGTATAATTCTCTGTTCCATAAGGATGGCGGGGAAGAAAATCATGAACTACTTGCACAATTCTTTTCATTTTAGTCTTGGCTTGGACTCTCCTTCGATAACTTCTCCTGGTCGAGCACTCCTTTTGCTCGTCACCCTACCCCGTCCCGATACCGGGACGGGATCGGGAAAGGGCGACCGACCAACGGGCGACCTTCATGGTCGCCCGAACCTCCCTCTCGGGAGGACTCCAGAGAAACATTACCCTTGTCTCAACAATTTCTTGTAAATGTCTAAATGTTCATCGCACTCTTCACTTATGGATTTAACCCGTGGCATATTCTCCCGAAACTTCTGGACCAACCCGGGTTCATTTATAATGCGTTCCATCTTCTGTTTTAGGCCTAATATATCACCTCTGTTAAAAAGTAGCCCGTTAACATTATCATGAACTATTTCTGGGATGCCCCCAATATCTGTGGCGACGATGGGGACTTTATTGGCAAATGCTTCTAAGACTGACAGAGGATAGTTTTCGTAACAAATCGAGGGCATAACCAGTATATCAATACTGCCCAATACCTTTGTTAGCTCTGAGCGCTCAAAACTGCCCATAAAGTCAATTCTTTCATCACCAGTAGCCATTCGATGAAGTTCTTTCACATATCCTGTATCTGGAAAATCCCCATATAATTTCAAATTTACCTTATTCGATTTTATCTTACTGAATGCCTCAAGCAAAATATGTGCACCTTTAATTCTCTTCCACCCTCCAAAGTAGCCAAAAGTGACATTAGAAATTTGACCTTTTGCTGGATTTAATTTGCGTGGATGGATTGTTCCCGGGGACACAACTCTGAACCCATTGCGAAAGTATCCTTTCTTAAGAAATACTTTGCTTAAAAATGACGAATGGCAAATAATCTGGTCAACCTTTTCTAACTGGCTTTTAAGAAATGGCAATCTTCCGGCTACCGCAAGAAGTAGAGAAAAAATTTCCCGATTATTCATCAGACTAAGCTTAAACTTATTTTCTACTATTGCTTCTTGAACATAGAATTCCATCATTTTTTCATCAAATGCCTGGCTAATCCTGTCATAGATACTATTATCGTCTCTTAAACAACAAATGCAGTCTTTCCAGGAAGAATTCTCCCCGCATAAACTACCATCCGATTTGAATCGATTCCAGCTCGGGCATAAGAACCAGAAATCCATCAATGTCAAGATAACAGGCATTCTCAATTCCTTTGCTGCGTCAATTATTGAAGATGAAAAGCGAAGGAGATGATAGATATGAACAACATCGGGGGAAATCTCTCTTAGAAAATCTTTAGCATATATATATAGAATGGGATTATAGTATTCGTAAAGGACTGGATTGGCAGCCAACTGAGGATTAAAGATCAATCTTCTAACTGAAAGTCCATCTACTTTTTCATCAAAGAAACCGGTTGAGGGAAATTCATCGCCTAGCCATGGTTGGGGAGCCAAGATCCATACTTTATGTCCTCTTGCCAGCATATCCTTTGCTACCCGAAGAACAGCGATACCTGTCCCCCATATAGGATCGGGCGGAAATTCATGGACAATATAAACTATCTTCATATTTTTCATGCGACACTGGCCGCTATTTTGTAGCAGCAAAACGTAAGCTTTGCTCTCCTCTATTTGTAGGGGCTCAATTTATTGAGCCCGTCTTTAGCAGAGCTGTCGCTCTGCCGCTACATTTCTTCGTAACCCTGACGCGTCCCCAAACAGGAACGGCGTCGGGAAAGAGCGACCCACCTAACTCTTTATCTTCGAATCCTACCAAAGAATTTTAATAATTCTCTCCGAAATCTCCGTAATAAATTATAGAATACTGAGTATTTCTTAATCTGGGCAATTTCCTTTGTTAAGTTCATAAGATTCTGATAGTGCGCAGCATCCCTATCCCTTATTAACCTCTCCAGATTTGTAATATGTTGGTCCTTGGGGGTGATAACCTTATTCAGATTATTGATATGTTGGTCCTTGGCAATGATAGCAGAATCCTGATTCCTTATCTTTTCCCGCAATTCATCAATAAGCTGAGCCATGTGTCCTATTTGCCCCAGGAGAAGTTCAACCTGAGAGGTTTGTTCTAACATGCGATTATTTCCTGAATTAGATTTTCCAATGGACTCTTCACTAGAATCGACTTTTTTAATCTTTTTCATTGACCTCCCTCCATTCTGAGCATTCTGAAATCTATTTGTTTTAACTACCTTTCTCCGTTCCTTTATTTCTCTTCTGTAATGCCCTAAAAGTTCCTTAAAATAACGAATCTCGCAGGCATTTTCCGGCCTTTCAACCCACTCACCAGTCTCCTTATCTATCTTTCCTGAAAGATTAGAATCGTGCAGCCTGTAGGAAACTATAGGCTTATCAAGATAGGATATTTCCGAGCATCTAACAATCCTGAAAGATAATTCTATGTCACTCGTGTATAATAAATTTTCATCATAATAACCCTCTCGAAACAGAACCTCTCTTCGATACATACAGGTATGATTCGGAAGCGGTATCTTTAATTCAAATTTCTTTATTTTCTCATAGAAATTACGGTTTTTCTCCATTCTGTAAAACTGTTGCACCTCTTTGAAATAGTCGTTTTCTATCGGATACCCCTCCACATTTATAAATTTATCGAGTCTGCCAAATACGAGGTCAACTTCAGGGTGAGAATTCAAGAATTCTAATCTCGATTTTATAGCATCTGGTAACATCACATCGTCAGGGTCAAATTGAGTAATGAATTCACCCCGTGCTCTTTTCAATCCCTCATTTCTGGCTTTAGAAATGCCCTGGTTCTCCTTTAGTTCAATTACTGTAACCCTCTTATCCTCTTTGGCAAACCTCCTGGCTATATTTAGAGAATTATCAGTTGAACCATCATCAACAATGATTAATTCGAAATTAGAGTAACTCTGTCCCAGCACACTCTTAATTGTCTCCTCAAGATATTTTTCACTATTATATACTGGCATAATCACGCTTACCTTATCTTTGTATTCAGGGGAAGTTTCGGATATTTTTGTTAATAATTTCGTGCGTAAATATAATAAAGGGTCGTTTTTATTCTTCACACCCCTCCTGCACTGCACTTTCCTATCCGCCAAATCAACAAATCTCTCCTTCCCATAATGGTAGACAAATGCATCATCACAACAGACTACTTCATATCCTTCCCTCTTTGCTCTCATATAAAAATCATCATCTTCTCCACAGCCCAGCTTCACTTTCTCATCTAATATCCCAATCCGGTTGAAAATTTCCCTCTTAATCAAAAGGCAAAAGCCAGGAGCTGCAGGTATTGACGGATATCGACACTCCGATAACTCTGATATAAGATTAGAGAAACTCTCTAAAGTAAAACCAGCCGGGATACTATTAAATTCAAGGGGATAAGGAATGGAAAGAAACTCAGCACTATTACTTAGCGGGTTCACCATCCCAATCCTGGAGTCACTGTGTGCACACCTGTCCATCTTCTCCAGCCATCCCTCAGTTACAAGAGTGTCAGAATTTAGTAAAATCACATTATTCTCACTATTTTCAATTCCGATATTGCAACTCTTAAGCCATCCTAAATTTTTCTTATTGGTGATTATACGTGCCGATTTTATTGTTCTCAGATATTCCTTGATAAGCGGAGCATTGCCATCGTCAATTATAATCAAGTTATATGGATGTTTTGTGTTTTTCAGTATACTTTTAATACATTGCTCCAAATAGGGCAATGCTCCATAAACAGGAATTATAATATCATATGTTCTTTTCTCTTCCGCCAACCTATCTTCCCCTTGCTCGGGTCTCTCCTGTAGCAGCAAAGCGTAAGCTTTGCCTTCATCTCTTGTAGCAGCAAAACGTAAGCTTTGCTTCCTTTATGTGGGCGACCATGGAAGGTCGCCCCTACGCGATTCGCCGCAAGGACTCCAGGATATTATACTTTTTTAAATTTATAAGATTCTGGTCCTTAGCTTCCTTTCTTTTTTAAACTCATCATAAAGGCCGTGGCAAATCCACACAGGATACCTATTGCCATTACTATATTATCAAGGAAAGTTACAAAAAATCCAAGTAATCCAAAAATTAACCCTCTTTCTTTTGTAAGATACATAAGAAAATGGAAATTAAGAACAACCCACCCTAAAATAAAAGGCAACAGAAATGTAATCGAAGCATAACCAAAGAGGGCTACAAGAAATAGCAAAAATATTGCTGGAGCCAAAACTACACTTGCAAGTTGTTCTTTCGGAGAATGGGCATAGCCTGTTCTATTTTTGCCTAACTGCTTCCAACCCTTATATTTGAGAAAAATCTTAGCCCAATAAAAAGGAATTTGGAAATCATTTTTAATAAACGAAAGTGGCGTATATTTTTTGAGATGAATTACTTCAAGGTCTTTTAGAAAAGCTATTTTTTTGCCACAAGATACAAGTTTCTGACCTAGTGCTGTGTCTTCTCCTAATTTAATATCAGAAGCGTATATGCGGGCAGTTTCATCCCTGATAGCATATATCGAACCATACAAAAAAGTCACCTTTTCAGGTAATCTTCTAAAGATATAATGCATATAAAGATTCTTGTATTGGCTGAAGAAGTTTGCGCTGGGGTGTTCTTTCGAGAGAAGTCCTGTTAAAGCATCAACCCCCGGGTGGTGAGAAAAGTAATTATCTATCTTAGTTAAAGTATCTGGCTTTATCACCACATCCGAATCTATGTTAACGATTATCTTGCCAGAAGCAGCCTGGACGCCAGTTGCACGAACCCGGCTTCTACCACACTTTCCCTCCAACTTTATGACTTTATCGGTAAACTTCTTAGCAAACGAACAAGTTACATCTTCATTCCCGCAATCAACGAGAATCAGTTCATAATCCTGATATGTAGATTCCTTTAGTGCACTAAGACACTTTTCTATTGTGTTCTTACTATTATAGGCAGGAACGATTACGGACATATCTGGCATAGGTAACTACCCCTAATAGACTGCCTAAAAAATCTGCCGATAAATCAAGTACTTCAAATCCCCGATGAGGTGCAAAAATCTGGTGATACTCATCGGAGACCCCGTACAAACAACCGACAACAAGAGCTGATAGCAAAAAGTATTCTCTAAAAATTCGAGCTTCAACATTTTTAAAAAACCTTGCCACGAGAACCTCTTTGGCTAAATCAGGAGGCGTCAACAGAAAAGATGTCAATCGAACTGCTTCAGGCGTAAGTTCTATAACCTCCCCCTATTGGACGAGTTTCGCAACTTTTTTGCTTCGGAAGAGGCAGAAAAACTATATAAAGAACTAGCAATTATTGGTTAAGCTGTTCCTTTAAGTTAAGGAGCGGTGGTCAAAATGGTACTAATTAATTTCTCCGTTTTGAACAGCCACAAGAATTGTCGTAAAATCTCTTGCTTTATTAATATCATTTTTTGGAAGATCGCAATCAACTTTAAAGCCTGCATCATTGAAATATTTAATTAAGTCTTCAGCATAATTAATAGGCCATTTCTCATTGATATGAATTTCCATTACAATTTTCTTAATCGTTTTCAGAATTTCAAATGGAGTATTTAAAAATATGTCATATTCGGCTGCCTCAGCATCACATTTTACTAAATCTACCGATGATAAATTGTAATCTATAAATATTTTATGCAAACTTATACAATTTACTAATTCCACATTATTTAATTCTTTAATCACTATATCGCTAATAGAAGACCTTGCTTTGGCAGTCTTATCAACATAAATTTTAATCTTTTTATCTGTTTCTTTACCTACGACCGCATAATTTAAAATGTTGCTTAAATTTCCACCATTTAGTAAAACATTTTTAACTGCCTGTCTATAATTGTCGTCAACAGGCTCAATTGATATTACTTTATTTGATTTATTTAGCATTGCACAAGTAAAGTAACCAACATGCGCACCAATATCTATAATATTTTCATAGCGTTCATAACTTAAAGAAGATAATTTGTACGTATCTTTTAAAAATATTTCATAAAATACAAAAAACTGCTCACCTCCGGGTCTTATTAATAACTTCATTCCTTTATAATAAAGAAGGAATTCTCCATCTTCTGTTACGTCAATTCGGCAGCCTGTTCTTAAAAACCAATTCAAGAAAAATGTGTCCTTTTCTGTTATATTAATCTTTTTATTATTTCTCAATAATAATGGCATATTATATTGTTTTTTAATATAATATCGGAAAATGAATTTTATTGGATTCTGGAATAAATTTATTATTCTTGAAATAATTTTAAATTTAATAAGTGGCTCCCGAAAAATTGTGAAAAAAATATTTTTTGACATTCTGCCTTGTCCTTCAACCCGATTACACCACTTTCATTTCAAGATGTTAAATAAAAACCATCAGCAACTATTTTACTCACAGAGGGTTAAGTTGTAATGGCTCCCGCAAAGGAACCTTGTTTACCCAATCTGACACGATAATTTCAATATAGTTTCTTGCTTAAACTCATGCCTACAACATCATCAAATAGCATCCTTAAAAATTTTCTTTCTTAAATTTATTAATCCCGATTTAATATAGAATTTTACTAGTAACGAAGAAAGCTTCCTTGGAATCAATAAATAAATTGTAAGGCTACATTTTCGAAAGATGCTGTATCCTAAGGAACCGAATATTCTCTTCTTAAAAAATATATAATGAATATTCTTTAAGATGCTTGCGAGATTTCTTTCCATTTTTGCAAGTTGAAAATTACGGACAAGGAGAGCGTCTTCAATTGCCCATATCATAAAATCGTTCTCCCTACCCATGCCCTTCGCATCAGCTAAGGCTGATTCAAGAATCAAAATGGAACGTCTCAGCCATTCCGGTCTTTTATTCACCATCATGCTATGATTGGAAGCATGCCGTCTGTACGCACCCAAAGAAAGACTTAGCAAACAAATATCGTTGTATACGAGCGAAGCGATAAACAAATACCAATCTGCATGCCAAGCATAATAAGTTGGTATGGGATATAATTTTTCATAAAGGTCCCTTTTATATGACTGTCCAGTAGTAATTGCATAAAAAACAGGGTCATTTCTATATGCATCTTTTGAGAGAATATAAACTTTATCTTCGATTTTTTTTAGATTTTTTAGGCAATTGTTATTAAAAAAATTCTGTCCGTCTCTTTCTTGGCCTACCATGGTCAAATCGTGAAACACTGCCTTACAATTATATTTCTCATAAATAGAATAAATTTGCATAAGTTTATTCGAAAACCAGTAATCATCCGAATCCATAAAAGTAAGGATTTCTCCACTGGATTCCTTAAATCCAGAGTTTAACCCTCCAGCCTGTCCTGCATTCTCTTGATAAATATACCTTACCCTACCCTTATATTTCTTAAGCCGTAAAGCGGTGTCATCAATTGAGCCGTCATCAACAACTATAATCTCCATCTTCTCCTGAGGAAAATTCTGGTTGAGTATGCTATCAATCGCTTCCTCTATAAATTGCCCACGATTATAAGTACTAATTATAATTGAAAAAATTGGCTTACTATTTTTCATAATCTCCATAACCAAAACTATTTAATAGTTATTCTTTTTTAAAATATATAAGAAACAATTACGATCACCATACGGATGCATTCTACTTCTGAACAAAAAATAAAGTAGAATTGTCATTATAAGTGGATTCAAAAAAACTCCAGAGGAAACCCAACAATGACCTTTGATCCCTTACCTTGAACCAAACGACGGCAAATTCACGTATTAAACTTAAGTACCTACGCTTAGAAATTTGTACTGCCCTATAGTTTCCTTCTAAGAGACGATGTCATCTCTGCCCTGCCCAACCATTTCGTTAATATATTTTAGGTACATCTCATAACAATTGATATAAAAATTGTAAGTGTAAGGTTTAGGCCCAGGATTTTCACTCAGCCACCAAACCGGTTTTTCAAAAAGTCTATCCCCGATTTTCATTCTTAAATCAGCATTTTTTGTAATTACTGCGGGGTCAAAATGTTGATAGAGTTCTGACCAAATTTCTGGGGAATGGTAAGGAGATAGATAAGGCGATCCAGTAAAATTTTTAAAGACCTGATGATAATTCCCTAGCCAAGAGGCGGTTTTTTCAAAATGATTGTTAAAAAAAGTGGTTTTATCTTTTTCAATATACCCCCTGTGTTTTCCGGTGTAAAAGTGGGCCGGACTGGACATCGTACCTCCCCAAAATATACATTTATCATTAAACTCCTCGGTGATTTTCTTAATCGTGGGCATCCATTTAATGTGTCTTGGGTCGGCATAAAGATCTCCACATATAACTTTCTTTTTAAAATCTTCGCTGCTCTCTTCGTTGCGACCGTCATGGGTGAATATCCTATTCACATTAATGCCATTTTTTTCCACCCATCTCTTTACTAACGGATAGTTTGGTTGGGCGCTAAATATATACCAGTTCTTACTGTTTAGTTTCAGGACTAAATTTATTATCTGGCTATCTCTACCACCTGTTAATACTATGTGTGAATAATCCGGAAAAATTCGCTCTATATCATTTATAAACTTTTTTATATAATAAGCCGACCTATTAATAATTAATTCTTCATTATTAATAGTGAAGTCGGGATTAAATAAAATCTGAGTATCGGTCAAAGTGACTTTTTCAAAAGACTTAAGCTTCTTTATTCTCTTGTCAATAGTCTCCCATGTTGAATACCAAGGTAATTTAAATAATTTGTTTAATATTGGAATACTTCTAAAATATAGCCTTACCTCGCTTAAATACTCTTTTAGAAAATCCGGGGGTTTAAAATTATGATTTATCTCAAAGGTTCCTGAGTCAATGATCAAGGATATTACGGAAGTGGATACTTTTAATTTATTTTCGCATTTAATATAATAGCACGGATATATTCCGCAACCAACATCTTCTAAGGACTCTGTTTCTACAATACTTTCCGGCTTGAATTTTAAATATATTTCTAAACTTGTTATTTTTTGCATTTCGGTTTTACACCATTCGGTTGGTTAATGGCCAATGAAGTATTTTTGCCAAACAATATCTAAATATGCCTACCGTTACCGGATACGCACAGAGCACAACATGTAATGCATAGATTACACTTTTCTTAAAGCATATATTAAACTGCTTTTTAAACAACGGTATTTTAAGAACTGGTATAATATTTAATGCAAAGGTGATAAATAAAAAAGATGTACTTTGAAACAGGTAAGCCAAGATAAAGAATAGTAATGTTCCTGTAGTTTTTACAACTGTTTTAAGTAACCTTTTTATCCAGGAATAATCTTTTTTTCTATAAAGAATAGCACTCACTTCAGCCAGGCCATAGCCAGTACGAAAACAACGCTTAGTATACTGAAAAATATTGCGCATATCTATATCATGGTAAGCCATAGGGACATCGAGTCGTTTAATTTGATAATGTTTTTCTCTAATTCGGAATGAAAGCTCGGGGTCTTCACCAGCTATAAGATTATCGTTATAACCAGCCATATTTTCTAAAGCGCTTCTCCTTATTAACACATTCCCACCAAAGTATTTATTTTTTATAACCGTATCCCACTCAACATTCCACTCAACATCTGCAATAAAATGAAACCAGTTTTTGTCAGGATACAATTCTTTTACATATCCAAATACTGCGGCAATACGATCGTTCATGCTTTCTACGGCCCTATAAAGCCATAACGGATCAATCTGCGTATCGCTATCTAAAAATTGCACGAGTTCGCCTTTAGCTATTCTCCATCCTTCATTGCGCTGCCTACCCGGGGTTGGATTCTTAAGATTTAATGAAACTGTCTTTACTGTACCGAAACTGTCGGCAATGGCTATACTATTATCGTTTGAACCACCATCAACATAAACAATCTCAATTTCTTTCGGATAACTGGCTTTCTTTACTGAAGTTATGCAGTCGGCCAGAGTCCGAGCACAATTAAGGCCTATGATGACACACGATATGTCTGGATATTCTTTGTTAATCATTGTATATTTTTTTCAAATATTTTTTTCAGCAGTTTCGCCGTATTGCGTATATTAAATTCTTCAATTACTTTAATCCTCGCATTTTTTATACACTTCTCACGTAACTCATCGTCTCTAAGCAATAACTTGATTGCCTCGGCTATCGCCGCAGCGTCCTTTTCCGGAACAAGTATCCCGGTATTCGTATGATTAACTATTTCCGGAATGCCTGAGTGACGTGTTGCGATAACCGGTATTCCCAAAGCCACAGCTTCTATAATCACTACGGGTATGCCTTCCTTTTTTCCAGTATCATCTGTTATGCAAGGAACTACACAAATATCGCTCCTTTCCAACTCTTGTTTGACTACTGCTTCAGAGCAAGCACCTTTAAAAATTATACTATTTTCAAGATTATATTTTTCTGCCTTTTTTTGCAGTTTTTTCCGTAATGGTCCATCCCCTATCATTATCAACTTAAACCTTATCCCCTCTTCTGCTAAAAAGTTACACGCTTCAATTAGATAAATGAACCCTTTCTTCTCAATAAATCTACCAATAGAGATTAAATGTACTTCTTCTTTATTTCGCTTTTTAGTAAACGATTGTTTAACCGAATGTACGTACTTATCGGGGTCAATTCCGCAATGAATCAGATATGCCTTTTTTCTACAAGGAATTATCCGGTCATAATAATCTATGGTATACTGCGAGGGAAAACACAAGAACTGCGCATGGGCAATCTGCTGTTTCAAGCCCTTAGCAGAAATAGCTGCACCCGGAGAATGAATCGTGATGCTATACGATATTCCCAATATTCCGGCAGCGCACATCGTTATAGCTCCCGAAACAAACGGAAAATGGGCATGAACATGAACGATATTCTTTTTCTGCAATGCCAAGGCGGTGTAGGATGATACAAAAAAAATACAAACTAATCTTAAATAACTAATAATATTCTTTTCTTTATTAAAGAGAATGCGTTGTAATGTATCGAAATAAGCAGCCGGACTGGTTATAACAAATTTTATATTTGAGTAAATGATTGGAAATATTTTGGTCTCTAAAGGAAAAAGGCAATCTGCTTCCCTTGCTAACAGCTTGTCTTCATCTGACAACTCGACTGCGACCTCAGGATAAACGCTAAATAAAGACATATCAAGTCCTAGTTTACGCAATTCAGCAATTTCTCTGCGAATGAACGTATGGGATAAAGAGCCAAAACTTGTGGTTAAATATGCGATTTTTTCCATCTTACCCTTTTCAGTAAGAAAAAACAAAAACCAAAGAAAATACCACTTGCCATTACGATATGATCAAAAAAGGTCAATAAAAAGGATAAAATTCCGAAAACAATCCCTTTTTCTCGAACCATAAAAATAAAAAAATTAGTATTAAGAACCGACCACGCCAGGAAGAGAGATAATGTCAAGAAAAGATAGGAATGAACTTTAAAAGAAATCAGAATACACAACGCTATTGCAGGCGCACATATTACACTAAGAAGTTGTCCAATAGAAGCATGGGCAAAGCCTGTTTTATTTTTCCCTAATTGTTTCCAGCCTTTGTATTTAAAGAAAATCTTTGCCCAGGAAAAAGAAATCTGGAAATCATTTTTAAAAAAAGAAAACAGGCCATATTTTTTAGATGGGCGGCCTGAAGATCTTTTAAAAAAGCAATCTTCTTCCCCATAGATACGAGTCTCTGTCCTAGTTCCGTATCTTCGGCGATTTCGACATCAGGATAACAAGGTTGTACAGATTTTCTCCTAAAGGCGCATATCGAACCGCATAAAAATGTAACCCTTTCTGGTAATTTGCTAAATATATAGTGCATATACAGATTTTTATAGTAGCTAAAAAATTTGGATGAGGATGTGTTTTTGCGAGGCATCCTGTTAAGATATCTATTTCGGGATGGTTGATAAAATAATCAACAATTTTATTTAATGTATCCGGCTTGATAATAATATCCGAATCTATATTAACGATTATCTCGCCTTTGGCAACTTTAATAGCACTGTTGCGCGCGCAAGATCTTCCCTTTTTTAATGGCAATTTTATCACATTCTCTGTATACTTACTAGCAAGAGAAAAAGTATCATCTGTGCTGGCATCATCGACAACGATAAGCTCATAATCCTGGAATGCCGAAGCCCTAACTGCTCTAAGACAGCTTTCTATCACACTCTGGCTATTATAGGTAGGAACAATTACCGATACGTAAGCCATATATTATTTTTTACTAATAGCAATAGTACCCATCGTCCTTCCCATCACATATACTATATTGCCTAACGTCAACAAAAAAAAGAAATAAAGGCTTTGAACATAGGAATAATTATTTTGTTTTGCACAATACTTGAATATTTTTAACTTTATATTTAAATTAAGCGGAGTGTAATTAAGCAATCTTTCCACCATTATGTGATTTCGGCCATAGAGATTAATTTTTTTAAACCAGGTGTAAATATTCTTGATTTCTAGGTGCGTAATTTTCATTTCATTTAAATAAGCAACTTTTAAGTCTTTCTGCCGGGAAATACAACGTTGCAAAAACTCCGTGTCTGCTCCCCTTAACCAGGGGAGAAAATAACCGTATCGATCAAAGGCAGTCTTTTTTACTGCCATATTATTATTATTTGCAAAAAAATATTTTTTAGGGCAATTTTGAAACACATATTCGACTTTCGCATTTTCATAATTCTCAAACATTCGCAATGTTACCAAAATACCAGAAGGAAAACAAAGTCTACCTATAAGAATCATTGCGCCGGTACTATTCATCGCTCGATAAATACTTGCTAACCAATCTTTCGATACAGCGCAATCTGCATCGGTAAAGGCAATAATTTCGCCCTTCGCTTCTTTTAACCCTCGATTGCGGGCGGCATATGCACCTTTTTCATTCTCATGAAGGAGAGTAAGCTCAGAAAAACGACGCACAATTTCTGCCGAAGCATCGGTAGAGCCATTATCAACAAAGATAAGCTCATACTCGCTTCGTTTAAAATCCTGTTCAAGGAGAGCCTTAATACATTGCTCTAGATACAGTTCTTCATTATAAAATGGAACAATCACGGAGAAAACCATGGCCTATAAAAAAATTATTTTTTATTTTTTTATAAATATATAAAATGCCTTTTGGAGTATTACATTGTTCTTAGCAATACATAATTTAATCATTTTTTTGAGTTATCATCTCAACTTGCTTATATGACGAACCATAGTTAATTAAATTTTCTTTATAAATAGATACTTCGTATGGGTCAATTTTTTTATCAGTCCAAAAGAATTTGTAACGTGTCTCTCCTCTGCCTAAATCTACTTCTTTCAAGCGATAATAAAATCTGCATAATTTGAAGTGCTTGCGGCTATAAACTCTAATTTTTTTATTACTGAATTGCCGTCGCTAGTTTCGCTAATCATTAAAGGAGCAATTCCGAGCAACTTATCATTATCTTTAGCTAAAAGCACAAAAAGCATTGAATCAGAACAACAATATCTCCACCAGGTTGTTACCCAATTGAAACCCAACTCACTAGATTTAGTCTCGTTTCTTAATAATAATTGGTCCCAAACATCTTTAATATTTAACAAATCTTGAATTTTAGTAATTTCCAGTATTACCATTTAGTACGCGCCCTGTTTTAATCCCTCCCCAAACAAATTCGCGGCCCGACCAAACGTTACAACACTTATCTTATCAAGATTCGCTATAAAAGACATAAACTCTTCAAAAACCTTCAGGCGTTCTCTTTTCAATGCATAAATCCAGGGATGAAAACCAAAGGCCATATATTTGCCTTTTCTTATTCCTCGTTGTAATGTGCTTTTTAGTTTATTATACATAGCCTTCTCTGATAAGCCTTTGCTCTCGTATTCCCAGTCATCCATAGTTATGGGTAATCTTATGAGTCTCTCAGTAATATAATAAGGTTGGTCACTGCGGTCCGCTTCGGCATTCCATACATACCCCTTCTCTCCCAAAATCCTCAATAAATCTTGATTCCATTTAGATTCTGGAGAGCGAAAACCTTTTATTTTTACACCAGTTAATTCCTTAATGACCTGCTCGCATTTTGAAATCGATTCTTCCAGACTTTTCTTAGTCACCAATGTGGGAATATCATGATTATATGTGTGGTTTGCTAACTCGTGACCTCTTTTGTGTATCTCTTTTATTAAATTCGGAGCATTTTCACAAACTTTCCCAACAATATTGTATGTTGCTTTCATTCTGTATTTTCTCTGAATCTCAAGCATTTTATATATGATATTTTCATCAATCTTACCGCCTAATCTACCATTTCCTGGCTCAAGATCATGGAATACAGTAATGAAGATTTTTTTAGATCTACGTGAAACGCTTTTTATTTCAGGAAATTTCTTACAATGTTGTATGAAAGCCTTAATAGCAAGATAATAAGGTAGCTTATTCAGACCAGAGAATGGCCAGTAGGAATTGGTTTCTGTTACTGCGGTTCTTACTATGTCTTTGATTTTCATTTATCTTTCGTCTATACCTAATTTCTTGGCACTATCATAGAAACATCCACAAGACAGCCTGTTCTCACTAACGATCTCTCTCAAACTCCGTGTTTTGCTCTATTCCATACTTTAGATTTGGACTAGCGTTCTCATCACCCTAAACGACGACCCACAAGGATACATTACCTCGGTCACAGGAATTTCTTGTAAATGTCTAAAAGTTCATCGCATTCTTCATCTATAGATTTAATTCGCGGAATATTATCCCGAAACTTCTGAATCAATCCGGGTTCGCTTATAACGCGTTCCATCTTCTCCTTTAGGTCTAATACATCGCCTCTCTTAAAAAGTAGCCCATTAAGGTTATCACGAACTATTTCTGGGATACCTCCAATATCCGTGGCAATGACCGGAATTCGATTGGCAAAAGCTTCCAGGATTGACACAGGATAAACTTCGTAACAAATGGAGGGCATAAGCAGTATATCAATATCAGCTAATACCTTTGTCAGCTCTCTCCGCTCGAAGTAGCCCATAAAATCAATTCTTTCATCGCCATCGGCTATTCGGTAGAGTTCGTTGACATATTGTGTACTCGGAAAATCTCCGTATAGCTTCAGATTCACGTTACTGGATTTTATCGCCTTGAACGCCTCCAACAAAATATGTGCACCTTTAAATTTCTTCCCTCCTCCAAAATAGCCAAAAGTAATATTAGAGATCGCATCTTTTTCCAAAGGTAACTTTGCAGAATGGATTGTTCCGTGAGTCAAAACTCTGAAGTCATGGGGAAAGTACCCTTTCTTAAGAAATGCTTTACTTAAAAATGAAGAACGGCAAATAATCTGGTCAACCTTTTCTAACTGATTTTTAAGAAATGGCCACCTATCTGCTGCGGCAACAAGTAAAGAAGAAGTTTGACGATTATTTATTAAACCAAATTCGAATTTGTTGTTTGATATCACTTCTTCCGTATAGAATTTCATCATCGTTCCGTTGAATTCCCTTGCAATCCTATCATATAGACCGTTTTCTTCCTTTAGACAATGAATGCATTCTTTCCAAGAAGAATTTTCCCCGCATAAACTTGCATCGGATTTTATTCGATGGCACTTTGGGCAAAAGAACCAGAAATCTGTTAATGTTAGAATAACAGGAATTCCTAAATCTTTTGCCGCGTCGATAATTGAGGAGGAAAGGTCGAGTAGATGGTAGATATGAATAATATCAGGGGAAATGTCTATCAGGAAATCTTTAGCATACACGGATAAAATAGGATTATAGTATTCATAAAGGACGGGATTGGGCGCTAGCTCGGGATTAAAAATCAATCTTCTGATTGAAAGCCCATCAATTTTTTCATCAAAGAAACCGATTGAAGGATACTCATCACCTAGCCATCTTTGAGGAGCCAACACCCATACATTATGTCCTCTTGCGAGCATATCTTTTGCTATCTGGAAGACAGCGACACTTGCGCCACCTATGTAATCGGGCAGGAATTCATGAACAACATAAACTATCTTCATCTTTTACATCCCTGATAGAGCACTGATTTCACCTTGTAGCAGCAAAGCGTTAGCTTTGTCTTTTTGGCAGAACTACTGCTCTTCATTTACGTTTATCCCCGGAATTTATCAAAAATTCTTAATAATCTTCTTCGAAACCTCGAAAATAGCTTATAAAATACTGAATATTTCTTAATCTGGGCAATTTCCTTTGTTAAGTTCATAAGATTCTGATAGTGCGCAGCATCCCTATCCCTTATGAGATTTTCCAGATATGCAATATGCTGGTTCTTGGCAATGACAGCCTTATTCAGGTTATTGATATGCTGGTCCTTGGCAATTATAGCTAAATCCTGATTCTTTATCTTTGAACGAAATTCATCAATCTGCTCAGCCATATGTGCTATCTGCTCCAGCAGAAGTTCAACCTGAGAAGGTCGTTCTAACATGCGACTATCACCTGAACCAGATTTTCCAATTGA
>Ga0315296_10002212_pt1 | contig 16658 bp, 15 predicted proteins | sample YL17G14_18_MG_FD_203921 | JGI IMG/M metagenome (GOLD analysis project Ga0315296, IMG submission 203921) | Sediment microbial communities from Yellowstone Lake, YNP, Wyoming, USA - YL17G14_18 | ecosystem: Environmental > Aquatic > Freshwater > Lake > Sediment | place: USA: Wyoming | collected... | reverse complement strand
TTTGAGTTTCGGGTGGTAAGACTGGCGAAGAAGGTTAAGGCTGGGGCTGACTTTATTCAGACCCAGGCAGTCTATGACGTAGCTAAGTTCACCAAGTGGATGAAGATGGTTACTGAGCGGGGGCTGGATAAGGAGGTGCATATCCTGGCCGGGGTGATACCCATTAGGTCAGCAGGAATGGCGCGCTATATGAGGGACTATGTCTCCGGGGTAAGCGTCCCCAATGAGATAGTTACCCGGATGGAACAGGCAAAGGAGGCTAAGGAGGAGGGGAAGAGGATAGCCGTCGAGCTTATTGAGCAGATTAAAGAGATACCCGGAGTTCACGGCGTCCATATTATGGCAGTGGGCTGGGAGGATATTGTCCCCGAAATCACACAGCAGGCTGGATTATTGCCTAGACCTATATTATAATGGCAGGGGGGGGAAAATGAGAGAGAAGATATTGTTAGTTGATGACGACCCTGATATCTTAGATGCAATAACCATGATTCTTGAATCTCAGGGCTATCAGGTGGTTACTGCCCGGGATGGGGTTGAGGGTCTGGCTAACCTCAGGGCGGAAAAGCCAGCACTGATGATTCTTGACCTCCTTATGCCCAAGATGGATGGATTTGCGGTATGCAAAGAGCTTCAAGACCCAAGATGGGCAAAGTACCGGGATATACCGATATTGATTCTAACCTCGGTGAGAGAGGAAGCCAGCCGCCGTCGCTATGAGCTGGAAACCGGGCTTGAGCTTGATGTGGACGACTATGTAGAGAAACCGGTGTCTCCTGATATCCTGCTGGAAAGGGTAGGCAGGCTTATTAAGAAGAAGGAGAAAGCCTGAGTTTAGAGGTGGTAGCGATGAAAAAGAGAGCCAAAATCCTTCTTGTTGACGATGATGTTGATTTTGTCGAGGTAACAAAGCTTATCTTGGAAACTAAACCCTACGAGGTAATTGTCGCCTCCAATGGGGATGAAGGGTTGCGGAAGGCGAGGGAGGAAAAACCTGACCTTATTCTCCTCGATGTGATAATGCCGGTCAAGAACGGGTTTACCGCTGCCGAGCAGATGAAAAGGGACCCCGAGCTTGCTAAAATCCCGACCTTGATGTTAACCGCTTTTGCCGCCAAGGGCACACAAACCTCAATCCCGGCTAGTCGCGGGTTCACCCTTGAAACTGAGGATTATATTGATAAGCCGGTTAGCCCTGAGGAGTTACTGGCAAGAGTAGAGAGGTGCCTGAAGAAGGCGGGCTTTTAACCAAGACCCAAAACTGTAAAACCCTGACCCTGATGTTGGCCACTTTTGCGGGCTCGTAGCTCAGAGGCAGAGCGGGCGGCTCATAACCGCTTGGTCGTAGGTTCGAGTCCTACCGAGCCCACTTAACCTCATCTAAGTTTACCTAAATTTCTTCAAAAAAAGTATTGACAGCGTCATCTGGATATGCTATAATTTGCTTATAGCGTAAAAAATACGCAATATAAATAAAATGACATATTGGAGCAGGCACTTGTCAACAGCTACGTTTCGTCCCCAAGGGGCTATTCTCACCCTTTACGGGGATTATCTTCTTAAACGTGGCGGAGAGATTGGAATCGGCAGCCTGATAAAGCTACTTAACAATCTCGGTCTGTCCCAGCAAGCAGTACGGTCAGCAGTATCAAGGATGTGCCGTGCCGAGCTGTTGAAGGTTAGGCGGGTGGGGCGGAGGAGCTACTACTCGCTGACTGAGGATGGTCACCTCTTGCTGACTAGAGGTGCCCAGCGTATCTTTGAGCGGAAGAACACCCATTGGGATGGGAGCTGGAATATTGTTACCTATTCTATTCCCGAACAAAAACGCCAGGCGAGGGACAGGCTGCGGCTTGAGCTAAATTGGATGGGTTATGGTGCCCTGACCGAAGCCACCTGGATCTCACCCTACGACTTAACCAAAGAAGTGGAAGAGCTAGTGGAAAGGCTTCAGATCAAGGATTATATCCAAATCTTTCAAGCTAGAAATCAAGGCTTTGTCGATCCTAAAAAGATGGTATCCCTTGGTTGGGGTTTAAGCCGGATACACCAGAAATATGCCAGTTTTATCCAAAAATATCAGCCTAAGCTTGAGAATCATCTGAGACGCTACCACGCCGGTGAATCTATTGAACCCAGCGAGTGCTTTGTTGAGAGATTTGGTCTAATCCATGAATACCGTAAGCTACCCTTCTTTGACCCTGACTTGCCTACGGAGCTTTTGCCTGAGGATTGGCTACGACCCAAGGCGGCAGCCTTGTTCCGCGAATATCACGACCTGCTCGCCGATAAAGCCAATAAGTACTTTGATTCGGTATTCAAGGAGTACTGAGGGCACGGAACAGAATTAATTAAAGGAGGAGAGAGTGGAAGCATCCGAAATCCTAAAGCAGTTTAGCGACGTCTGGGAATTGCGGCATGAATATGCCAAGGATTGGAAGCGGAGAACGGGGGGCAAGGTACTAGGGTACTTCTGTACCTACGAGCCGGAGGAGGTTCTATATGCGGCAAATGTCCTTCCCGTCCGCATACTGGGTGGTCATGAGGCTCCCACCCTAGCCACATCGCATATGTTTGACATGTGGTGCCCTTTTTCCCGCGACTGTTTGAACCAGGGGCTGCAGGGGAAGTATGACTACCTAGATGGAATAATGGCAGTTAATGCCTGCCTCCATCCGCGCCAGGCTTTTGGTGCCTGGACAATTCATGTACCAACCCCGTGGAATTACTGGTTTGTTATGCCCAATGCCGTGCGTAGCCCAAGAGCCAAGAAGTTCTTGAGAGGGGAGCTGGAAGAGTTCAAGAAGGCAATAGAGGAATGGACAGGGGAAAGAATCGCCGATAAAGACCTGGACCGGGGCATAGACATCATGAACACCAACCGGCGCCTGATGAAGCAGGTCTATGAATTCCGTAAAGCGGATAATCCACCTATCACCGGTGCTGAAGCCATGACCATGGTCTGGGCAAGCCAGCTTATGGATAAGAGAGAGCACAATGAGCCACTAAAGCAGCTCGTTGCGGCACTCCCGAAGCGTAAGCTTAACCGTGACACTGGAGTCCGGCTGATGATTGTTGGCAGTGAGAATGATGACCGTCCGTTTATGCAGATGGTAGAAACAATAGGGGGCACCTTCGTCATTGATGACCACTGCACCGGCTCCAGGTATTTCTGGGACGAGGTTGTTCCCAACAAGGACAGGCTTCAGGCTATTGCCAACCGCTACTGCGACCGTGTGCCCTGTCCAAACAAGGACTGGGGAATGCAGGATTGCTCAAGAGCTCGCTTCCCACACATTCTGCAGCTAGCTCGAGATTACCGTGTTCAGGGAACAATCCTAGTTCAGCAAAAGTTCTGCGACCCTCATGCGCTTGATATCCCAAGCTTGAGGCGATATCTTGAAAGCAATGGTATCCCTTGCTATTTCCTTGAATTTGAGGTCACTGTTCCTATAGGACAATTCCGCATCAGGGTTGAGGCGTTCATGGAACAGATAAAGGCTGAGGAGCTATTTGCTTAAAACTTTTAGATTAAGGGGGAAATATGGCAAAGTATAAGACTAAAGGATTAGATTGCTGGGGCAGAGCTAAAGAGCTGAGGATGAAGTATTACCAGGACTATATGGAGGCGCATAAACGGGGGGCTCTGCGCTGGGAGGGTGGAGCCTGGACCTTCGATGCTGTTCCTCAGGCACTTGAGGGTGAGGTGCATGGACTCACCGAGGAGCCCTATGGAGCCAGCGTTGGGGCTAATCCGCAACTACAGGTCAAATATCAGGAGGCAGCTGAAGGTAAATGGGGTTGCGCTCGTGACCTGTGTGCCTACATGCGTAACTACTGGGGGTCTATAATACTTAACGAATTTGCCTTCGGTGGAGAATGGCCCAAGGCAGACTTCATCTTTCAGAACCATATCTGCTGCTCCCATGCCAAGTGGCTTCAGGTAGCCGATGAATTGGAGGGTGGTGATATCCCCTTCTTCTGTTTTGACGTCGGGGCCGGTGCCTTCGATAAAATAGGCGAGCGGCAAATAAACTATGTGGTGGAGCAACTCTATGACGGGATTGAATTTCTGGAGAGGGTCACCGGCAGGAAGGTGAGCGATGAGAAGCTGATTCAAAACGTCTATAATACCTATGATTCCGCCTGCTACTGGGCAAAGACCTGCGAGCTTAACCAGGCTATCCCGGCACCGCTGGATGAAAAGACGATGTTCTCCTTGTATGTGCTGGGAACCCTGGAGAAGTCACACAAGGACATTGCCCACTTCTATAAGAACGAGCTATATCCTGAGGTGAAGGACCGGGTAGCAAACAAGATTGCGGCAGTGGGTGGTGAGCAATGCCGGATGCTGGGTGACACTCAGCCCCCGTGGGGCTTTCTCAGCATATTCCGCTACTTGGAGAAGTACGGCGTGGTTTCTATAGCCAGCCTTTACACCTTCTCCCTCATCGGCTGGTGGAAGATAGATAAGACGGGGAAGCTTGTACCTTATCCCACTCTTGAGGAGCAGGGCGTAACCATTAAGGATCGAGACCATGCCCTGAGGCTTCTAGCCGAGGGTGAGCTTAAAGGCAAGCTAATGTGGGCACCGTTTTATGGAGCCAAGTACAAGAATGACCTGGTAACCCAGATAGCCAAGCAGTGGAAGTGCGATGCGGCGATAATACACCTTAACCGTGGCTGTGAGGGGACAGCCCAGCACCAGATGGAGATGAAGATAGCCCTGCAGAAGATGAAGCTGCCGGTGATGACCTTTGAAGGGAATATGGCTGATGAGAGGGAGTTTGACGAGGCTCGAACCAAGAGGCTTATGGCTCTCTTCCTTACCGAGACCCTAGGGCTCAAGAAGGTGGCTGATTAAACAGAATTAGCGAAAGGGGGACAGAATGATAGTCGCAGGAATAGATGTCGGTGGCAAGAATGTACATGTTGTTATCACCAAGAATAGCACAATACTAGCCAAGGTGGGGGGACCAACCGGGATTAACAAGGCTAAGGCGGCGGAGCAATTGTATGAGGAGGCACTCAAACAGGCTGGATTAAAGCGGGGAGATGTTACCCGAGTGGTAGCTACCGGTAGTTCCGGCTCAAGGGTTACCTTCGCTGATGGTGTCATCCCCGATGCTGCCGCTGATGCCAGAGGGGTAATTCAGCTCATCCCCTCAGCAAGAACTGTCATTGACGTTGGGGCTGAGGAAGGTCGGGCGATAAAAATTAGCCCCGAGGGGAAGGTTCTGGACTTTGCCATTAATGAGAAGTGTGCTGCCGGTACTGGCACTTTTGTTGACACCATGGCTAGAGCACTGGAGGTATCGGTGGAGGAAATGGCGAAGCTCTCCCTCCAGTCCACGCGTTCCATTCCGATGAATGCCCAGTGCGCCGTCTTTGGCGAGTCTGAGGTGGTCTCACTGATTCACCAGAAGACGCCAAGGCCCGATATTGCCCGCGCTGTTCATGATGCCATAGCCGGTAGGATTGGCTCTGTAGCCCGCATCGTCGGGCTGGAGAAGGATGTGGTCATGATCGGCGGAGTAGCTAACAATGCCGGGTTTGTCGAGTCGTTAAAGAGGGACATCGGCATGGAGGTTAAGGTGCCGAGCGACCCAGATTTTGCTGGTGCCTTAGGCGCGGCTGTTGCCGCTGCTGCTGGAGTGCTTGCGGAGAAGGTAGAAGCTAAGGTCGTGGAAAAAGAGAAGATAGAAGAGGGGAAAGCTTAAATACATAAAAGGAGGCAAGAGCAAATGGTTGAGGCCAAGAAGATTGAATATTGGAGATGGCCCGAGAGCGTATGGGTAAATCCGGCGATTGACTGGCGTAAGAGCAAGATCATTACCACTGGGGTTGATATTGGTTCTGTTAGCTCAAAGTGCGTGGTTATGGTTGATGGCGCCCTTTATGCTTACAGTAGCATGCGTACCGGCTCTGACAGCCCTGACAGCGCCTGGAAGGTGGTAAACGCAGCCCTAAAAGACACTGGCATGACGGTGGATAATTTTGACTACTGCATTGGCACTGGCTATGGCAGGGTGAATGTCCCCATGGCTCAGCAGACCATCACTGAGATTGCCTGTCATGCTCGCGGCGCCAACTGGATGTACGGTTCCGAGGTCAGGACAGTTATGGATATGGGTGGTCAGGACTGCAAGGCTATCCGCTGCGATGACCGGGGTAAGGTGCTGAAGTTCATGATGAACGATAAGTGTGCCGCTGGTACCGGGAGGGGTATGGAGGTATTTGCTGACCTCATCAGGGTACCGGTTTGGGAAATTGGTCCCCGCTCCTTCCAGATTGAGAAGGAGCCACCTTCAATAAGCAGTACCTGCGTGGTATTTGCTAAGACTGAGGTCGTTGGCTTACTTCAGGAGGGAGTACCTGAGAACGAGATTATGGCGGCTTATTGTGCCGCCATGGCTCACCGCATCCTTGAGCTCCTGAACCGCCTTGGTGTGGAAGACAAGTTCGCCATCACCGGTGGCATTGCCAAGAATATCGGTGTAGTCAAGAGATTAGAGAAGGAACTGGGGAAGAAAACCATGGAACAGGTCTGGGTGCGACCAGATATGCGGGAAGCCAAAATCCCCTTTGATACCATGATTGCCGGCGGCATCGGCGCCGCTCTCTTCTCCCTGGCTATGCTGGAGAGGGGCAAGGTGAAGAGCGCCAGAAAGGCATAAAGGTGCAGGCATTTTACGGCTTCAAAGACGGGTCGGGCGACTGGTTTCTCATCCTTGACACCGATAAGTGCAACGCCTGTGGCAAGTGTGTGGAGGTTTGCCCAGCAAAGGCACTCAAGATTGCTGAGGACGAATATGACCCGTTCCGAGAGGAGCCGGTAGCTAAAGTGAGAGATGAAGAGCGTAAGAAGCTCAGGTATACCTGTGCTCCGTGTCGCCCTGGCTATGGGGAGAAACCTCCACCCTGCGTTGCCGCCTGCGAGTTTGGAGCTATTTCCCACTCAGAGGGATGGAAGCTCCTATATGGGCGCTAATAAACCTTACTCGGCAGCCCTTTGGGGTTAAGATGACGGAATTTGAGCCTAAGATATTAGCTTTTCTCTGTAATTGGTGCGCTTACCGGGGCGCTGACCTTGCCGGTACCTCCCGCTTCCACTACCCTCCAAATGTAAGAGCTATCCGCCTTATGTGTAGTGGCTCCCTTGACCCTGTCTATGTCCTCAAGGCTTTGCTTGATGGGGCAGATGGCGTCCTCATTGGAGGCTGTCACCTTGGGAATTGTCATTACCAGGACGGTAACTACAAAGCTATGCGTCGGGTTGAGGTTTTGAAGAACATCCTCCGTCAGGTTGGCATTGATGAAGAGCGAGTCTGGCTGCGCTGGATTGATGCCAGTGAAGGTGGACTCTTCAGCGAGACGATAAAACAAATGGTGGACGAACTCCGAATTAAGGGTCCCAACCCGATGCGAAAGCCGTGGCAGGTCTGGCAGGAAACAGTCGGCGGCAAGTCCAGCATTGAATCTAAGCCCAAAAAAGAGAGGGTAAAATGAAGGTAGAAGCTGTTTTAACGGTAGGCGCAGTGCGGGGTTTCCTGGGCAAGCTTCTAACCGAAGGGGTTGTTGATTATCTGCTTGTGCCTCTAGGAATCTCGCACGGCCGCTCCCTTGCTCAGACCTTGGTAAAAGACCCGACTCACCTTGACCAAGCCAATCCCTTCTCCCCGGTGATGCCAGTGAGCGGTGCTGCCATTGTTGCTCAACTCACCATTGACAAGCCGGGGAAAAGGCTGGGGGCGGTGCTCAAGCCATGCGAAATTAGAGCCTTGGTTGAGCTGGTCAAGCTGGGGCAGGCGAGCCTGGAAAACCTTGTCATCATCGGAACCGATTGCCTCGGAACCTATGAAGTGGAGGATTATGCCAAGCTCATAGACGGAATGGAGGGTACCACTGAGGAGAAGGGGGCAAAGGTGCTCGCCGACATGCGCCAGGGGACTAAGCCCTTGCCCATCTCCCTACGTCCTGCCTGTAAGATGTGTAACTCTTTTACCCCCCTCCTTTCAGATATAACCCTGGGCCTGTTCGGGATTGAGGACGGGGTTTTCGTCAGCCTAGACGACAAACTAGCCAAGAAACTTGACTTAGAGGTAAAAGAAGCCCCAGACCGTCAACAGGCTATTAACCAGTTGCTGGACAGTCGGACTCAAGCCCGGGAGCAGGTGTTTGCTGAGTTTAGAGGAAGGATGGAATCCATCGTTGACTTTGCTAACTGTCTGGACACCTGTATCATGTGTTACGCCTGTTCGTCTGCCTGCCCGCTGTGCTACTGCCGGGTGTGTTTCTTCCGCACCGATACCTTTGAGCCTGAGTCGGAGCGCTACTACCGATGGGCAGACCGGGAGGGAGCGCTACGAATGCCTACAGAGATACTTCTTTATCACCTCACCCGACTGAACCATGTAGCCATCTCCTGTTGTGGCTGTGGAATGTGCGAAAGTGCCTGCCCCCGTAAGCTTCCCCTGACCACCATCTTTCAGACAGTAGGGGATGGGGTGCAAAAGGCGCTTAACTATGTCCCCGGCAGGAGCGTGGAAGAGGAGATACCACTGGCTACCATCCCAGAAGTCAAGGTTTAACTACCATGACCGTCATAAATCCGTTTTTAGAAGCCGCCGAAGCTATAATTGAGGCTGGGGGGGAAACACTTAAATCCTGCTACCAGTGCGGGCTGTGTACTGGTATCTGCCCGTGGAACCTGGTTCGTAGCTTCCTTACCCGAAGGCTTATTCATGGAGCTCAGATCGGTCTAGTCGAGCTTGAGAGTGAGGATGTCTGGCTTTGTGCTACCTGTGGTGCTTGTGTGGAACGATGCCCCCGCGGGGTGGAAATTATTGACATAATGAGAGCTCTACGCCGGATTGGAGCCCAGTGGGGAGCAACCCCAAAAAGTCTTAGAACGGTAATGGCAAGCCTGGGGTCGGTGGGGAACCCAATGGGGGAGGCACGGGAGAAGAGGGTAGATTGGGCTAAGGGGGTCAAGGTGAAGACCTTTGCCCCCGGCACTGAATACCTATACTTTTCTTGCTGCACCCCAGCCTATGACCCACAAGCTAAAAGGATAGCCCTAGCTACGGTTGATATCTTAAACAAAGCCGGGGTTGACTTTGGGATTCTGGGTAACGAAGAGAGTTGTTGCGGGGAAAGTGCCCGTAAGGCGGGGGAAGAGGAACTCTTCCAGAGATTAGCTCAAGCCAATATTGAAGCCTTCAAAGGGCATGGCGTTAGCCAGGTCATTGTCTCCTCTCCCCACTGCTACCACACCTTTAAGAATGAATACCCCGTGGTTGGGAGCGATTTTAAGGTCGTTCATGTTACCCAGTTCCTGGCGGAGTTAGTTGCCGACAAGCGACTAAAACTGACGAAGTCCTTCCCCAAGAAGGTCGCCTACCATGACCCCTGCTACCTGGGGCGGCATAACAAAATATATGACGAGCCAAGAAGGGTGCTGGAGAGCATCCCTGGGCTTCAGCTGGTTGAGCTTCCTGACTGCCGTGAGGATAGTCTTTGTTGTGGGGGCGGTGGGGGGAGGATATGGATGGAGACCAAGAAAGGGGAGAGGTTCTCTGACCTCCGTATAGAACAGGCGCTTGGGGTAGGTGCCGAGGTTCTAGCTATAGCCTGTCCTTACTGCTTGCTTAACTTTCAAGACAGCCTTCTCACCATGGGTAAGGAGGGTGTCCTGGAGGTTAAGGACATATCTGAGCTGGTCAGCGAGGCAATCTAGGAGCTAGTATGGAGAGAAGAATTGGGGTTTATATTTGTCACTGCGGGACTAACATCGCCGCTACCGTCAATGTGAAGGAACTAGTAGAGTTTGCCGCCAGCCTTCGTGGCGTGGTGGTAGCCCGCGATTATATGTTCATGTGCTCCGACCCGGGGCAGGAGCTAATTAAGAACGATATTAGGGAATACAAGCTAAACCGGGTGGTGGTAGCTTCCTGCTCACCCTTGCTCCATGAGCGTACCTTCCGCCGTGTTTGCCGTGACGGTGGGCTAAATCCTTATCTCTTTGAGATGGCTAACATCAGGGAGCATTGTAGCTGGGTACATGAGGATGGGGCTACGGAAAAGGCAAAAGGGCTGGTCAGGGCGGCGGTGGCGAAGGTTTACTATCTTGAACCTCTGGAGTCGATGGAGGTGTCTATCAATCCAAACACCCTAGTCGTGGGTGGGGGCATTGCTGGAATTCAGGCAGCTTTAGATATAGCCAACGCTGGGTATAAGGTCTATCTCGTGGAGCGGGAGCCTTCTATCGGTGGACACATGATTCAGCTTGATAAGACCTTCCCCACCCTTGACTGCTCTGCCTGCATCCTTACCCCCAAGATGAGCGATGCTGGCTCTCATCCCAATATTGAGCTTTTAACCTATAGTGAAGTAGAGAGGGTCTCAGGCTATATCGGTAATTTCAAGGTCAGCATCAGGAAAAAGGCACGCTATGTGGATGAAGAGAAGTGCAATGGTTGCGGGGTGTGCCAGGAGAAATGTCCGTGGAAGGTAGATAGCGAGTTTGATGCTGGCTTAGGTAAGAGGAAGGCTATCTATACACCGTTTCCCCAGGCGGTGCCCAATATACCGATCATTGATAAGGAGCACTGTGTCTATTTCCTGAAAGGAACCTGTAAGGCGTGCCAGAAGTTCTGTACTGCTGGAGCCATTGATTTTGAGCAGAAGGACAAGCTTCTTGAAATAGAAATGGGCTCAATCATCCTGGCTACCGGCTATGACGCCTTTGACCCAGGTGTAATTACCCAGTACGGCTACAGAAGATACGATAATGTTATCACTGGACTAGAGTTTGAGCGGCTGTCAAACGCTGCTGGTCCCACCGGTGGTCAGATTCAGCTCAAAAATGGTCAGCAACCACAGAGTGTCGCCATTGTCCACTGTGTTGGCAGCCGGGATAAGAACTACCATGAGTACTGCTCCCGGGTCTGCTGCATGTATGCCCTCAAGTTTGCCCACCTCATCAGAGAGAAGACAAGGGCTGAAGTATATCAGATGTACATTGATATGCGCTGCTTTGGCGAAGGTTATGAGGAGTTTTACGAGCGCGTTAGCACCCAGGATGGGGTCAAATTCATTCGGGGCAAGGTCTCTAGAGTAACCGACCAAGCTCTGAGCGATGAGGAGAAGGGGAAACTCGTCGTCTGCGTAGAGGATACCCTTTTGGGCAGCGTTATCAGGGTGCCGGTGGACATGGTCATACTTGGCATTGCCCTCCAGCCGAGAGCGGATGCTGACAAGATGGCCAAGCTATTCACCATTGGCCGGAGAGCTGACGGTTTCTTTATGGAGCGGCATGTCAAGCTTGAGCCGATAGCCACATTTACCGATGGAGTATTCATTGCCGGATGCTGTGAGAGTCCCAAGGACATACCCGACACCGTAGCCCAAGCGAAGGGGGCAGCCGCCGAGGTCTTAAGCCTGCTGGCCCGCGGTAAGGTAGAAATTGAGCCCATCGTTGCCTTTGTTGATGATGAGGTCTGCTCCGGCTGCGGCTTGTGTGAGAAGGTTTGCCCCTTTGGTGCCCTCTCCCTTAGCGATAAAGAGAGGCTGATGCTCGTCAACCGGGCTTTGTGCAAGGGTTGTGGCGCTTGCGCCAGTATCTGCCCTTCGTCAGCCATTTCGTTAAGCCACTTCACCCCCCGCCAGATATTAGAGCAGGTGGAGGCTTTGACCTACTAAAAAGATTATGGTTAAGCTAACTATTGATGAAGTTGAGGTTACGGCACCAGAGGGTACAACAATACTGGATGCTGCCCAGCAGGCAGACATTTATATCCCTCACCTCTGCTCCCACCCTGACCTCCCGGTGGCAGAAGAGCTAAAACCAGCCGAGGCTATCTATCGTGGTGGCGAGCGCCTGGGGAATAAGAAGCCTGACCTTGTATATGAGGGCTGTCAGCTCTGTGTCGTGGAGATTGAGGGTAGGGAAGGGTTTCACCGTGCCTGCTCTATAAAAGTGGACGAGGGCATAGTAGTCAACACCAATACCCCTGAGGTTCAGGAATTCCGCCGTGACCGTCTTATGTTTCTTCTGACCAAGCATCCCCACGCCTGCTTGACCTGTGCCCAAAAGGAAGGCTGCGCCCGATTCCCGTGCTCCATGAACATACCAGAGAAGGAGAGGTGCTGCCCCAAGTTCGGTAACTGTGAGTTCCAGAGGTTAGTTGAGTACATCGGGATAAAAAAAGAGACCCCGCGCTATGTGTTTGAAGACCTGCCTGTTATTAAGGATGAGCCCTTATTTGAACGGGATTACAACCTGTGCATTGGTTGCACTCGCTGCATCAGGGCGTGCCGGGATTTGCGGGGGGTGGAGGCTATTGACTTTGTCTTTGACGAAGCGGAGCGAGTCCTGGTAGGTACAGTTGGCCCCACACTCCGTGAGTCTGCCTCCCGCTTCTGCACTGCCTGTGTTGAGGTCTGCCCAACAGGTGCTCTGGTAGATAAAAAGCCATTTAAGGTAGTCCCATGCCAGGGTGCCTGTCCAGCGGGGATAGACGTGCCCCGATATGCGCATCTCATCGCTGAGGGGAAGTTTGATGAGTCATACGCCGTGGTCAGGGAGAGACTTCCCTTGCCATCGGTGTGCGGCTATATCTGCCTTGCCTTTTGTGAGGAGGAATGCCGTCGGGGCGAGGTGAATGAGCCGGTCGGCATCCGAGCCCTTAAGCGGTTCGTAAGTGAGAACCACTCTGACCTGTGGAAAAAGAACCTCAAACGCCCCAAAGCCACCGGGAAGAAGATAGCCATTGTCGGCTCTGGACCGGCAGGCTTAACCGCTGGATATTACCTGGCGAGAAAAGGGCACGAGGTAACGCTCTTTGAGCAAGCCTCCTTGCCCGGGGGCATGTTACGACAAGCCATCTCCCGGAAACGTCTACCGAAAAAGGCTCTGGAAGGGGACATTGAGGAAATCCTTTACGTCGGGGTGAAGCTAAAGCTTAACTCCCCCCAGATGCAAATCAGCGAGCTTTTTGAGGAAAAGTTTGACGCCGTATTTCTGGCCACTGGGAGTACCTTTGTCGGTCCTCCTGCCCTTTGGCTAGAGGAGGGGGTTGAACTTACCCCCTGGGGGAGCATCAAGGTCAATCCAGAGACCCTTGCCACCAGCCGGGAAGGTGTGTTTGCCGGTGGAGATGCGCTCCTCGGGGGCATTTCTGAGGATTTTATCGCCAGCACTGGTAGCGGCAATAAAGAAAATTTCCTCAAAATTTTGGTTGGCCGCTTGGCTATTTATCGGGGTGATTCGTCTCGTTCTGCTATCCGGGCAATTGCCTCAGGCAGGAAAACAGCTGAAGTTATTGACAAATACCTTGGCGGCGATGGGGACATCACCGAAATTTTGCTCCCCCCTGATGAGCCAAAGCACTGGCTTGGGCGCGAGGAAGGTTTTGCCGACCTAAAGCGCCTCCCCGCTGCTTACCATCCGCCGACTCCTCAATATGCCGGGCTGAGTCGGGCTGAGCCACCTCTTAGCCCGGAATTAGCCACCGCAGAGGGCAAGCGTTGCCTTAGATGTGACCTCAGGCTTCTCCTCTCCAAGCCTGTCCTGGCACCAAAAGAAGAACTATGGATGGAGTTCACCGCAGACAGTGTGAGTCAGGTTCCCGAAACAGAAGGTGTTTACCAACTGCTGGATGCAGACAAGAACATCATTTACATTAAGGGGGCAATGAACCTACGCCGGGAGCTAGGGGAGCAATTAGAGGTTCAGAAGAAGGCTTGTTATCTCATTTATGAAGAGCAGCCGATGTATACCAAGCGGGAGAGCGAGCTCCTCCAGCAGTATATCGCCCAGCACGGTCAGATGCCCGAGGGAAATCGGGAGCTAGAAGACCTGTTCTAGATATAAGCCATCGATAGTATAGGAGGAGGGTGGTCTTTAGGCCACCCTCCTCCTTTGTTTTATAGCCTTTAGAACAGGGAAGTTGACATAATACAACCCTTTCTGACATAACGCAACCTCTTAATGAACTATTGGCGACTAGTTTTGTGCCTAAAACGACCTAAATCACAAAAATTAGCTGGCGAAGAGCAAATTTTACCCTGATTTAGCCGTGAACACGGCTAGCCCAGCAATCAGCCGTCAAAAGAGCAGACCCTAGAAGAGTGAAAACACGTCCCAAAGCCTATCTAACTCTACATAACATCTATAGTGCGGCCCAAGATTACACAGAAGAAGGGTTCGCTTGGCAAATAAGGCTAGAAAAGTGATTTAGCCTACATCTTTGGTCTTGATTTTGGTGGCTTCTTTAATTAGCTTCCGCGCAAGTTCTAGCAGTTTTTCTCTTTGCAGGTTTATTTTTGTTGTGGTGATTTCTTTACTACCCGTTACGCCTTTCCTTAATAGTACTATTTGATGGTCTAGTTCATTTTCAATGTTGTTGGTGGTTGTTAGTAGATTCGGAAATATTTTGCTAGAGACAGTGTTAATATATACACATTCTTCTTTAAGAACTAAGAAAATAGACAACAGTTGCAACCAATAAAGACACTCGTACTTAGGCTCATGCTTAGGTTTTTGTAGGTAAGTTTCTAAATAATCAGAAGCAACCTCATCAGTTATATGGTTTTCCGGTCTATCATCATGTGTCCAAAAATCAATATCTTCTTTTATACCGCATTTTGATATGTTCTTAGCCCACTCTATAATCTCATTTAATAAGTGTTCTTTTCTGTCGCGTTTTTCTCTATCATATCCACTTTTGACACTTCGATAAGTAAAATATGCAAGAAAGCCAGTTGCAATGGCAAGTACCATAGTAAAAGTTGCCATATATGCATTTGCTATTTGTTGTTCTTTCCAGAACAGATTAATGGTATAGCTAAGAAAGATGCCAATGAATACACCTAACAATCCGCTAGGAATTAAAGACCATAACTTTTTTAGCCAGTTCCTCATACTCCCATTATACCACTCAGAACGGGGTGTTTAAGAGGGGCGAAGCCCCTCTTTTTAATTAAAATTCCCCCTCCCTTGACTAAGGGAGGGGGATTAAGGGGGTGGGTCACCTAATAAGAGGCTAGAAAGCTTAAAGATATAAAGACACCCAGAAGAACTAACAGACGCCTAGATTTTGACTACAGTGCGTCATATTAGACAGGCAGCTTCGTTTGGCTTAGAGTTCGGCTGATTAGTTCCAGGAGCTTAGTTAGTCCCCACCTCTTGGTGGCTGAAATTAGTACAGTGTTCTCATCCGCCGGCTCACACTGGCTAGAAAGATAATCTAGGGCTGTCTCCTCATCCCAATTTTGGCTCTCACTGAGCAATAGGTCAATTTTATTCAGCGCGGTAAGGCGAGGCTTGTCCTTAAGACCAAGCTCAGCGAGAATATCCTCTACTATCTGGCACTGCTCTGAAGCGTTGTGAGAGGTTATGTCAACTATATGAACGAGCATGCTGGCCTCAGCCAGCTCCTCAAGGGTCGCCTTAAATGCGGATACGATAGTGGGTGGCAATTTCCTGATAAAGCCAACGGTATCACTTAATAAGACCACACTTCCATCAGGAAGGTTCAGCCGCCTGGTGGTTGGGTCTAAGGTGGAAAATAGCTTGTCCTCGACGAAGACACCGGCATGAGTGAGGGCATTCATGAGGGTGCTTTTGCCGGCGTTGGTGTAACCAACCAAGGCGACTATTGGGATACCGGTTTTCCTACGCTGCTGCCAATATAGCTGGCGATGCTTCCTTATGTCATCAATTTGTGCCTTGAGCCGAGCTATCCTCCGCTGAATAAGGCGCTTATCGGTCTCAAGCTGGGTTTCGCCGGGACCCCTGGTGCCAATGCCACCGCCGAGCCTTTCCAGGTGACTCCACTGTCCAGCAAGACGAGGGAAAAGGTATTGATGCTGAGCCAGCTCAACCTGTAACTGCCCTTCCCGGGTTCTAGCCCTTCTAGAAAAAATATCCAGAATCAAGGCTACCCGGTCAATCACCTTTACCTGAAGGGCTTCCTCTAGATTTCGTTGCTGGAGCGGCGAAAGCTCGTCATCAAAAATTACGACATTATACCCGGTGCTATCCTTTAGCGGCAGTAGCTCGGCTAGCTTACCCCTGCCCAAATAGTGTGTTCTTGATGCTATGGGTAATCGCTGTATAAGCTTCCCCACCACCTCTGCCCCAGCCGTGCTGGCTAACTGAGCCAGCTCAGCCAACGAATCCTCCGCCGACCATCTATTAGCATCCCGCTTGCTGACTACAGCCACCAGGAACGCCTGCTCCGCTGCCTGAGTAGCAACTGTCCCTTTAGTAATAGCCCCTCCTAATTATTATGTAAAACTACTCCCCATTCTCACGTTTCTCTTGGTATCCCGCCATGCTGACAATTGCGACAAGCCCTTCACTACTGCTGCATCCGGGACAGTTAACGACAACCGAACATAACCCTCGCCGTGCTTGCCATAGCCTACTCCGGCAGTAACCGCTACCCCAACCTTATCCAATAAATCCATAGCAAATTCCACAGAGGTATAGTCCGTGGGAATCTTAGCCCATATATACAGACTCGCCTTGGGCGGCTGGGCTTTTAGCCCGATATTATTCAGCACATCAATAATCAAATCGCGGCGTCTTTGATAGATGGCGTTATGCGCCTGGACACAATCCTGGGGACCGGTCAAAGCAGCAATGGCAG
>Ga0315296_10002211_pt1 | contig 16660 bp, 21 predicted proteins | sample YL17G14_18_MG_FD_203921 | JGI IMG/M metagenome (GOLD analysis project Ga0315296, IMG submission 203921) | Sediment microbial communities from Yellowstone Lake, YNP, Wyoming, USA - YL17G14_18 | ecosystem: Environmental > Aquatic > Freshwater > Lake > Sediment | place: USA: Wyoming | collected... | reverse complement strand
TCGGGCTAACAAGCAGAGCTCCTTGATCAGAGTCCATGAGTGTCACCATCCGGTCCAAGAGCTCAGAGTCCAGCCCCAGTTGATCTCCGAGAACTAGGAAAACAGCTTCAGCTGAGACCTGTCTCATTCCAGCTTTGAAGGAGCTTGTCATGCCTTCCTCATATTCGGGGTTGAAAACTGGTCGTGCCCCCTGGGCCTCGACCGTGGGTAAGAGCTCCATGGGCTTGTGTCCTAGCACAACGAGGATTTCTCCTATGACGGGGGAGGTGTTTAGAGCACTGAGCACTATGTCCAGTATCGGCATATTGTCTACCTTTAGCAGCAGCTTGTTTCTCCCCATTCGCTCGGATTTTCCGGCTGCAAGTACAACAGCGTCAGCCTTCAAGTCAATCACCCCTGTTGGCAGCTTGGCCACGAACGTTTAGAGAATCATTTGGATTCTTCTGCGGCCCTCTTCACAGCCTTCACTATGTTGACGTAGCCTGTGCACCTGCAGGAGTTTCCTTTGAGATATTCTCTGATTTCTTCCTCAGAGGGCTGAGGGTTTTCCTTGAGAAGAGCTTTTGCGGCTAATATGAAGCCTGGTGTACAGAACCCGCATTGCACTGCTCCTTCCTCCAAGAAGGCTTGCTGCACGACATCGAGTTTGCCTCCTTCGGCCAATCCCTCTATGGTTCTGACTTCTCTCCCGTCAACGTCAGCTGCTAGAGTCAGACATGACAACACCGGCTCTCCATCCAGGAGAACCGTGCATGCTCCGCACATACCGATTCCACAACCATACTTAGTCCCGGTTAAGTGCGGCTTCTCATGCAGTAGGTTGAGAAGAAGCTCGTTAGCTTCAATGTCAAACCTTCTTTTTCTTCCATTAAGGGTGAGCTCGATCCTCGTCACTATCACCTCTTCAAACCTCTTTTTCTGGCTCTGGCCAAGGAGTCCATCACTAAGGCTTTGGACACTTCTTTCCTGTATTCCGCTGTAGCCCTGATGTCTGTTATCGGCCTGATACATTCCGCAGCTATCCTAGCAGCTTCTCCTAAGACCTCATCAGAAGGCTTCTTCCCCTTCAAAAATCCTTCAGCTTCCCAGACTCTGATAGGCGTTGGTGCCACAGCTCCAAGTGCTATTCTGCATTCACTGATGACTCCATTGCGAAGCCTAACCAGCGTCGCAGTGTTCACAGTCGCTATGTCTAGACTTGTTCTGCCTGTCTTCATAAAGGAGGTTCCACAGCCTTCTGGAAGATAGGGGACAAAAAGACCTGCAAGAAGCTCGTTCTTTCCCAGAGCTGTGGTGCCTGGTCCTGTGAAGAAAGCCTCAATGCGAACATCCCGCAAGCCTTCCAGACTCGCAATGATTGTTTCAGAGCCCAATGCTAGGAGTGCCACAGCGCTATCTGCCGCAGGGCTGGCATTGCAGAGGTTACCTCCGATTGTTGCCATGTTTCTGATCTGGACTGAGCCTATCGATCTGACCGCCTCTTGGAGAACAGGAACTTTCTCTTTGATCATTTCAGACTTCTCAACGGCTCTGAGCTTTGTTGCTGCCCCTATGTATATTCCGTCCTGTCTTTCCTCTATGCTGCTCAGTTCTCCGATGTGTTTTATGTTGATCACGTGTCTCGGCTCTACAAGCCTCTGTTTCATCTTGACAAGAAGATCTGTGCCCCCCGCCAGAATAGCGGAATCCCCCCTGTGTTCTGAGAGCAGTTGTAACGCTTCATCAAGACTGGTTGGTGCATAGTACTTGAATTCGACTGGTAGGATGTGTGTGTTCGCCTTGTTAATGCTCATCGTATTTGCCCTCCTTTTCCCTGATTGCCTTAAGAATCCTGCTGGGGGTCAAGGGCAGCTCATAGAAACGGATGCCTATGGCATTGTAAACAGCGTTGGCTATGGCACCTGCAACGGGGTTTAGAGCCCCCTCTCCTATTCCCTTTGCTCCAAACGGCCCTGTCGGCTCCCAAGTCTCAACGAAGAACACGTTGAAATCTTCTAGCGAAGGGAGATCCATGGCTGTCGGAGTTTTGTAGTCGGTTATGTATCCCCGGTTTAGCAGGTCTCCTGTCTCAAGGTCATAAGGCGTATCTTCGAGCACAGCCATGCTCCACCCCATAGCGAAGCCCCCGTGTATTTGACCGGCAGCCAGATCAGGGTTTATGACTGTTCCGATGTCAGCTCCCGCTACAACGCGTAGAGGCTTGACCTTTCCAGTCCATGTGTCAACCTCTACTTCCACGAAATATCCTGTGAAGTGAGGTGGACAACTTCCCTGCCTAAGGCTCTCCACAGCTGCAACGGTCCCCCAGTTCTTATGTCTCGCAGTAGCTGCAACTTCACCTACGGTGATTTCTCTTCCTTTCACTCCCTCGGCGTAGATGATGCCCTGGCCTCTGAGCTCGTCAGGCCTTATCTTCAATGCATGCGGATAAGCATCAAGAATCTTCGCTGCAAACTCCAGCAGCTTCTGCTTAACCTCCTTGGCCACCTTATGAGCTACGCCGCCTCCGGCGTAGACGCCCCGTGAAGCATGGGTGTTAACGTCATAAACCGTTGTCTGAGTGTCGGCAACAACAATGTTCACATTACCAAGGGGGACGCCAATCTCCTCTGCTATTATCTTCGCATGAGCTTCTAGGGTTCCTCCGCCGTGGTCCATCATCGCCGTTACATAGTCCAGTGTCCCGTCCTCGTTGAGCTTCAGCAAAGCACCGGAGTAATCTATCACTGTGCCGGGAACAGGTGATCCAGCGCTCGATGTATGAAAACCTCTGCCAAGACCTATGCCTCGTCTGATACGCCCTTTTTGTTCATCCGGTCTGCATCGGTTTTTCCAGCCTATGAGTTCCGAGCCCTTTCTCAGGATCTCCTCAACCCCGCAGCTCTGAATTATGGACTTGACTGTGGGGCCTTGTCCCCAGAAAATGTCTCCTTTCCCGACATAGTTCTTAAGCTTAAGCTCAAGAGGGTTCATGCCTAAGGATTCTGCGAGCTCGTCCATCAGAGACTCGACCGCCCAGCTTATCTGCGGGTTGCCATAGCCTCTGAAGGCGCATGAAGGAACCTTATTCGTGTAGACTGCCTTGCCGAGGTATCTAAGACAAGGAAGCTTGTAGAGGGAGACCCACCAGCCTACGACACAGCCTAGAAGAGGATAGGCCTGTATCTGGTGAGCCCCAATATCCAGCACAGCTTCCAGTTCCCCTGCTGTTAACCTTCCATCCTTCGCGGCACCCAGCTTGAGTTTAAAGATCATCTGGTACGAGGCGTGATCATGCATGTCTTCTTCTCTGGTGTACAGAAGCTTCACAGGTCTCCGGGCCTTAAGTGCCAAAGCCACTGCAATCGGTACGATAATGTTGGTTTGGATGCTTGAGCCGAAGCTGCCTCCGAGCGTCACTTTGTAGACTCTGATCTTGCTCGCAGGTATGCCGAAGATTTCGTGAAGAAGCAACCTCGTGTTGTGTATCGTCTGTGTGGTACACCAAACCGAGATACCTCCATCCGGCTCAGGGTTCACCAAGACAGACTTGGTCTCAAGCTGGTTGTGGTAACGCCTGTTAGTCCGATATACCCGCTCCAAGACAATATCAGACTCGGCAAACCCTTTTTCCACGTCTCCCTCAGTTATCGTCTGCTGGCATCCTATGTTGTTCTCAGGTATGAGAACATTTTCATTGAGGATTATGCTCTGGTGTAGAAGCTGGTTTCCCGGCTTCATCGACTCATAGGCATCGAACGAGGCCTCGAGCAGTTCATATTCAACCCTAATAGCTTCGAGCGCTCTCTGAGCCTCTTCTTCTGTCTCTGCTGCAACAGCCGCGATGGGTTCTCCAACGTACAGAGGCCTATCCGAAAGGACCTGCCAGTCCTTGTACGTAGCTTCAGGGGTGCTTACTAGCCTTGGGCAGAACTTTATTCTCGGAGTTTCTGTGAAGGTGATGACGGTTGCACCGTTCTTCTCGGCTTCTGCAACATCGATGGACTTCACTTGTGCATGTGGATGAGGGCTTTTCAGTACTCGGGCCCAGAGCATGTTTGGGAGAGTGACATCTGAAGCGTATTTCTCATAGCCGATGACCTTGCTTATGCCGTCTTTTCTAATCGTTTTCTTACCTATGACATTGAGAGTTTGGGATGACATGATTCACTTGATGCTTTACCAGCGGAATTAAAAGAGTTTTGACACGGCTTCACACAGCAGAAAAAAAGACATTTCAATCCTTCCCCCTCTTTGAATGATCGAACCCAAGGAAGGTTATGATAAGAATGTTGAAGGATAAAGCTTGGAGCTGGATTGAGGAGAATAAGACTCATCTCATCGAGGTCAGTGACTCGATATGGCGCAACGCAGAGCTAGGTCTCGTTGAGCACAGGTCCTCCAAACTGCTCGCAGATGAGCTAGAGAAACATGGCTTCAAAGTGCAGAGAGGCGTCTCAGGAATGCCCACGGCCTTCATGGCGACTTGGGGCAGCGGCAAACCAGTCATAGGCATAATGGGCGAGTTCGACGCCCTACCCGGCATCTCACAGCAGACAGTTCCATACAAGAACCCAGTGGAAGATGGCGCACCAGGCCACGGATGCGGCCACAACATCCATGGAACCTCAGGCATGGCCGGCGCCATAGCCATCAAAACTGCCCTTGAAGCTGCAGCTCTTCCGGGCACGGTGATGTTTTTCGGAACTCCGGCAGAGGAGAACTACGATGGCAAAGTCTTCATGGTGAGGGCCGGTCTTTTCGACGGTGTCGATGCTTGTCTAAGCCATCATCCCGGATCGGCCAACACTGCGAGGCTGAGCAGCAGCAACGCGGTTTACTCCGTGAAGTTCCATTTCTACGGTACGTCAGCTCATGCAGGTGGCTCTCCGGAGCAGGGCAGAAGCGCATTGGACGCCGTTGAGATGATGAATGTAGGCGTCAACTACATGCGGGAACACGTCATCGACAAAGCGCGGATACACTACGTCGTTGAAGCTGGAGGAGGTCAGCCGAATGTGGTTCCCGATTATGCGCGAAGCTGGTACTATGTCCGAGCACCTGAACGTGACCAGCTCGATCACATCTATCAATGGGTGCTAAGAATTGCCGAGGGAGCGGATCTTATGGCTGGAACAACACATAAGAACGAGTTTCTAGCAGGTTGCTCGAACCTCATTCCGAGCAGGGCTTTGAGCAGTTTAGTTCTGGCTAATATGAGGGAGATCGGACCACCATCTTATACTAAGGAGGAACTGGAGTTCGCAGAGAAGATTGGGAAATCGGTTCCGGTTGAGCAGAAGATGGACTCGCTGAGGAAGACTAACTTCCCCAACTGGTCCCGGTATGTGGATGTGGACCTTGTCAGAGATATCTTAGACCCTTGGGACGAGGGTACGGTAATGGGTGGCTCTACTGACGTGTCCGATGTAAGCTGGAAAATGCCTACAATGGAGTTTGGCACGACGACCTTCGTGTTAGGGACACCGGGACATTCGTGGCAGTCTGTAGCCTGTAGCGGCATGAGCATTGGACATAAGTCCCTTCTATTCGCTGCTAAGACAATAGCTGGAACAGGGCTGGACCTGTTTACGCAACCCGAGCTTCTTGAGAAAGCCAAAGAAGAACACAATGAGCGGATAAAGGGAAGAACGTACAAATCACCGATCCCAGGTGAAGTGCCCCCTCCGCTTGAAGTTGCCAAAGCTGCCGCAGAGGCGCTGAGAAGGAAAAAGTAGAGTCTCCCTTTCTTCTCTCTTTTTCATAAAGAAAAGGAGGCTTGAGATAAGCTGATTGCAGGTTGTCTTCTCACAGTCCAAGACTTATATTCTGGGCATGTTCCGAGTCCTTTGAAGATAAGGTTAAGGATGCTGAATGTACTCGGCTGAGCCTCTTGAACCCTATCATCATGTTAGATGGGTATGGCTTCGGAAGCACAACCCCTCAGAGCTAAGCCAGAACTTGGATCAAGCTTTTCATCCGACTCTCAAAAGGTATAGTGAAGAGAAAGATTACAAGTATGATATCCTGTCTTTCAAGGGAATAAAATGGGAAGTCTGGATCAAGGCTGACACGGTTGGAGCTTTCCTCTCGGAATACCGGGCCGTGTTGTATCAGAAGGTAAGGGAGCGTTTCACTAGAAAGGATGTAGAGCTCAGGAACAGAGTCCTCAAACTTTATCCTCGCAGAAGCTCAGGACCCTTTCCTTGGTCTGTAAGCGAGGAACCTGCCTTCGAAACTGAATAGAAAAGAACCCCGGCTGAACGAAGACTTTTATCAGGGAATGCTGTTGAGGACATCTCCATACACAGAACCTGCTTAATAGACAGACTTATCTAACTAACGCAGATATTTCAGTTGACTCGGCATGTTACAAGGAAGGATTGAACCGAAAGATCTGAAGGTAGAAACAAAGAAAGCTGAGGACTTCAAAACTATCATAGTCGACGGGGTCTTCGGGGGAAGCCGTTCAGGACTCTTCGAGATGATCTGCTACACAGATGAGCTTAACGCAGAAGAAGCTTTGAGTTCCGTCGTACCTGATGGTTCCAAGGTCTACATAAACAGAACCCTGCACTGCAGGCTTGTACTGACGCCCATCCAAGCAAAATCACTCTTGAACTGGCTTGGGCAGAGCCTAGAGCAGTATGAGAAGCAGTTCGGGAAGATACCTCTAGTTGATCAGAAGAAAGACGACAGAAAATCCTTCCTAGTTTAGGCTTGTCACTCTGCATCTTAAACCCGTTTTTCAATGTACGAATCATCTATCTGACTCTTCACAGCTAGCCAGAACTGAGTCTTCTCAACACGAAGCCAGCGACGAAAACTACTAGTCCCAATACGAGGAATATGAACGCCAAGGGAAGCCCAAACACGATCCAGCCAAGCGCCTCAAGAGGTGTCCTTATAGCTATGCCTGCGAGCAGCAACAAGACTCCAATCAAAGTAAGAGTCACACCAGCAATCATCACTTTGCCAAACATTCAATGCCTCACCTTCTAGACAAGTGGACATAGTCCTTCATCATATTTGAATGTTCGAAAGCAAGCTCTTCAGGAAGGTTTTCGACAGTGAACAGATCAATCTCCTCTATCTCCTCCTCCTGTTTTTTGACCGCTCCTCCAATGGGCCTTGCTAGAAAACAGGTTGGATAGTAATCGTACTCTATGCCATCTTGTCTTCCGGTCTCATGGTACTCCCCTATTCTCCTGACAATCTCAACAATGAGCCCCGTCTCTTCTCCCACCTCTCTTACCGCAGCTCCCTCAGCGGTCTCCCCCGCTTCAAGTCTCCCACCAGGCAGAGCCCAATATCCTCTGAACGGAAGCGTACCTCTTTTGACAAGCAGAATCCTGCCATCTGGATACTCCACAATGACTGCGACAGTCCTGCCGCTATACCTTCTCGGACCTACATGCTCGCTCAATTCAAAGCCTCTTTCAACTCGCTGACCATAGGCACTACCTTACTCATTCTCTCAATTATTACTTCCCAGATTATGCCTGTTGCAGGAAAGTGTTTCCTCTCCACTCGATCGAGAAGGTAGTCAAGAGATTCTTTGTTGTGAGATCGCTTCTCATCGTTTTCCTACATATGATACGTGAGTTCGATCGATCCGAAGCGAGGATCCAAGCTTAGATGACCCCGAAGAAGAAGAGCGATGTCGTGATTACGATGACTGTTGAAGCGGCCGCAATAGAGGCTGTTCCCAGTTTGTGTCTTCCCATAACCTTCGCATCTCTCGCAAGAAGTATTAGGGGCACTATGACGAAGGGAAGCAGAGCCCCGTTCAGGTATTGGGTAAAGACCATGATCTCGATCTGATTTGGGAGAAGCGATGCGAAGCCTGCAACTACCAGTGAGACTATGAAGGCAACCCTGAACCCTTTTTTCCTGATTCTTTCTTCAGAACCTAAGAGGCCAAAGCTGCAGTAGATGTTACCCAGTCCTACAGTGATGACAGCAGATATGCCTGCACATGCAAAAGCGGTGGCAAAAAGAACTAGTCCTATGTCCCCGAGTTTGTTATAGAAAGGAAGAGCTATATCGGAGAAGTCGCTCACATCGTTTCCTCTCATCAGAATTGCGGCGCTTGCTATGACGACTATGTTCAAGAGTGTACCCATGAGAAGACTTACCGCAGAGTCCACCCTCTCACTGACCACGTGTTTGTCCTCCTGCTCAACCAACTCCTCAATCCCCTTCTCATGATGATGAGCCCATCCCTTTTCAAAGACCAGGCCACTGTGCAAAACAACGTAAGTCGGCATAATCGAGGCTCCTATCACCGACTCAGCATAGTAAAACGTATTCCTGTCAAAAGAAGGAACCAACGAATGAAAGGCGATATCCGCAACAGAGACATTCAAATCAAAGACGAAGTACAGATAGGCAAAGAATATCATCGTGACCAAGAGAATAATGACCTTCTCCAACCTATCATACGGAACACGGTAAACTAGGAACGAGGTGACCAGAATCGAAGCCGTTACCGCCAACGCATAGGGTATCCTGAACATATAGGATACCACGAGGCTAAGCCCCATGACCTCCGCGGTCAAAGTGGCAAAGCCCAATAGAAGCAAGGTCCCAAAGAGAAGAAGAGAATATCTCTTGCCATATCTCTCGTGAATGCTCTCGGCCAGAGTTCTTCCTGTTACAACTCCGAGCCTTGCACTGATCTCCTGTATCACGATCAGCAGAACGCCGGAATAGAAGGCCGCCCAAAGCACATCAAAGCCATGCCTAGCTCCTGAGGCCGTAGCAGCGACGATACTTGCAGGATCAAATAGTTCAACTGAAACCAATACTGCCGGTCCTAAGATGCTAAGCGTACTGATTAGCTTTCTAAGGTTCAATATTATGAGTGTGTCTGGCGCTTACTATAAACTTTGCACGTTTACGAAATCCCAAATAGAAACCGACTAGATGGCGCGACATGCTTCAGGTATTAATATTTGATCATTGAACGTTATAATCCGCGGACATTGATGTCGACCGGGCTCGTCTCAGCTCTGCAGTGGCATGAGAAGGATGAAGTATGGTCCAGTTCTCTACTTTGTTACGAGGAGAACTTCAGGGAGATTGCTCTTGAGCCCGGTTCCCCAGTTTCATTCAGAGTGCTTAAAGGGCGTTTCTGCACAGGTTTCACATCTCTCTCTAGAGACACCGGCGGAAACAATAGGGAAGCCTCTTGGAGGGTTCTGAACCCCTGTCTGGAGAGAACCCAGATCAAACATGGAACTCAATGTACACGATGCGCTTCTCGAGACATGATGCGGTCATGTCTGCTTTGTAACGGACTCGTCTGTTCAGCCCCTATGAACGTAAGGAAGACATGCAAAGACAGCGTATGCTATGTTTATCTAGCCTCCTTCGGGTCGAATCGGATTAAGGCAGGCGTTTCACAGGCTAACCGTATCACAAAGAGGTGGGTGGAACAAGGAGCAGACATGGCGAAGAGAGTTCTCAGGGGAAATGGCATGGAAGTCAGAGGATATGAGAAGCAGGTTCAAGATGAGCTGGGAGCACTCCGCCTGTTCAAAGGCAACGAAAAAATGAGCATCATGAGAGAACGCTCCGATCTGGAGAGACCTGTGCATAGTTTCAATGTACTTGAAGAAAAAATCCACGATACCTTTGCCGAGGAACACCATTTCCACGAGGAACTGCAAATCCTTACGCCGTTTTACAGACTGCCTGAAATCAAAAAGAGGCCCCTCCCCTTGATGGTGAGAGAAGGAATTGAAGTATCCGGCAGAATCCTAGGCGTGAAGGGACCAATTCTCTTTCTAGAAAAGAATGATCTTATCCTTGCACTTGACTTGAACCGGCTCCTGGGAAGGAAAATAGAGATTCAAGAGACTTCTCCCGCAACTGGTCAGACAGGGCTAGACAAGTTTCTTTCTAAGCCTTAGCTTCTTTTCAATCGAGACCGTCTTAGCCGGATTTTCCTTCAAGCTTTTCAAGCAGCTCCTTGATATGGTCTCCTAGACGCCTTTGGCCAGCCTCTAGAGCGAGATCCCCTCGCGTTGACTCTATGACGCTCCTTGCCACATCTACTTTTCTTCTGAGCTCCCTTAGGAGTATTGAAGCATCTTCAGTGGAAATAAGCACATCATATATCTCCTCCATCCTTCTCAGCTTCTCCTCTGCATCAACAAAGCTGTCTCTCCTCAGATCATCAAGAATGTCTCTGCGAAGCTCCCCAACAACATCACCTAAACCCAGAATGTAGAACTCAAGCGGGATGTCACCAGGTTCAGGATAAGAGCCAGAATCTCCCAGCGACTTCAGAATCTTCGCTTCAGCATATTCCTCCCAAGCTGCCGTAACAGCCCCATGTGTAGAGTACTCAGGATATCTTCGTGTGAGCTTCCCAAGCTCTTCCAGATTTTTCCTAGCCTCGTTCAACCGCTCCTCAGCTGTTGCCTTGCTTCCCTTGTGGAGCAATACTATGGCCTGTTTCGACCCGATCCTGGCCTTCTGAGCCAGTTCCTCAAGTCTTCTTCTAGATTCTTCCTTTGCTTTCAGATTCTCCCTCATTCTCTCAAGAATCTCATCGAGCCTTGACATTCAATCTCTCCAAGAATCCCTGCTTCAAAGAAATATGTTGGGGTTCGACGGCTATCTATTCAGTATTTCCTTCAGGCTTTCAACGTTAAGGTTCCCGCCACTTAGGACCAATGCAACTTTCTTGCCCTGGAGCCTCTTTTTGAGTTTCACCGCAGCAGCAGTTGAGGCGGCTCCTGCACCCTCAGCTAGGTTATGCGTTTTGATAAGAAGAAGCTTTATCGCTGAACGGATCTCGTCATCACTCACTAAGACAAAATCCTCGATCACATTTTTGAAGATCTGCAGAGTCAACTCGAAGGCCTTTCTCGTGGCAAGTCCATCCGCAATCGTCTTCACAGAGTCTGTCTCGACTATTCTCCCTTGCTTCCATGAAAGATAGAATGATGGTGCTCCCTCAGACTGAACACCTATGACTTTCGCGGCAGGCTTCAGAGCCTTAACAACTATGCTTGTCCCCGCAGCCTCAGTTCCCCCTCCGATAGGCACTATGATCACATCAACTTCAGGGAGATCCTCTATGATCTCAAGTCCCATAGTGCCCACTCCTGCTATCAGAAGCGGCTCGTTAGCTGCATGTATGTACCTGTAGCCCTGTTCCCTGGCCAAGTTCTCGGCGTGGATTCTTGATTCCTCAAAGTCCTTCCCATGAAGTATTACGTTGGCCCCCATGGATCTCATTGACTCCACCTTGTCCGGATTCGCATCCTTCGGAACAAGAACTGTCGCTTTCACATTGAAAAGCTTCGAGGCATAAGCTATTGACTGCCCATGATTGCCCGTGGAAGCGGTTATGACCCCTCTACTGTGCTCCTCCTCGCTGAGCTGAGATATCAGGTTAATGCCACCTCTGACTTTGAACGACCCGGTAGGCTGATGATTCTCATGTTTGATGTACACCTCAAAACCAAGCATAGTAGACAACGTAGGATAGTAGTGCAGAGGCGTCCTCAGCAGATAGGGTGATATCCTTTTTCTGGCTTTAAGAACGTCTTGAAAACTCGGCGTCTCATACATACCGATTCCTGTATCTGAGTTACGCCGCTCACAATAATATCTTTCCATCCTTAGGCAGCTCGATCCATAGCATATTGAACACATGACACATAGAAACGCGTTCTCAAACGATGTATTGAAAAAGGATAAATCGCTAAGATTAAATGCCTAATAATGGGTGAAAGAATGCCCGCTCCGTATCACTATGTGCGTTTCAGGTGGTGGAAAGGAGTTTCCATAGAGGAGATCAAAGAGAAGCTAGGCCAAGCCTTTCAGTTGCGGCCTATGATCATGCCAAGAGGCGATATGGAGATATCCTTTGCGAAAGATGATAGAGATGAGTTCAGTGTGGCCGCTGACACTCTGATTGCTAGGCTGTCAAGGTTCAGGGCAGTGCTTGTGCAGAAAGAAGCTGCGCCTTTCACGGCAAGGGACGTGGAGCTAAGGAAAAAGGTGCTTGAACTCTACCCTCAAAGCAGACCGACGCCTTTCCCCTGGGAATTCAGCAAAGAACCCAAGTTCCAAGTAGCTAGCTAGAGAAGCTCAAGACCTCCTTGTCGTCCATTAGCTGTAGCTTTGGGGGTCGATACCACGTCTCAAGAGGACTACAAAGAGAAAATGAATATATCACAGTGCCTTGCCGTGATCGCTTAAGGCGAAGCAAGATGAGGTTGCCGATAGAACCTATTCCTAAGAAAAAGGACGAAAGGAAGGACATCTTCCCTAGATGCGACATCTGCTATTCTGTTGAGGAGGAGATATACCAGTGCAAGATATGCGGCCAGAACTTCTGTGCCGACTGTGGCAATCCCTTAGCACTAGTATGCAAGGAATGCGAGGAAGAAGAGAAAGGGAAGAAGTCCGAGAAGTAGATTGACACTCTAAGGCTTTCCAGATCACAAGCCCCCTCCTTTTTTTGTTGAGAGAAACTCCTATCTCACTATAACCAATAAATCTTACCCGCAGTCATAGGACAGATAGAGATTCTTGAGTGAAGAGCCTCCGCCATCAAAACGCATTCGCGTGAACCCTGTAAGAATAGCGTTGTCAGGTCGATCCCTAGCCTTTTTTTGCTTAGGTGTACTCGCAATCATTGCCTTTTTTTACGCTTTCGCGGACGTACAAGAAGCTCTTTCCATCATTTCCTCTGCGGATCTCCTAGTTTACGCTCTCAGCTTTGTCTCCGTCACTCTTGGAACCTTGGCCTGCACTCTTGCTTGGCATGTTCTCCTTTGTAACGCAGGGATGAGGATCAGCCTGCTCAGGGAATGGAAGATCATCTGGGTCAGCGTCTTTGTGAACATAATCATACCAACGGGATCTGTAAGCGGAGAGGTCACTCGAATCTACCTCACACTCCAAAGCTTAGCTGACAGAGATACGAAAAAGAGTGTGGGTGAGGTGACATCTACTGTCTTGGCTCACAGAGTCATGACTCTAGTACCTTTCCTGCTAGGCTCAGTGGCAGGCTTCATTTACCTTTCAGATGCCTATAAGAACTCAACGGTCATCGTGGTCCTGGCCTCACTGCTCGTAGTCATCTTTTCAGCTGCCTTTCTAGGCGTCTGCTATCTATGTGCTTCTCCAAGCACAGCGGAAAAGGTAGCCAAGGGCCTAATTGAGCTTCTTCATCGTTTGCCAGTAAAGAGTCTCAGAACTAGACTTGATAAGGCCAGCATATCAATCGATGAGAACATCGGCGCGTTCAACCGTCAGATCCAGACTCTTTTCCGCGACCCTCGCAGCTTAGCACTGGCCTCTTTCTTCTCCGTGCTCTTTTGGGTATTCGATATCTTTGTTGCATACTTTGTTTTCCTGTCGATCGGCTTTCCAATATCCTTTGTGGCCCTGATCTTTGTATACACCATCGGGACGACTATTCAGATGATCCCTATTGGGGTTCCAGGTATGATAGGAGTCGTAGAGGTGACTATGATAGCCCTATACACGGCCACAGGCATTCCTCCCGCGGTCGGTGCAGCAGGCACGCTATTGATCAGAATTGTTATGCTGTGGTTCGAAGCTCTTGTCGGAGGCTTCACAACCTATCTGGTAGTGTTAAGGGAAAAGTAAGCGAGGCTGAGTCACAGAGCAACGGTTTCCTCTATGCTGTGATTCTTCGCATATGACAAATGTGCTCTGAAACAAGGCAGAAGTAAAAGCTTTTAAAAAAAGACAGCATAGCGTTAATCATGTCAAACAGCCTGAAGCAAGTTGGGACCATAACACACTATTTCACGAAGATCAATGTCGCAGTCATAGAGCTTGAGGCTCCCCTGAAGACAGGAGATCGCGTTGCAGTAAAAGGAATGACAACAGATTTTGAGCAGACGGTAGACTCTATGCAGATTGAACATATGGAAGTCAAGGAAGCCAAGAAGGGAGACTCCATAGGACTAAAGGTGAAGGACCGAGTCAGACCTGGGGATATTGTCTACAAGGTTGTACTATGAAATCCTTCGTTAGATCAGAATCGAACGATGCTAAGGAAAAGAATAGAGGCTTATTCCTCTAGGGGGATCATCTGGAGGATGACTTGGCCCTTCGGATCTGGGCACTCAACTTCCCAGGTCACTGCCATCCAATCGCTAGGTTCATCGATCTTCCGCTGCTTAGCAGGTAGAAGAGGTAGAACCGAGTTGAGGGCCCAGTAGCAGAAGTACTGGTTGTTCGGAAGAGTAAGCTTGCTCCCGTCTACTGTGAAGGAGTATCCCACCTTCATTATGTCACAGGAACCCTTGATTTCTTTTACACGAACCATCAGTTTTCTCATTTAGGAACACCTTTTCCCGTATTGAGGCAAAAAGACGCTAAAAAACCTATCTTTCCGACTGCCCAAGACAAGAGGACTATTTCATTATCCGGATCTTCGACGGCGGGATGTCAGAGTCCATAAGCTCCCTGATGTTTAAGCATCTGCCCTTTGACATGGAAATCTTCTCTCGTGCAGTAGAAGAAAAGCTATAGGCCGCAACGGTGAGCGAGTGGTCCAGGTTACCTGCACCGAGAACCTTACCTGGCACCGCAACAATCTCTTCATCAGCAGTGTTTCTGTTCAGCAGACTCAGGTTAACTGCGACTCTGTTTCTCTTCGCCTTGTCAAGGTCTTCTGCCAAAGCATGCCAGAGCTTGGCCTCACTAGTCCTAGTCTTTTTCTTGAGTTCTCTGATCGTCAGGACAAGATCAGGGTTCGTCATTCTTCTTCTCATTTTCTCCCTCCTTAAGAGACTCCCCAGTCAAATTCCTTACCTGTTCAAGAAACTCCCGGTTCTTCTCACCGAGAATCTTCGATGCTTCTGAGACTATCCGTTCAGGGGGTAAGGCGCCAGTTGACTCAACGGTGAAAAGGAAGGCATCCCCAATATGGCTGACCCTTATAGCGGATGGACCAATGGGGCACGCCTTCTCACAGAGACCACAGAGGAAGCAGTACAATGGCTTTTCCACAACAAGCTGCCCATTGGACAACGCCAGTACTTTACGTGGGCATGCGTTCACACATTCACCGCACGAAGTACACGTTTTCTTGTCGATCTCGATCTCTGGAAGATTCTGGTAGCTGCTCTCGGAGACAGGCTGCCACTTCGCATTGTCCTTTCCCTGACCAAGCCTTGCAAAGGCTTCAAACTTCAAGGCCTGCCCAGGAGCCAGCTCCACAAGAGGTATCTTGTCGCTCACAGGCCTCGTCTTAGGGTCCTCGGACTTCAGATCGCCAGAATAGACCGCCCTCGGCTCTGCTTCCGCCCTGGCTTCTAGGGTCAGTACTGCTCGGCATTTGTCGCATCCTAGCTCGCTTTTACATTCACATTTCTCTGGGAGAACATAGGCATCGAGGTTCGTGGTCAAAGGTACAAGACCCAGTCGATGTGCCATGAACTCATCAGTTAGAGGTGTGTTTGACTCTAGCAGAAAGATGTCATCTATGGTCATGCTGGGAACTTCAGCTATCATAATCCTTCTCAAGGCGTTGGCGAAAGAGGTCGAGACTCCATATAGAATGAACCTTAGAGTATCCCCTCTTCGCTCAACAACCTCAACTTTCAATCCTAGAGTCTCCTTCCTCTTCTGCCGCCAGCTTTCCTAGTTCCATCATGCGGTAAAGGCGTTACCTCTTCAATACGCCTTATGTTGAATCCACTTCTTGCCAGTGCCCTTATCGCTGCTTGTGCGCCAGGACCAGGAGTCTTTGACTTTATTCCTCCTGGAGCTCTGACCTTGATGTGTATCGAGGTCACACCTCTCTTGTTCATCGCATCAGCCACGTACTGGGCACATTTCATAGCAGCATAAGGTGAAGACTCAAGCCTACTGGCTTTCACAAACATGCCACCGCTGCCTCTGGCAATTGTCTCAGCACCAGTGATGTCAGTGGCGTGAACATGAGTATTGTTGTATGAGCTGAGAATGTAGACGACGGCCATTACCTCTTTCCTCTTGCTCATCTCTCAACCCTCCCTGATTCCATAGCTGCGAGCTGCTGTCTCAACGGGTGACTCACCGACGATAATGGGCTGCTAGGCGCATATCTTAGGCTCTTCTCGTCTTCTCTCGAGACGATGTAGCTCGGAGAATAGACCTTCCCGTCCCCCACTGCGATATGCCCGTGTACAATCAGCTGTCTCGCCTGGAAAAGTGAAGAAGCCAGTCTATTCCTATAGACAAATGTCTGAAGCCTCCTCTCCAAAAAATCTTCTATCTTCAGGCTCAAGATCCCCTCAACAGCGATGTCTCTTTGGATGAAGCCAAGGGAATACAGTTTTCCCTTAATATCCTTCTCCTTTACAGCACGCTTCTCTGGCTCCATTGAGAGCATTTCTCTGGCTACACGTAGATAATTTCTCTGCATTGTTCTGATACGCCAGAGTTCTCTCTTATTGTTCAGTCCATATGTTCCTATCAGGCTTAGCTCTTCGGCTAGACGTTCTTGGTCGAAGGGGCTTTCAGGAGTCTTGTACTTCTTATGAGGTTTCTTAGGATCGCCCATAACTCTCCTTCTCCTATGGTGCTGGCTGTTGCTGCTGCTTCTTGCTTACCCCGATAGCTTTCCCTTTTCTACCTGTTGTACGGGTCTTCTGTCCGCGCACCTTTAGGCCTAAGGCATGACGCTGACCCT
>Ga0315296_10002210_pt1 | contig 16661 bp, 33 predicted proteins | sample YL17G14_18_MG_FD_203921 | JGI IMG/M metagenome (GOLD analysis project Ga0315296, IMG submission 203921) | Sediment microbial communities from Yellowstone Lake, YNP, Wyoming, USA - YL17G14_18 | ecosystem: Environmental > Aquatic > Freshwater > Lake > Sediment | place: USA: Wyoming | collected... | reverse complement strand
GAATATGCAGTCTTCACGCTGAAGTTGATGGTCACTGTAGATCGCCAGCTTACGCAAAAGATCATAAAGATACCTGAAGCAGGCAAGCTAGCAAGGAAACTGATCGACTTCTTCGAGTGAGATGGTCATGAATAGAATTCTCAGATTCTTCAAACGCCATCTCTTCTTCGCATATTTTAGTACAGCATTTGCAGTGGCAGGAATACAATACCTCATTAAGAAATGCATAGGGATTTCATTCTATGGATATACACCAGCATACTTTTATGTTGTGGTAGGCGAAGCAACAGTCATATGGCTAATCTCAACTAGATTCGTAAACTATCTAAGGAAGAGAGGCTTGAATACGAGAGAAGCATTAGGACTAGGGTGAACCATATGGGAAAGAAAGAAAAGGAACGCCTAGACTTCATTAAAGAAATGATGGAGAAACTAGGTCTGGATACTATCGAGATGAAAGACCCTGATACAGGGAAAATCGATTTCATAATAAGAGGAAAGAAACATGCCAAAGGAAAATCTGACTCCAAGAGAGAGAATAGCTAAAGCTAGAATCAACCTTCTGACCGACTATCCTTTCTACGGCAACATTGCAATGAAGCTTGTGCCTAGAGAAGTTAGTGACCAAGAAGCTGAAGCATTCGGAATCCATACCATGGCGGTTGATATGTATGGCAACTTGATCTACAACCCACATTGGGTAACAGCACAGACAGACACAATAATGAAAGCTGGAATAGCCCACGAAGTGATGCATGTATGCTTGAAGCATCTAGTTAGAATAGGTACTAGAAAACCCATGACATGGAACATAGCTGTAGATGCTACGGTCAATGAAGTACTTAGCCACACATTCAAAATCCCAAATGAATGGGTTCGCATTCAACAGATGGCAGGCAAATGTGGCGAAGAGATTTACGACTGGATAATCAAGAATGCTAAGACATACCAGATGCCATCGAGCGGAGGTTTTGACTCACACATCTTTGGTGAAGATGAGGGTGGAACTTCTGATGGTAAGAGTGGTAACGGTCAATGCAATGGAAGTAAGAACTCACCATTCTTCAAGGAAGGACAGCAACCATTCGATACTGCAAGAGCTGTAAGGGAAGCCTACAACTTCGCCAAGTCACAAGGTAAACTGCCAGCAGGTATAGACAGACTATTCGCCGACATATTGAATCCTCAGTTGGATTGGAAGGATGTTCTGAGGAAGTACATAGTACAGGTCATTCCACACGACTTTAGCTACACTCGTCCCTCAAAGAAATCTTACTCATGCGGATACTACATGCCCATGATTAAGAGAGAACATATCGAGCTATGCATTGGTGTAGACTCATCTGGTTCAATATCAGAAGAGGAGTATGCGGAATTCCTTACAGAGATATTAGCGATGTGTCGTCAATTCGAATGCCTCAAAGCAACGGTCATAGTCTGTGATGCAGCTGTACATGAAGTCATGGAGATAGATGAGAACTTTGATCCTTACTCCGTCAAAGGAAGAGGATATGGAGGTACAAACTCGCAACCTGTCTATGATTGGCTAGAAGAGAATAAGGGTCTGGAACAAGTGAAGCTCTTAGTCTACTTCACAGATGGATTCATAAACATCCCCAATAAGGAGTATATGTTTCCAACTCTGTGGATAGTGACTAAGAATGGAAGGACTGACGAAGTGGACAAGATGGAGAACGCTACCGTCATCCAGATCCCAAAGAATGGGACGGGGAAGGATAATGATTAGTCCTCTTCCTTCCCTAGACCATCTTCCGCACATGCCTCACATTGTAATACCAGAGGATCCACAAGACATTCCTGAGGGGGTTTTTGATTGACCGACCAATGCCCTCCCCCTCTCACTAGGGGAGACAAAAAGGCTCTAGTCAAACTGCTTATAAAACTAAAGCTTGCTACACCAATTCACTGCATTTATCTTTGTGAGTACGCTGGAATAGCGGATGACTGTAATCTGTGCCTCAACCCCGAAGTTTATTTCACGAACTCCCGAGTGAAAATAACCTATGACCTTGTTATCTCCTGTTCCCTACCTACAAGGAGAGTAATGGAGTGGAGAGATTTTAATAATGTCAAGTAAGCAGGATATAAAAGCAATCTGGGCTGTTATCCTACCTTACCCAATAGGAACCAGAGTTAGATATATCAAGAAACTGTGTACTTGTCGTTCGTGTGGAATTACGAATTACGTTGGCCAAGAAGGAACCATTACCCGTTATCTGACTTTAGATGAGAGACTGAACGTCAAAAATAATGGAACTTATCCAAACCTAGACCTCAAAGAAACTGTCTATGCGGTTATGTTGGATAACAAGGGACAATTTTCATTCCGTCACTTTGAGCTGGAGGTTCTTTAAGATGTTTGAGCAGGCTACATTCTGGAAGAAATTCTTTGAGGATTGGAGTGTTGGAGACCCAGTTACCTTCACCACTTCAAACCCCAAACGTCCTATCCATAAGATAAAGTATTTTGGATTCGTTATCGTTTCTCTGAAGAGTGGGAGGGTTGAAGTATTAATCACCTCCCGCATTGACTGGAATGGCACGATCTCAAATGAGAAGTTTCTCTATTTCGCTTCCTCTAGGTGGTTGAATGTTTGGAAACATCCAATTCCTATGCCAGAAGAGGTAAAGAGGATTGTTCGATTTAGAGGGGATCTTAGATGAGAGATAGAAGCTTCATTGGAATGTGGCGATGGGTTAAGAGTAAGAAGCTACGTAAGAAGATCAATAGAGCTGCTACTCTCAAGATGTGCCTAAAAATTGACAGGGAATCTGAAGAGAATCTTGTTAAGTCCTATTGTGGAACTCCACCTCTCAATGAAGACTGTCCCTTCTTTGTAAGTCCTATTAAGACTCAAAGAATGGGGTGTTGTCTCGCGCCTAATAACGATCCACTTTGGCATCAGGCAAATAAGGAACTCAAGAGTTTCATCTCTCCTAGATATGAAAGACAGAATCATATGGTTGTAGGTTGCTACATCAAGATATTCAATGAACTAGGCTATGCTAACTATAACCGTGTCTTAAGATGGAAGCATAGGTATGAACATTCTCGTTAGACTTGGAACCTACTTCTTCTTCTGTCCCATTCACAGTAGATACCATTTTATTGTTACTATTTGGAAGAAGAGATACTTGTTTGGATTGTACAGTAGACCATGGAACTGGAGGAAACATTATGAGTACACCCGAAGAAAGTAACTTAATTAAGAAGATGATGCAAAAGATTTCTCCTGTTCGCTGTACTCAGGATGCGGTCAAGCAGGGAGAGAATTGTCCCGTAGACGCAGGTACTCTTACTCCAAAGATATGCTGCTGGTATTGTGAAAATCTCCCAGAGTGTGTTGAACATTGGCCCATTCAAGGTAAGAATGATTACCGTTGCAAGAAATATCATACTATAAGATGGTGTAGTGCAGCTTGGCAAGCCTATCGTGAACGAGGCGAAGGAAAATGAAAGACCCCAAGGAATGTTTCACTCAGGAAGAACTGCTCTGGTTTAGGATACTAAACCCTCCCTGTCTCGGTCACTGGAACTGCCTCACTTCTTCTTATAGATTCAAGCATGGTCGAATGTTGTTTCGTATCTGTCCTCATAAAGAAGCATGTATTTCATACTATAGTTCTCTATCAATGCATGAACGTCGCAAGCTCCATTCGCCGCAGAGGAAGGGATCAACTTGAGAAAACATTTAACAAGAGAACAAGAGATTGCGTTCTGGACTCGACTTTTGAAGCCTCCCTGTTTTGGTCATTGGAATTGTCTTACTCCCAACTATGGATTCAGGAAGGGCTTTGAAGCTTACGCGTCCTGTCAATTTTCAGTTGAATGCTGTCAATTTAATGCTTCCTTATCGCCTGAGGAGCGTCACGAACTTTTCAAGTTAATCAGAAAATATAAGGAGCAAAGAACATGAAGCAATACGGCATATTCAGATGGAAACTCAAAGGCACATTTATCCTCAAGACTATCCCAGATACCCAGCTGAAGAGATTCCAGCCCAAGACAGACCATGAATATTTATCAGCTTGTGTCGAACTACGAAGAATACAAGCTAGGGAAGGAAAGTTATCAGCTAAGGTCAGAAGACTCAAAACCATCAGAGATCTAGTGAGGTCTGAAGTGGGGCGAAGGAAAGCTCAGAAATGTCCTTGCCATATTCTTACAGGGAAATATGAGGGGAGTGTCTTGTGTCTAGCAAGGCGACACAATTGGGAGAACCTATACAAAGAAAATGAATTCTACTTCTGGATATGTTCACACTGTAGGATGGGTGACAACTATAAGGTAACTAAGGCTTTACTGGCTAAACTCACAGGTGAATATACAAAATATGTGGTGAATAAATCTGTCTAGTTTGGAGAAGCGGAAGCTCAAGTTGTTCTGGGAGAAAGTCCTCTTGTCACACCTTGAATGTAGTTTTGATATTCAAATGGCGAATGGAGTGCTACTTCAAAGACAAAATGGTCCCTTCCCTCTCCTCGGTATGGTGAAAGTTAGGTTCCTTTGTAGAACATGTAAATGTGACTTTTGTGATAGAGACAAGAAACATGACCACTGGGTTAGGTAAAGGAGGTTTGGAGGATGAACAAGATCATAGACTCTCTGGCCACTAGCGACATTGGAGAACTTACACCAGAGGGATGGATAATAGTTGATGTGAGAGATTTAACAGATTTTGACAAGAATGTAGAGAAAGTCAAACACAAGATCATGGTTGTGAGTCATCTACTGAGCATGGGAGAAAAGGTCTCTGTAAGATGTGTTTGTGGGATAAACAGAAGCAATACAATCGCTATCTCCGTTCTCTGTTACAGGTGTAACAAGAACAAATACTTGGATACTGATTGGGATCGACACTACCTATTCATGAAGAAGCTAATTCCAAAGATGATGATCGAAAGGGAACTTGAACTCACTGCCAAGAAGGCACTCAAACAACTTTATGCTGGATGGAAATAGATGAATAAAACAAAACAGTTGGCCAACTATCTGACATACTCCAATCATATCGCTAAGGCTCTCAATAATTTAGCTATGATTAACTCATTCCAATATAAGAGGTACTTCATAGTACCGAAGGTTACAATAGAATGGAGGATGAGTCGTTCTGGCAGAGAATATGGTGGATTATACCTCTCTATCCATAAGAAACTTATTCGAGGTTGGATACAATTTGACGCTCCCATTCTCTTTGATACCAAGGTACATACTCAAAGTAGATTGAATAGTTGGCTGAGTCAACAGCTTACTCGTGTCATTAACTCGATAGAAGTCGGAGCTTCAATGGATAAAAGTAAGGCCAAGAAGGTGGTGGAGCAGATGTTCAATGTCAAGGTTACGATGCTTTGATCCATCAAAGGTAATCTTTGATGCACGGTTAACTAAAAGCAATATGTGGGAATTGATTTTCCAAGGCAGACATTCTGAATGTAACTTTGAATTTAAGAGGTTATCAATTCCTCAATTATGGGTCTTCAAATGTTTCTCATGCAAACAAGGAATCTGTGGTTATTGGGATATCCTACAGCCTGAGGAATTAAAGAGGCTCTTCGGGACTAGCGATATTAATTATCTGGGAGAGAGAAAGTAGAATGGATGAGAAGAAAGCAATCATTTTGAGACTTATGCTAAGGCTTCAGGATAGGCCATGCAAAATAAGTATGCCTTGTCCTCATTGCTGTCTCCAATGCCCTGATGTAATCACCTGTTACGAGACTTGGAAGAGAGGAAATCTACGAAGATGTAAAGTAGAGAAGGATGGTAAGCAACTTTGGTGTCCCCCCATAGCTGAGATGTTAGCTAGTTCCTTAGGGGACTACTCTTCTTGGAATCTACCGCCTTCAACCCCAGCTCCATCTGGAAGAATAGAGGAATGGAAGACTGCGGAGGAAGAAGATGAATGAGGTGGTAGTCCTGAAACTCATGTTAAAGTTGAAAGTCCTATGCAAGCCGTGTACAGCTCAATATGTTACCTGCAAGTGCTGTATAGACTGTCCAGATATCCTTACCTGTTATGAGACTTGGAAACGGGGAAACTTGCGACGGTGTAAATTCAGGGAGACAGGGCCAGCTTGGTGTTCTTCTGTGGCTGCCTTGTTAGCAACCCTCTTGGCAGAAGACAAACCATCCAATATGGAATTTGGGTTGGAACCAGTACCAAAATCTAGAATAGAGGAGTGGGAAGATGAAAAGACATCTTGAACCAAAAGAAGAAGGGAAAGCAATAATTCTCAAGTTGATGCTCAAACTCCATCCGAGTCCATGCCCAACACCTTATTGTAAGTATTGCTGTTTTGACTGCCCAGATATCCATGTCTGTTATCGACTTTGGACACTAGGTAAATTACGTATCTGTAAACACAGGGGATGCCCAACTTGGTGTTCTCTAACAAACGAACTCATTTCAGGGTTCTTGGGAAGGAAAGGGAAAACACGTGTCCCCTCATATATCCAAGGGAGTGTCACAAAATGAAAAGAGAAAATAGAAATGCATTAAAGAAGTTGGTTGCTAAGTTAAATGGTGACAGAATTTTCACAATCACGACTGCAGCAGGCGCACCTTCCTTTCTCCTTGTAGGAGAGTCTTACAAGAGGGATTGGAGTTCTGCTAGTCAGAAGGAAGACGCTGAGAAACTCTTTCTTTTCATGATGTCTTTGCTTCCGTGGAAGACACTTGAGAGTTCAGTATTGATGTTAAGTCAAGGAGAAGAAGAGCGCCTTTGTATATACAAGAATCTTCTCAAGAAATATAAACTGAACGATGGAGAAGATGCTTAGGAGGAAAGAATATGGGATTAGATGTTAGCTGTTCCTGTAACCAGATTTGCTTCCGTGCGGGCTCATACAGCGAATTTGATTGGTGGAGAACAGAACTTGCCAAGAAGTTGGGTCTTGATTCTGGATGGATAGAAGAGAAGGTTCCTTTTCGATATCTCCTGAACCATTCGGATTGTGATGGCTTTCTAACACCCAGACAATGTAAGCAGATGATCAAGCCTATGCAAGAGTTTATTTCAAGGGAGTTGCATGAGATGAAGAACCCGTGGAGAATAATCTTAGGTGAGTGTTCCAAGAAGGAACAGGAGTACTTTCTGGAGAAATGCCGTGGATGGCTCAATGCCTTCCAACACTCAGCAAAACAAGAGTGTGAGCTGAACTTCCGTTAGGAGGAGGAGGAGACTTATTGTCAAGGTATCAGGAAGTCTGGGATAAGATGTTACCTCTTCTTCTTGGAACTAGGATTAGGTATGTTAAGAACGAATGTAAGTTGGAATTCAAAGAAACAGAATGGTTTAGAGCAAGAGAGCAAGCTATTGGGGCAAGAGGACGAATTACGGAAATACTTTCTTCAGAAAACCTGTTGCATTCTCAATATACCCAATACTTTCATTGTCTAGGAAACAAGAACGTATATGTAATCCATTTTGATAATCCTCCTGTGCCAAACTATGATCAATATTATTGCTTGAGAAATGAATTGGAAGTTTGTGAGGAGGGATGACAATGGATTTTGGAAACTTGATAGTTCTCTGGCTTCTAGCAAACATGTCAGTCTTAGGCTTCAAACTACTCAAGACAGAGATTAGATACAGGAGAATCAGAAGAAAATATGTCAAGAATTAAACGTCTTCCCAAGCCAAATATTAAGGGTCAAGAATTGGTAATGTGGAGAAAACTATTGTATGGGATGATGTTTCGGCGGGAAGAGACTGTCCCGTGTAGACTTTGCCACTATAGTATTGAGTGGGGTAAACGTTGTTGTTGGGAATGTGATCGACTCCATCTCTGCCTTCCTAAATGGAAATATGATTTTGAAGGTAGAGGAGATACTAGAACTAGAAATTGTCCTTTCGCAGGGCAAAAATTCAAATCATGTCATCTAGTCTACGAGAGGATGAATGAAATGGGAATAGGGAATGAGGTAAGATAATGTCCAAGACTAAGGTCTATTTGCTTATCTACACAAACCAATGGGAAGAATGCCCAAATTGCGAAGAGGGTCTAAATGGCTATCCAGAGATACTTTGCATTCGCTTCACTAAGAAACAAGTCGAAGAATATCTCGCTAAGAGAGTTCAAGATGGGGCTAAGTATCTTCTAGGTAATACAGACATTGAGGAGATGGAGGTGGAATAGATGGAAACATTCGAGGATGAATCAATGCAAAGTGGAAAGAAGGCATGGTTTGGGTATATACGCTCCTTTAGCCTAGCAAACAAGTTTTTCTTCTTACATAGCAAAGGACAGAGAAAGATCACATGTAAAAGATGTGGGATCAAGATACCGAAGGAGCTTCCAAGATTCAACATCACAGGAAGTTGGAACTACTATGTTGGTCATTATTGTTTAAAACATGGCCTAGAAAAGATCGAGGAGAGCATCGCTGAGAAGCAAGTACTTGTACAAGACCTTCAAAGCAATCTTAAAGACTTGAAATCTCTCGTTGAGATAGCCACACCCACAACCAAGAAAGAGAAGTATAAAGAGTTGATAGCAATTGCTACACTCGTCACCAAACTAGAACCAAGTAGGAGATAAGTCTTGAAGGTAAGATGGAATCAGAAGTCTAAGATTCTACCTCATAAGCAAACCTGCTGGCAGTGTAAGAAGACATTCCATTGTACAGGACGAGAAAGAACACCGTTTCCATGTAAGGAAGGAACCCGTTGTGCTTGTCCTATCTGTTATCCATTCGATCTGCACATACTCAACTTTTGTTGGGAGATAACAAAAGAAAGCAAAGAATACCCAATCCTTCTCCTCAGAGATAAACTGAAAGTGAGATGATTCCCTTGAAAGCAAAGTGGAAAAAATACTCTAAGACCTTGCTTTACAAAAAGACTTGCTGTACATGTGGACGGATCTTCTATTGTACAGGGGCAAGACGGCTATCATTCAATTGCGAAAGAGGAATAAGAGTCTCAAAATGTTCTTGTCCTCTCTGTATTTTCCCTCTTGGCTCAGAGAGTTGCCTCTATCATTGTTGGCATATAACCAAGAGCAGTAAAGAGTTTGCCCTCTTGAAACTCAAATTTAACTTGGAGAAATGAAGAAAGATGTCCAGAGACAAGAGGGAGCAGTGGTCTATTATTTTAGGCACTAAATGTCCTCGGGGTGCTTGTCTTTCTTTAGGGAAACACTATTGTTGTGATCTCTGCTATATGAGAGGAATCTGTCATTGGAAATGCAAAGACAACTTCTATAAGATGAAGGCGAGAAAGAATGAAGAAAGGTGAGGAGGAAGTTTAGGTGTCACAAAAGAGTGTTCTCAGGAAAGATATAGTTCTGATAGCTATCCCTTGCCCATGCTGTTCCTCATGGAATACCATACCTATAGACAAGAAGAAACTTTGGTGGTATTGTGGACAAAAAGACTGTGGCACACCCTTTGTTCTCAAGAAACATTTTGCTCTCCTTTTAATGAAGGATGGAAGTGTGGTGAAGATGGATGAAGAACATAGAATTAAAATCAACTAAGGAACTGAAGGTTATTCTTGAGAAAGTAATTGAAGCTCGCAAGGTAGTCAAGGAGAGGACTAATGACCTCTTTGTAGTAGCTTGGAGAATGAAATATGCTAAAGATCGGCTAGACTACGCAATCAGAGATTCGAGGAGAGAACTTGGTAAGAGGAAGGCTAAGGGATGCAAAGCTTTTGGTTCCCAATTAACAAGGTTCAGTCTCCGATTTTTTTCTTGTGAGGCAAGAGAGTTATCATGTAATTCCTTCCGTAAGAAGGAAGATTTGTGGTTTAGACATTGCTGTACTTGCCGATGGAAACCTGCACAAGCTCAGACACGGATGGTCATCATAAGAATCAAAGGAGGGAAGAGAACTTGATGTCAAAGATGTATTTTCGTAAGATAAGTGAGGAAGATGCAAAGCTGATAAGACAACTTGGAAAAAATAGACTTACTCTTAAACAAATAAGTGAAATTTTTGATGTCCATCCTGAAACAATTCTTCTTTGGAAAAATCCAAGGTCAAAAGAGAAAACATATAAACGATATAGAAAATGGGCAAAAAGAAACAGGGGGATGCTTAACGTAAAGCATAAAATATGGAGAGTAAAGCTAAAGAAAGAAGTTCTAGAACACTATGGTGATGGAAACCCACCAAAGTGTTTGTGTTGCGGAGAAACTCACATCGAATTTCTTTCTATTGACCATATCAAGAAGAAGAGAGCAGGAATAAAGAAGGATAGAACTGGTTGGTCATTCTACATGAGGTTAAGGAGAGAAAGATATCCAAAGGGATATCAGGTTCTTTGTTTTAACTGTAACTGTGCAAAAGGATTCTATGGTGTCTGTCCACACGAAAAAGAAAGGATGGGTGGAAAGGGTAACGAAACCTAAGAAGTTAAAGGATGAGACAGATGAGGAACTTAGAGAGATTATCAAGAAACGAATCCTCCTAAGAAAAGAGCATGAAGGGAAGATGAACTTGGTCACAGAATCTCTTAGGAAAATGAGGAGCAGACACTATACCCTTTCACATGCTGTTACTGAAGCGAGGGTAACTCTAGGTGTTCGGCACGGTAAGAAGTGTCCTGCATTAGTTAATGAAAGGGGAAGATATGGGGGGGTGTATCCTGTCTGCCAAGCTAGAAGATTCAGGTTTCGCTCTTGGGGAAGAGAGCATATGTACGAATGCCATTGCTATGCCTGTCATTTAACTCCTAAGCAGGCAAAGACAGCTATGCTCTATGATAAAATCTTGTTGGGGAAAAGAAATGAGGAAGCGTGAGTTCATCAAGAGGTTTCTGGATTTGGAGTGTAAAGGGAATAATGGGAAGGCAAACACAATCGATGACCTGCTCTTGTCTTATTGTAGAACAATGGGAATACCTCTGAAATTCAATGAAGCCTTCTACACTTCATTTGGAAGGTTTAAATTGCGGGATGTCCATCAAAAGGTGAAAGTATACTTCCTCCATAACTTATACTTCGATGCTGAACTTCTCTATAGAGCAATGCGTATCTTACATAGAAGAAAGAAGTTTGGGTTAGGACTTTATCTTTTAGGCACAAGATATGTGTTCGCTGTACGGGAAGGAAGTAGTGTGATCTTATTGGCTCCCATGGAATGCGATTACGATGAGAACTTCCTTAATCTGGAGGAGTTTGTCGTGAGAGTTAACAAGTCTCGTATGGAGAGATGGAAGATATGGACAAGGATTCTGAATGGAACGAAAGTATGAACAAGAAACTTCAAAGAAAAATGATGGAGGAGAAAGTGAATGAATAGAGAAGGAGTATCACTACAGGAATTGAATGATGAGTTAAAGGCGAAGATGAAATTCAACCTTCAACTCTATGGTTTCGATTTAACTGTGGAACAATTAGAGAAGAAATTGACTGTTGATGAACTAGAATTAATCTTCAATAGCACAAGTACATACAGTAAAGAGAACATGGCACTAATTGCTGTCAAAGAAATCATCACAAACAGAAGAGGAACTCTGAAGCTAGTTATCTGGAAGAACGGTAAGTTCTCAATCTTCAACAAGGATGCCAAACCTGAAAGTATATCAATATTCTCAATCCCTTATGACTACAGGGGCAATCATATCTGGGACTACCTGAAAGTGGGAATGTATGTTGCCTTTTCTTCTGTGTATTGGAAGCAAGAACTGAGGATAGGCGTACTTACTGATTGTACCACAAAAGTAGAAGCAGAGAAATGGTTATCACTCTTCACAGATTGTCTCCAGAAGACGACTGGCTTCGGGGCTCATGAAGAGATGCAATCTCTTCGTCACGTAGATTCTGAGGGTACGCTCACTACCAAAGACCTTGAGGATCACAAACTCCTGTTGGAACAGACGATCACCCTAATCCAACAGGCAGAGAAGAAAGAAATAGTGGATAGAGACACTGCACTGGCAACTAAGATAATCATCACAGGTAACAAGATAGGTATTCAAGCCCTAGATAACCGCACTTACACAATCGAAGTTCCCAATGGGTGTGAATTGAAGAAAGAGAGCTGGGTAACATACGTCTACAGACACAGATACCGATGGACACAATTCATCCAAGAGTTAAGCAAGAAACAAACATTCCTTGATGAAGTGACAAACCAACTGATCGCTTCCAACTTCAAGTGGTTCAAGCTTTCTGTAGACAACAAGCCTAAAGTGAAGATAGCCATCAAAGTCGTAACCAACAGTAGAGGCTCAGATATGACACTCACTTACCTCAATGATAGGAGAGTGGCTTCCGAAGACTTGCGTAGGGCAATCTACGAATACTTCGTACAAGGACTTGTCCTCATCAATCCAGCGGGGCAATCAGAGAACTTAGGCGAAGCAGAGAAACAGAAGGCTCTCGACATAAGGAAACAGAAAGATGAAGCTATAGTGACTTCAGGAATCACAGGATATATCAATGACTTGGAAGGGGAATCTCCAATTTCCATCGGTCTCGAGAAGGTTGGAATTAACTGGCAACTTGTTATTGGGGAGAAGAAGATTCTTATCAAAGGCGGTGTGGAAACAATCAAATCTCTCGAGAGAGTATTGAAAGGCACGGCACAAGGCTACAATGCAAGACATTCCACAGAGGAATTGTTTGAGCGTCTCTCTAAAATAATCGGAGAAGAACAAGCAATTGAAATTATTACAGAAGCTAAAATCTTAGGTAAGTTAGCGAAAGCTTTGGGATGAGGTGAAATTTTGCCTTGGAAAGATAAAGCAAAAAGACAAGCATGGGATAGCAAGAGAGCTCAACTACCAAGAAGAAGGTATGCCCTCCAAGTGGGAAGTCGAAAATATGATAGATATTATTCTCTAAGGAGGACTTGGAAGAGAACTCTTAAGAAGTTAAGTCTCAATACAACTATGAAAGAAGACAATATACAGTATTGGAGATTCAAACATGGATACTATTCTAGATATCCTCTTCAGATAGTCTTGAGTGCCTTGCCTTTCTTGATTAGAAGAATACTGTTCACGAGGAGACTTGAATTTAAAAGAAGAAAGTAATATGAAGGAACTTGTAAATTGCTTAAGGCGCTAGAGGTCAAGGATTCGAGATGAGGGGGTGAACTTAGATGAAAGTGAAGATAGATAGGAAGAGAAAGTTGATTGCCCTCTACCACAAGGATGGGAAGAGATTTATTTGGCTACATCTTGAAACATGGCAAAAACTCAAGGATGAGGTAGATCGTAAAATTGCCCACAGCCACAGATTCTAAAAGGAGGGATAGGATTGAATAGTTTACCGGACATGATCCGTGCTATCAAACAGATGATGCTGGTGATCGCTACAGCCAAAAGAGCAGGTCTCTCTGGAATCAGGGGGGAGGAGTTTTCCTATTCTCTAAGGTCTAACACTAATGGGGATGTATACATCAGTGGCGACAATTGTGGAGAACTAGTACTGAAGATAGAGAACATTGAGGGGGTAGCAAGCAACTTCAAGATACTCTATCTCGTAGCCCAGAAGTCTGCTGAGTATCTAGAGCAAGTTCTGAAGGATTATAGAGATTCAAAAGAGATTCTTGCTCCCTTCATTCTTCAAGAGAAGCTAACTTGACGCTGAGGACAGTCAAGACAACCGGTTGAACTGTAGGTATGTCGGAGAGTGACTTATGGGGAAATATGCTGAAAGAAGATACTGTCTTGGATGGAACAGCTGTGATAGTCGAATTAAGATATGCTGTGCTCTCTGTAAACTAGAGTGTGCTAATAGATGCTTTAGTTCTCTGAAGGGAAGAAGGGGAGCATTCCCTTGTGCGGGAAGGTGTAACATTTGGGAACTGATGCTGGAAACTTAGAGCAGAAACGCTACTGTAAACGTTACACGAAGACTTCCTGTGATATCAGACTCTGTTGTTTCTTCTGCTCTCAGAAATGTCGTGAAGTCTGTTCCTCTCTAGAAGGGAAGTTATTCTTGCCTAGATGTGACTCAAGGTGTAATCTATGGGAAATCATACTAGACATTTAGAACAGAAAATGTACTGCAAACTATGGAAGTATTGTCTAGAGGGTAAGAAGAAATGTTGTCGATCCTGTCCCATGTCTTGTCAAGTTAGATGTACTTATCTAAGAGAGGGAGAAAGTGATTGTTTTTCTTCCTGCAATCTGTGGGAGCTTGTGCTAGAGACTTAAGGTGAAAGCTTGAAGGCTCTCAAGAGATATTGTAGAGAATGGCACTACTGTGAAGAGGGGAAAAGAATTTGTTGCTTCTACTGTGGGGAGAAAGATAGGTGTACTGAAAGGTGCAGGGATGTGGACTCCCCAAGGGAACACTACAAATGCCGATCTAAAGTAGACCTGTGGAACGTTCTGTTGGATGTTCAGCAAGAAGAACCAGTGGTGTAATTGGAAGAGGAGTTAGAATGACTACCGAGGAAGACCTTAGAAGATGGAAAATAATCCTAGACATTGAAACATTCAGAGTGGGAGACCCTATCAAATTCAAGTGGACCGACCTACGGAGAAGGAGCTGGAGGAGGAGAGAAAGAACGACTTGGACTTTTGGATATATTACTGGAGTGCGTAGAGACCTTGGATATTTTGTGGAAGTTGTGAAAGGCGGAATCCTTCGAGATGGAGTGTTAGTAACCTTCAAAGATGCAAAACTATGGTTCCCAAGAAAACAATGAAAGTGAAGATAAACCCATCAGAACACTTGCTAGGGAAATCTGTAGTTGTAAGTAGTAATCACATTGATAGGTAGATGTTACCTGTGGGATGTTTTGTTGAAAGAGAGAGGGAAAGGAGAAAGCATAACTTTGAAACACTTACTATGGGAGAGTTCTATCATGTATATAGTAATCAGATTGATAGTTACTATGGGAAAGTCTTATCGTGTATAGTAATCAGATTGATAGGGATATTCTGCCATGAACTACTCTCTATGCATACTAGAATGGACTCTTAATTTGGAAGGAAGTGTCTAGGTGATTCATATTATATTCTGGACTATTATAGTTCTGGGTATCCTTCTAGTTCTCTACTCAATAATCGGAGTAGTTCCTCTTGTCTTTCACCTGTTAAGATTATCTCTCAGGAGAACTGTAAAAGCTATTGGTTTAACTGGGAGAGGAATAGAAGAGTCCACTAAGGATGAGACGGATAATGAAAATGCTGAGATTAGAGGAGAGGAATCTTCTGCTGTTCAAGACTCCGAAGATGAAGGTGAGGAATAAATGGTAGGTGGGCGAGGTAAGGCTAGAGGGTTTCTTAAAAAGGACATAAAAGCTGGAAAAGTCTTCACCTTCTGGATTTATGACTTTCGGAAGAAAGCGAAAGAGAATATGTGGAGTTGCATCCTAGAACAACATGTCGGTTGCACTTAGGATAGTCGACTTGTTCAACAAGACTACACTTCTTATCCCCTGATACGTATAGAAGTATTCCAATGTTTTAACTGTTCTAATAGGAATTGCTGTTGGCGTTCGATAGAAAATGAGAGTTTGGAAGAGCATAATAAACAGATGCCCAATGAAAGGTCTGAACGGTGGAAAGACGAATGAAATATTGCCGTTGGAAGGTTTACGTTCTTGAAGATGGAGCCAAGACTCTTTCCTTTAAATGTGTTCGATGTTGTCAAGTCTGTAAGGAGAAAAGAAGTTGTGAAAGAGTGTGTAAGGACTATAAGATTACTCTTTGTTGTCCTCTCCAGTTAACTGAGATCGAGTATCTATTAGTTAAACTGACCAACAAACCTATTGAGCAATTGAAAAAAAGAAGGTAAGATAACGTAATGGCTAAGGAAGAAGAGGTTACGGAAAAAGAGGCAAGAGTGTTAGCCTTAATATTGGATGCCAGAGGTTGTCTAACGTGTTCTGGAAGAAGAACAACTTGTCGAGTTCCAGAGATTCTAGTGAGCTATCTCCCAGAGTGTAAGACACTTCAAGATTTCCTCTTAATTGGAAGTGGTTGTTCAAGTTGGCGAAGAAAATAAGCACAGAAGAAATGTGGAGAAGGATGCTAAATATTTTACCTGAGTGTGATACTATTGGTTGTGAGTATAGTAAGAACCGAGGGTGTACTTTGCCGTTTGTCTTGAAAGTTACTCAAGGAATGAAACCCTTACATATCACGGGCTGTGAAATCTCAAGAAATTCCAAGACAAAGGAGATAACAGACTTACAGTTGTTTGTACAAGAGAAAGACTCAGAAAAAAGATGGATAATTACATTCTCTCCAGAAAGAGGAGTTAGACGGTATGTCTAGATTGTTCTGTTATTTCAAAGTTCTTAATCGAAGGGCATACAAGTGTGTCACTTGTTGCAAGGGATGTAAAGAGATTAAGAAATGTAAAGGATATTGCATAGCTACTTGTTTAGATATATGTGACATGGCTATGGATGAATTGACTTATTTCGCATTGAAACTCAACCCAGAGGGCTTTTATTTCAACACGTTCAGAAGGGATAAAGAATGAGCGTAAAAGAAATGTGGGAAGAGATACTTTTTCCTATGAGATTCGATTCTGGAGGGATGCGTTTCAATTTCGTTAAACGGGGTGAAGATTCGGAGTTTAAGTACTACCGAGTAAGATATAACTTTGAGACAAGGAAGTGGTCTCTCTCCATCTTTGAATATAAAAAGGATAAAACTCGTCTCAAAAGGAAGAGAAGAAAAGGGAACAAGGGGGAACGACAGATAGTAATTCAGAAAGCTAT
>Ga0315296_10002209_pt1 | contig 16668 bp, 14 predicted proteins | sample YL17G14_18_MG_FD_203921 | JGI IMG/M metagenome (GOLD analysis project Ga0315296, IMG submission 203921) | Sediment microbial communities from Yellowstone Lake, YNP, Wyoming, USA - YL17G14_18 | ecosystem: Environmental > Aquatic > Freshwater > Lake > Sediment | place: USA: Wyoming | collected... | reverse complement strand
GCCCACGCGACCTCCCGCCGAGTAACGCCGGCAGCCAAGGCCCGCATTCACAGCCGGCTTGCATGATGGGCCCCGAACGCTTGCATTGAACCGGCTCAGGACCCGTCGCGTCTCGTGTCACAGTGGCTCTATACGCCAATCGGAGGCATCGCATGTTCGCGAAATCCCTGATACGCATGCTCGTCCTCCTGATTCTCGTCACAGCTTCATGTATCAACCGCAATGCTCATCAGGAGAGCGCGCAAGCCGGAGAACCCCGCGTCCATCCCCCATTCGCAACCTCCGGCGAGCCCCGCCCAAGTGGTCTCGATGTGGACCTGCCCTTCGGTCTCCGGATAAACGATGAGGAGGTCGGGGGCGACCTGCGCATAACCGTTCCGGAGGGACATGTCTCGAGCATCCGATTCTCGTCCGCGGGTTCCCTCCGATGCCGTCTGAGCGTCGTGCATCCGGACGGCAAGACGATCATTCTGGGCGAGTGGGGCGGAGGAGAGACGGCTTTCGACCATGTTTTTCCCTACGGCGAGAGTTACATGATTCTGAGCTACGGCGACCGGGTCTTTGAAATCCTCGTCGTCGCGGAGCCCGCGGAGCCGTCTCCCGTCGAGAGCGGATGTCCGGGCGCGTTCATGGATATCCGCACCGGGGCGACCTGGGAGTACCGGGAGACATTCGAGCAGGAGTTTCCGGTCAACTGGGAATACACCATCGAGCATGTGGCGCCTCCAAGCGAGCGGAGCGAGCTTGGAGGTGTTTCTCCCAATGAGCGCCTCACGCTCAGGACGGATCGCGCGACGGGGATCGAGCGCAAGGTGGATCGCACCGCCTATCTGGAGCTCACGTGCACGGACGGAACCATCTACATCGGTCGCGCGTCGGAGACCGAGGGCGACATCGAATGGGTGACCGAATACGAAGAGAGCTCGATTTACATGCCCGCCGAGATCTACGAAGGAGTCGAGTGGGAGCGTCGCGGCACTCTCACCATCAGTACGCCCGAGGGCAAAACGGGCTTCAATCTGGTCGAGAGCTTCAGATGCACGGGAGAGGAGCGGGTGGTCGTCGAGGCAGGGGAGTTTGACTCGCTGAGAGTCGAGTTCAATATCGGGCGGATGACGGCGGACGAGTCCCTAACCAGCGAGGGGACGTCCTGGTACGTGCCCGGCCTCGGGCGCGTTCTGAGCGTCGGGGAGATGGAAGGCTCACCCAGGCTGGAGCTTATCTCCTATGAGGGCGTCACACCGCGTTGACGATGCGTGGGGCAGGCTTTCCAGCCTGCCACCGGTCAAAGAAACCAGATCGGCAGACTGGAAAGTCTGCCCCACAGACAGGCATCAGAAGTGACTCAACAGCTTCGTGGTTCGCGGGTCAGATATCGGTGAGAACTCTCAGCATGAGCCGGACCCTCTCCGCATACCAGAGCTTGAGGAGGCCGTCCGCAACCACAAACAGCAGCCCGATGATGACGCCTGACCATAAGGTCAGCGCGGTCACGGGCGCCCGACGTACCAACCTCAGGCAGATCTGAAACATCGTGCTCGCCAGAATGATGAATCCCACGACTCTCATGATGGAATAGAAATGCCAGGCGATCGGGAGGGTATGCAACGGGCTCTCACTGGCAAGGAGGCACTTCGCAACGTAGAAATTCATGTAATTGAGCTGCAGAACACCCATCATCAGGGCGGGAAGCCCGAACACCAGTCCGCCCACGAGCAGCAGGACGAGGTTCTTCAGATGGATCCATACCCACTGTGAAGGATCGCTCTCGACACCCTGCCCGGTCGCGATCCAGCGGCTCATCTCCGTCCAGTATTCCGTCGCGTGCCCCAGAATCTGCTCGGCCCGAGCGGGGTACAGGTAGCAGAACGTGATCATCACCGCGCACTCCCATATCACCCACAGAAGCATGTCCATAATCCCGTCCCACAATCTGCCTCTCGCGAGATGAAGCAGAAGCACGATCCACGGCGGAAAGGCGATGATGAAGGCGATGAGGAGCTGAACGGCGCTTATGCCTCCAAATAAACTGGTTCGGGGAATGAAGTGCTCCCATGGCACAATGAACGCCAGCAGAATCGGCAGCCACACGAGAAAAAGGAACCCGGCCATGTCGCCGAAAGCAAGTCGCATCGGCGAACCGGGAACCCTCGCCAACGTGACACTCACGGGTGGAGGCTCGATGTCATACACGACCTCGCCCGACGCCTTCTCGTCGTACGATTGATATACTGCCTTGCCCTCCGGGATCGCGGGTCGCGCACCGGCGTCTCCTTCTTCCGGGGTCTTGCCTTCGCGCTTGTCAGTGAATGAATCGGTCATGTCCGCCTTCCTCCTTGATCTCAGTCAGCGGCGAATCACGTGATGATTGCGTACAGACCCATCGCAACCAGGGCGCCTATGACAGTGTTCAGGAAATTCGTGACCTCGTTCGTCACGATCGGCAGTCTCTCTACCGTGCTCCCTATGATACTCTCCAGAGTGTTGCCGACAAAAGCCGCCACCACAACCGCCAGCACTCCCTGCCAGCCCGGAGCCAGTCCGACCAGGAGCCCCAGCAGCGCCAGAACCAGGCTTGCCGCAATTCCCGCCGCAGTCCCCTCAAGGCTGACCGCGCCCTCCGTGCCGGGAGGGACCCGCCTGAACGCGGTCAGCAGAATCGCCCTCTTCCCGTACGCCTGCCCTATCTCAGTGGACGATGTGTCCGAAAGCGCGGTTGCAAAGGCGCCGGTGAACCCGACCATGAGCAGCATCGCGGCGGCGGGAGACGATGGCGCAACGCAATAGGCCCCCACACCTACTAGCAGCGAGGCCGAGCAATTGGCGACGGCATGCTTGGCCCCCCGCCTTCCCTCCTCCTCCTGCGCGATGCCCCTCTTCGCCTTCTCACCGTACTTCACCTTCGTGACAAGCGTTCCAAGCACGAAAAACGCGACGAGAATCGCGTACCCGCGCCAATCGGTGAAAATGTAAATCAGGGCGCCGAGAACGAATCCCCCGATCGCACCCGACCGGGAGACCACTTTCGCAAGATACGTCGCGAGCGCTATCGCGGCGTTTATCCCCAGCGCCAGCGCTACCCTCAAACCCGGATCCGTCAGCTCCATCACCGTGCCAGTATAGCCGCACCACCCTCCGGCAGGCAATCGCTCCTCAATTCAAACGCCTTCCCCCCGGTCGCTCCGACTGCGCATGCTTCCGCGATTTTCGCAGCAGTCAGTCGAATTGTACAAAAATTCGCAAATCAGGCCCAAAATATTCAGACTGATTAAACAGTTGCTGTATTTGTTTGATGATATTAGTGGTACCAATTCCTGAAGAGGGGGTAGGGGTTAATGCAGAGACCCCGGTTCCTGATAATTGACGCAGATCCCGAGAAACGTCGGGAACTGGGGACCCTGTTGGATGAACTCGGACACAGTGCGGACCAGCCGGAGAATCCCGGCGAGATCGACGAGTTCATCTGCAAGCGGGACTATCACTGCTGGCTCATCGACCGCGACATCCCCGCCGAATGGCATCTCGCGCTGAACGCCGGTCCCGAGAACAGGCCCGCACCCCTTGTATTTCTCACCGGTCCGGACGGCTCCGGGCCGCCTCCGGCGATTCTGGCGAGCACCGCCGACGGCTACCTGCCGCGCAACAGGGAGAGCCTGGATCGCCTGACAAGGCACGTCGGAAAAGCGGTCTCGGCCCTTTCAAAGGCCCGCACCGCAAATCCACAGCCGCTCGTTGCGACATCCGGAGCCGGGCGGCATGCGCTCGTATGCGATGAATCGATCAGTGAAGGCGGTATAGTCGTTCGCACCGGCAGGTTCTCAAGGCAAAGACCGCAGGAAGACATCGCCATCGTCGTAAGCTGCGGCGCGGGCAGGTTCAACATGTTTCTGGGCGACCTGACCACCGCCGAGGAGCTGATCGATCTCCAGCTCATGCACCTGAAGCGCAGGATCAAGTTGTACCTCGAAGAGACGGCGGGACCGGAGCACCTGTTGAACGAGCTCAATTCCGAGCTCATGCAGCCGGGACATGTCGTCGATTTCATGACTGCCGCGGCCATGTTTGTCGACCTCAAGCGGAAGCGCGTCTCCTATTCCATCGCGGGCCATCTGCCGCCCTTGTACCGAAGATGGGGCAGCACGCGATGGCATATTCTTCCCGGCCACGGAATACCGCTGGCCATCCAGACGCATGAGTGTTACACCCAGCGCGAGAGGCGACTCATGCCGGGCGACAAAATCCTCCTCCTGTCCGATGGTTTCTTCAAAATGACCGGCCGGAACGGACCTTTCGGCGACCCGGAAAGCCTGCTTGTATCGATGGACAGCCTTCCCGCGGACGCGGCGCCGTACGAGATTCTCGAGGGGATCGACGAGATGGTCAGCCTGGCAGTGGACGACGGTCGTGCGGACGATGAGATCACCGCGATGCTGATCCAGGTGTAAGCGGGCGGGGCGGGAGGAGTCCAGGCCAGTCCCCAGAATAGCAGACTGAAAGTGGCAATCGGTACAAGTCTGGACATGCACAGAACATGTCAATCAGTACCGATTCTCCCAATCAGGACAAATCGCCGAACCGTAGGGACAGGGCGGATGATGGCTGTAGATGTCAATTGGACATTTTTAAACACTCAATGTGGACGCAACAGAGGTCTGTAGCCTCTATGGTCGGCAACTGTATGTCAATCTGCCATGTCAGCAGGCTCAGCATAAGCAATTGGACATGATACGTCCCTCTTTGAGACACGTTTGGTCAGATAGTGAATGGCAAGGCTATTATTTGCCAAAATGGGTCGCGTAACTTATGATGAGCTTCAGGCTTCGGACGGGCCGCCGACCTATCCGGTTGGTCCGTATCGGCACACGTGACGCTTACTGGGCTGTCGGCGCGAGGAAATGAGTCGGACGGTAGCCACGATTGGCAAGCATCGCCACAGTCTTGTCGGTGGGATACGAGTAGTGATCGAACTGCCTGTCCCTCACAGGCTCGGTGTATCCTCCCGGGAAAACGGCGCACGCGATGTTCATCTCGCTCCCCCCGCCCTCGAGAAGCTTCAGGAGAAGGGACAGCTTCTCGCGAGTGTTGAGGAACACGTGCGAGCAGGGAAAGGCGAGGCGGTAGAGCGCGACGGCAAGCCGAAGCTGATCGTCGCTCACCGGGTGTGGCGCATCCCTGATCGGAATTCCCTGGGCGTGCTTGAAGCGCGGGAGCCCGAGCGCGTCGGGCGGCGCGCCGTACTCCTTCTCGAGATACCTCCCGTGCGCGATCAGCGCGAGCACGTCGAATTCCCAGCCCCCTATCCCGAACAGGATGCCCAGTCCCACCTTCCTGATCCCGGCCTGCATCGCCCTGTCAAACACCACGACCCTCCAGTCGAAGTCGGCTTTCGGGACGTGCTCGGGATGCACGGCGGCGTATGCCCGCCTGTCGTATGTCTCCTGCCAGAGGTAGAAGGCGTCAACCCCCGCGTCGCGCACGGCGGCGAATTCCTCATCGGACAGCGCCCAGCTCATCAGGATGACCTCGGGAGCGTCTCCCGATGCCGGCGCCTGGTCGAGCACCTCGCGCGCGATCGAGATGTAGCGCGCCAGCCTCCCCGGCTCCTGAAGCTCGATCGACTCGCTTGTCACAAGCTCGATCACGCGGTAGCCCATGCCGGTGACCTCGAGCACCTCGCGCCGAAACTCGTCCTCCGTCAGCGTCCGTCTCGGCATCTCGACATTGGGGGCTCGATAGGCGCAGTAGAGGCATTCATTCACGCAGGTGTTCGAGATATAGACCGGGACGAAGAGCTTGACCGCAGGCCCGAATATCTCGCTCTTGAGTCGGCCGGCATGAGTTACAACGGCGCCAAGAGCATCAGGGTCAGTCCGACATGCGCGGATGAGCAGCGCGACGTGCTCAAGACCGGCGGGATTGTCCGGAGTGATCCGATCGAGCGCGGTCCGCCATCGCCCGGCTTTGCTGCGGTCGGCAAGGAGACTTCGGATGTCATCTTCAGGAACGACGAACATCGCTGTTGCGACTCCCGAACAGGCTCGATCCATCGAGACAGGCCCAAGCAAGTATATCACGTGCTCTTCAAGACTCCGGAGACCTAACGACGGGCACAGACACCCACCTTCGCCGAGGCTTTGGTGGGCCTTGCTGTTCGACTTCCTCTCACTCAGTCTGTGCCCTGCACCCGGCCATTGATCCTCATTCCCGGGTGCGGCGGCTTTCCAGCCGGCATCTTTCTCGAAATGTCGCTTAGAAAAGCGGCGCACCGGGCCACTTGACACGATCACCGAAATGAGGTATATTACGACCATACCGGTCGATATTATTAAGGGGAACGAGTCCGGGGGATGAGAATATCGAAGAAATCGGACTACGCTCTCAGGGTCCTGGTGACCCTGACCGAGCAGCATGGCCGCGGCCCGATCCCCATAAGGGAGCTGGCTCGGCGCAACGACGTGCCCAAGCGCTTCCTCGAGCACATACTCCTTGAGCTCAAGGAGCGGAAATGGGTCGGGAGCGTAGCGGGCAGGCACGGCGGCTACATCCTGGCGAAAAGCCCCGACAATATCACTATGGGTCAGGTTGTGAGGCACTTTGACGGCATTCTGGCGCCGATCAGGTGTGTCTCGGTCAACGATTACGACCGATGCAGCCAGCAGCCCATGTGCAGATTCCGAAGGGTGCTGCTGAAAATCCGCAATACCACCGCCGAGATCATGGACAGGACATCCCTGAGATCGCTGGTCGAAGGCAAGCCCGTCTCATCGGCTGAGGTCTTCGGCAAGCGAGTCAGAAAAACATCCTGACCGCGCGCGGCGGCTCTTTTTTTGGAGTTTTATACGACCGACCAGGTCGTGATTATAATGGACAACGAAACACTCCTGGGAGGACTCACAATGCACAGCTTCAAGGCGCTTCTCGCCCTTTCATCTCTCATTCTCGTCCCCGTCATCATCGCCGGCTGTCCCGCGAGGCAGCCTGCACAGACCGGGGGGACACCGACCGGTCAGCCGGCGTCAATCGAGCTTATGAACGTCTCGTACGATCCGACAAGAGAGCTCTACGAGGAATTCAATCGCGCGTTCGCTGAGCACTGGAAGGCCGAGACCGGCCAGGACGTTACGATTCGGCAATCCCACGCGGGCTCGGGCAGCCAGGCGAGATCGGTCATCGACGGCCTCGAGGCCGATGTGGTGACGCTGGCGCTGGCGTACGACATCGACGCTATCAGCGCCTCGGGACTGATCGAGTCGGGATGGCAGTCACGCCTGCCGCTGAACAGCTCGCCGTACACATCGACCATCATCTTCCTAGTGAGAAAAGGCAATCCGAAGAACATCCGGGACTGGGATGATCTGACGCAGGAGGGAGTCTCGATCATCACGCCGAATCCCAAAACATCAGGCGGGGCGCGATGGAATTTCCTCGCCGCCTGGGAGTACGCGCTGAGGCAGTCGAGCGGTGACGAGAACTTCGCCAGGGAATTCATCACGAAGCTCTACCGGAATGTTCCCGTGCTGGACTCAGGCGCCCGCGGCTCGCTCACCACATTCGCCGAGCGAGGGATAGGCGATGTCCTGCTTGCGTGGGAGAACGAGGCGTGCCTCGCGGTCAGGGAGTTCGGAGTCGATCGCTTCGAGATCGTCATTCCGTCGATGAGCATCCTCGCCGAGCCTCCGGTCGCGGTGGTCGACACGTTCGTGGACAAGCACGGCACGAGGGAGGTCGCTCAGGCGTATCTGGAGTATCTGTACACGGAGGCAGGCCAGGAAATCATCGCCAGGCATTTCTATCGCCCCACGTCCGAAGCGGTGATGGCGAGATACGCCGACCAGTTCCCCCAGATCGACCTGATAACCATCGATGGTGCTTTCGGCGGATGGAGCGCGGCCCAGGCGAAATTCTTCTCGGACGGCGGCGTGTTTGACCAGGTCTACCAGCCCGGAGGCTGACGGGCGATCGGGGAATCGATAACGTCTACATGTAAACCTAACTACTATGCGGTCCGGAGATCCGACAATGAAGCTTCCAAGGTTACGAAGAGCCAGAAACATCATGCCGGGGTTCGGCCTGTCGTTCGGCTACACGGTTTTCTACCTCTGCATGCTCGTTCTGCTGCCACTGAGCGCGGTGGTGGTGAAGTCCACCGGCCTGTCGTGGGGTGAATTCTGGACCACCGTCACCTCGCCCAGGGTGCTCGCATCGTATCGCCTGACCTTCGGCGCGGCTTTCATCGGCGCATCCATCAATGCAGTCTTCGGGCTGCTGGTCGCGTGGGTGCTCGTCCGCTACCGCTTCCCGTTCAGCCGGTTCGTGGATGCCCTCGTCGACCTCCCCTTCGCGCTCCCGACCGCCGTCGCGGGAATCGCCCTCACCGCGGTCTACGGGCCCAACGGGTGGATCGGAAGTCATCTTGAAGCGATCGGGATCAAGGTCGCCTTCACGCCGCTCGGGATAATCGTCGCCCTCACCTTCATCGGGCTCCCGTTCGTCGTCAGGACCGTCCAGCCGGTTCTCCAGGACCTCGGAAGAGACATGGAGGAAGCTGCCGCGAGCCTTGGCGCGTCGCGCGTGCAGGTTTTCCGCTGCGTTATCTTCCCCGAGCTCGTCCCGGCAATCCTGACCGGCTTCGCGCTGGCTTTCGCGCGAGGGATCGGCGAGTACGGCTCGGTCGTGTTCATCTCGGGAAACATGCCGATGAAAACCGAGATCGTGCCGCTCCTCATCATCACGAAGCTCGAGCAGTTCGACTACACCGGCGCGACCGCGATCGCACTCGTCATGCTCGTATTCTCGTTCGTTCTGTTGCTCATCATAAACGCCCTCCAACGCCTGACCAGCAGGCACCTGGCGGACACAGGATGGTGATGCGGACATGAAAAAAGTTCCAGCAGTCAGACCGCAAGGATGTCTCTACGATCCCAGGATCTCCCCCGGCCTGACGGAACCGTACTCGCTGCGGCTCCTCCTCATCACCCTCTCGCTCGGGTTCCTGGGGCTGTTCCTCGTGCTCCCCCTCATCCTCGTCTTCTCCCAGGCTCTCCAGAAAGGATTCGCCGTCTATCTCGCCTCGATCGCGGACAGCGACGCGCTCTCCGCGATCCGCCTGACCCTCGTCACCGCAGTCATTTCCGTGACTCTCAACCTGGCGTTCGGATTGGCCGCGGCATGGGCCATCACCAAGTTCCGCTTCAAGGGGAAAGGGATAATCGTCAGCCTGATTGATCTGCCGTTCGCCGTCTCGCCCGTGGTCGCGGGGCTGATCTTCGTGCTGCTCTTCGGACTCCACGGCTGGTTCGGACCGTGGCTGTCCGACCACAACATCAGGATCATCTTCGCGGTGCCCGGCATCGTTCTCGCGACCATGTTCGTCACGCTGCCCTTCGTCGCGCGGGAGCTCATCCCGCTCATGCAGTCGCAGGGCACGGACGAAGAGGAAGCGGCGCTGACGCTCGGGGCCAACGGTATGCAGACTTTTGTAAGAGTGACGCTGCCGAACATCGCATGGGGACTGCTCTACGGTGTGATACTCTGCAACTCGCGCGCGATGGGCGAATTCGGCGCAGTCTCGGTCGTCTCCGGACACCTCAGGGGGCTTACCAACACGCTCCCGCTGCACGTGGAGATTCTCTACAACGAATACAAGTTCGCCGCGGCGTTCGCCGTGGCATCGCTTCTCTCTCTTCTCGCGCTTGTGACGATCGTCGCGAGAAGCATTCTCGAATGGCGTCTGCATCGCCGGATGACTGTCGACACCATGGGAGGTGAGCTCAGATGAGCATCTCGATCCGCAATGTCACCAAGACATTCGGCAACTTCAAGGCTCTCGACAACATAAGCCTCGAGATCGAGGACGGCGAGCTGTTCGCGCTCCTCGGACCGTCCGGATCGGGCAAGACGACGCTGCTCAGGATCATCGCGGGTCTCGAGATGCCCGATTCCGGCTCCATACTGTTTCACGGGAAAGACTCGACCATGTGCCCGATGCGCGAGAGGCGCGTGGGCTTCGTGTTCCAGCATTTCGCCCTCTTCCGTCATATGACCATATTTGACAACGTGGCCTTCGGCCTGAGAGTACGCCCGCGGCATCAGCGCCTGACCAGGAGCGAGATCAGCCGCCGCGTCATGTCGCTTCTGCACCTGGTCCAGCTCGAATCATTCGCGACCCGCTATCCCTCGCAGCTTTCCGGCGGGCAGAGGCAGCGCGTGGCGCTCGCGAGGGCGCTCGCGGTCGAGCCGCAGGTCATGCTTCTGGACGAGCCTTTCGGGTCTCTCGACGCGAGGGTTCGCGCGGAGCTGCGCAGATGGCTGCGACGGCTGCACGACGAGCTTCAAATAACCAGCGTGTTCGTCACTCACGACCAGGAGGAGGCGCTCGAGGTCGCCGACCGGGTGGCGGTGACCAACGAGGGGCGGGTCGAGCAGATCGGCACTCCCGACGAGATCTACAACAACCCGCAGAGTCCATTCGTCTATGAATTCATCGGCAACGTGAATCTGTTCCGAGGGCGGGTGCACGAGGGCGTCGCGGTCATGGGCGATATCCAACTGCCGGTGCCCGAGCTCGCGCACACGAAGGACTCGCCCGCGACCGCGTACGTGCGCCCTCACGACCTCCAGATCGACAGGGAGTACAAGGGGGGCCTGGCGCTGCCCGCGAAGGTGGTCGCAATCCGCATGATCGGCCCCATCGCCCGCATCGGCCTGTACTACCCGGGCAACAACAAGACGTACGAGGCCCAGGTCCCCGCCGACCGCTTCGCCCAGCTCGACCTGAGGCTCGGCGACATGGTCTTCGTCTCGGCGAGCCGCGTGAAGATTTTCCTGAACGACGGGTCCGTCGAGCTTCGCCCGTCCACAATCTCCGATGCCGGCGCCGATGAGGCGAAGCCCGGCGTAAGGGAACCCAATCCGGTCTAGCGTCGAAACACGAACAAACTCGAAGACGAGTTTGCAGGCGGCACTCGGTCAAGGTTCGGCTAGCAGAGGGTGGCCGTCACAAGCGAAGCGTCAGCGTAGCTTGTGGCGGTCTCATATTATGGATTTCTCCTATTAACAAGCTCACGAAGACAGGAGGGGTCAGACGATAAGGTGAGACGCCTACAAGCGCGGGGACGCGCTTGTAGGCGCCACCGGCCGCTTAGAAAAGCGGCGCACCCGGCAACGTTGGAGTACCGGAGGGTGGCCGTCACAAGCGGAGCGGCAGCGTAGCTTGTGGCGGTCTCATATTATGAGTTTCTCCGATTGACAAGCTCGCGAAGACAGGAGGGGTCAGACGATAATGTGAGACGCCTACAAGCGCGGGGACGCGCTTGTAGGCGCCACCGGCCGCTTAGAAAAGCGGCGCACCCGGAAGCGGCGCGAAACGAGCCGAATGGGATCCCCTGCCCTACTTCAGGACCTCGAGCATCTTGTTTGCGATGTTGCGGCTTGTCAGGCCGGCGATCTCGAGGAGATCGTACGGCTCGCCGCTGCCGAGGTACATGTTCGGAATGCCGACAATCCGCATGGGCACGGGATGATTCTCCACAACCACTCTCGCGATGATGCTCCCGAACCCGCCGTAAATCTGGTGCTCCTCAGCGGTGACGATCGGGCCGTTTTCCCGCGCGCACCGGACGATCATCTCCTCATCGATCGGCTTCAGGAAGGGCATATTGACCACCCTCGGCTTCAGCCCGTGCTCCTCCTCCAGAATCTCGCGCGCCTCGACAGCCATCGACAGCATCAGGCCGCACGCGATTATCGTCCCGTCGCTCCCGTCGATGAAGATGTGCCCCCTGCCCATCTCGAAAGGCGTGTTCTCGTCCGTCACGATCGGCACTTTCTCGCGGCCGAGGCGGAAGTAGACAGGGCCCTCGAAATCCGCGGCCCATCGCACCGCCTTGATTGTCTCGTAGTAATCGGCGGGGACGAGGACGGTCATATTGGTGCATGCGCACATGCACGCAAGGTCCTCCATCGACTGATGCGTCGGGCCGTCCTTCCCGACCGAGATTCCCCCGTGCGCGGCCGCCAGCTTGACGTTCGTCCTCTGGTAGTCGACATCCTGCCTGCACTGATCGAAAGCCCTTCCCGTGATGAATATCGCGTACGACGAGAGGAACGGGATGAAGCCCTGCAGTGCGAGGCCGGCGGCGGTGCCGACCATGTCCTGCTCCGCGATGCCCATCTCGAAGAACCTGTCGGGGAACTCCTCGCGAAAGAACCTGGTGAGCGTGCTCTCGGCCAGGTCGGCGTCCAGCACGACCACTCGGGGATTCTCATGCCCGAGTTGTACAAGCGTCTCGCCGTAGGCCTTCCTCGTCAGCTCGAATTTCCAGCGTTGCGTCCACGTCAGCGCCATGATTCATTCCGTTCCTATGTGAATTATCCAGATGCGCTACAAAAATCGCATTGATTTCTATCCGGTCGGCGGTCGCGGGCACGCCGTCGGCAGCGACCAGCCCATGATCTTATGGTACACGCCGCGCGCAGCCTCGACCTCGCCGTACGATTCCACCGCCTGCTGCGGCGTCTCATCGTACCCAAGCTCCGTCAGCGCGGTCTGCAAAAGCTCGTCGGTCGCCAGCGGCCTTCCATGCCATAAATGATCGTCCTCGAACGACGGGACCCCCTTCATCATGATCGTATGGAACAGAATCACCACCGGCTGCCCCTTGCCCATCGCTCCGTGCGCGTCGTCCAGAATCCGCACTATCTCCTCCATTTCGTGACCGTCGCCCTCGAAGACCTTCCAGCCGAATGCGGCGAACTTCGCGTCCAGCGGCCTGAGGTTCATGACCTCATGCATCCTGCCATCTATCTGAACATCGTTATAGTCGACTGTAACGAGGATATTGTCGCTCCTGTAGTGGGCGGCCGACATGATCGCCTCCCAGCAACTGCCCTCCTGCAGCTCGCCGTCCCCCACGTTCACGTAGATTCTCTGGTCCAGCCCCCTCATTCTCGAACCGAGCGCGATGCCGTGCGCGACCGCCAGCCCGTGACCGAGACTGCCCGCGCTGACGTCCACTCCGGGAGTCTTGAGACGGTTCGGGTGACCCTCGAGGCCCGATCCAGTCGAGCGGAATGTCAGCAGATAGGCCGGCGGGAAGAATCCGCGCCTGGCGAGGAGCGCGTAGTTCAAGGCCGAGCAGTGCCCGTTGGAGATGATGAACCAGTCCCTCGGCTCGGCATGCCGGTTTTTCGGGTCGACGCGCGCGTAATTGAAATACAGCGCGGTGGTGTAGTCTGCGGCCGACATCGGTCCGCCCGGATGGCCGGACTTCGCGGCATAGGTCTGCACCACGATGTCCCGGCGGATCGTGCGCGCCATCTCCTTAAGCTCATTAATGGATAAATTCGCGGTTCCTCTTGCCATTTGCCGCTCCTTGATCCGGCCGAATCACCCGCGTCCCGCGCGTTCAGCTCGCATAGATGGGCTGGCGGTACGTCTCGAGCTTGGGGAGATTGGCCAGGGCCTTGTCCAGCCGGTCCATCGCACGCTCGATCGTCTCGCGCGAGCAAGCGTAGCTGAATCTTATGTATCCCTCCCCGTACTTTCCGAAACTCGTGCCCGCAAGCGTCGCGACATTCGCCTTCTGGAGAAGGTAAGTCTCGATATCGCGGGAGGTCCATCCGAACCGCTTGAAATTCGCGAACGCGTAGAACGCTCCCGCAGGCTTGAGGCACGAGACATTCTCGATCGAGTTGAGCCCGTCCACCACCAATTCCCGTCGCGCCTCGAACTCGGCCCGCATTTCCTCCACGCAGGTCTGCGGACCCTCGTACGCGGCTCGTCCCGCGATCTGCGTGAACGCCGCGGTGCACGAGCATGAGTTGTTGACCAGGCGGGTGATGTGACTCGCGAGACCCTCCGGCATCACGCCGTAGCCGATGCGCCAGCCCGTCATCGCGTATGTCTTCGAGTGGCCCTCGACTACGATCGTGCGCTCCTGCATCCCCGGAAGCCCGACTATCGACTGGTGCTTCCGCCCGTCATAAAGAATCTTTGAGTAGACCTCGTCGGAGAGCACCCAGCAGTCGAACTCTTTCGCCACCTCGCTGATGACGACCAGGTCGTGCTCGGTCAGCACTCCCCCGGTCGGGTTCTGCGGCGAGTTGATGATGATCATCTTTGTGCGCTCGTTCGCCAGCCGCCACAAATCCTCGTGCTGGAAGCGGAACCCCACTTCCTCCCTCAGGGGGAGCGGGACCGCTTTCGCGCCGACGAAATCGATGACCGATCTGTAGATCGGGAAGCCGGGATCGGGATAGATTACCTCGTCGCCGGGATTGACGGTCGCCATGAGTCCGAAAAAGACAATGGGTTTCGCTCCCGGGGTGATGACGATCTCGCTGCGGGTGACGGGGACGCGCCGGGTCTGCACTATGTAGTCGGCGAAGACCTCGCGCACCTCGGGCAAGCCCTTGGACGGGGTGTAGTGCGTGTAGCCGTCCTTGAGCGCCTTCGCCGCCGCCTTCTTGATGAACTCGGGCGTGTCGAAATCGGGCTCGCCGATTTCCATATGAATCATATCTATGCCCTGGGCTTCGAGCGCCTTGGCCTTCGCAAGGACCTCGAACGCTGTCTCCTCGCCCAGAAGCGACATCGAATCAGCGATCTGCATCTCGCGCCTCCCTCGATCAACCGGCAAAAGCCGACGCTACCGGTTCTCTCACCCGGCCTGCCGGGGACGCACAGTATAAAGGGCATTGCGAGGGGTTGTAAAGCCTGGGAATTGCGGAAAATCCCGAAGAACCGCGCTTGTCCGATCGGGCCGCGTCGGCATTCAGCCGGCAACAGAAAACCCGCCATATCACAGGCGGGATTCGTGACAATCACAGTCTCTCCAAAAACAAAAAATCGGTATGTCGAGGACTAGCTCGCTATCTCGTGGGCGCGGATCTCGCGGATCACCGTCACCCTGATCTGGCCCGGATAGTCAAGCTGCTCCTCGATCCTGTCGGCCACCTTTCTCGCGAGGAGCGGCGTAAGCTGATCGTCGACTTCCTCGGGAATGACGATGACCCTCAGCTCGCGACCGGCCTGGATCGCGAAGCATCGGTCGATCCCCTCGAACCCGCTGGCGATCTCCTCGAGGTCGGTCAGGCGGCGGATGTAGCTTTCGAGGGTCTCGCCGCGCACTCCGGGTCTGGCGGCCGAGATTGTGTCGGCGGCCTGCACCAGAATCGCCTCTATGGTCTTCTGCTCGATCTCCGCGTGATGAGCGGCGATCGCGTGCACGACACCCTTCGGCTCCTTGTACTTGCGCGCGAGCTCCGAGCCGATCGCGGCATGGGTGCCCTGAACGTCGTGGTCGAGGGCCTTGCCGATGTCATGGAACAGCCCGCAGCGTCTCGCAAGCGTCGGGTTGGTCCCAAGCTCGCCGGCGAGATTGCCGGTCAGATACGCGACCTCGATGGAGTGCTTGAGGATGTTCTGCCCGTAGCTTGTGCGGTACTTGAGTCGCCCGAGCAGCTTGACGAGCTCGGGGTTGACATCGCCGATGCCGACCTCCAGGACCGCCTGCTGCCCCGCTTCCCAGATGGCCTTGTCGATCTCCTTGGTGGATTTCTCGAAGGCCTCCTCGATGCGCGCGGGATGGATGCGGCCGTCCTGGACGAGCTTCTCCATCGTCAGCCTCGCTATCGCGCGCCGGACGGGATCGAACGCGGAGAGAACCACCGCCTCGGGCGTATCGTCGATGATGACCTCGACACCCGTGAGCGTCTCGAAGGTCCGGATATTGCGGCCCTCGCGGCCGATGATCCGCCCCTTCATGTCGTCGGACGGCAGCAGGACCTCGCTCGTGGTCGTCTCCGCCACGTGGTCCACCGCCGTACGCTGGATGGCAAGGGTGATCAGCTTCTTTGAGATCTTGTCGCCGTCTTCCTTGACGCGCGCCTCGTGGTCCGCGATCCTCTTCGCGTACTCCAGATCGAGTTTCTTGTCGGTTCGCTCCAGCAGGAAGGTCTTCGCCTGCTCCTGGCTCAGACCGGCGATGCGCTCGATCTCCTTGTCCTGCGCGGCTACCTTCTCCTCGAACTCCTGCTCGAGCACCGCCACGCGCTTTTCTCTCTTGTCGAGGTTCTCCAGACGCTTCTGTACGTTGTCAAGCTTCTGGTCGAGCCCTTCTTCTTTTCTCTGCAGCTTGAATTCCTGTCGCTCGATCTCCTTCTTCCGCTTCTTGATCTCTCGATCCGCTTCGTTACGTAAGTGCTCCCCCCTGTCTTTCGCTTTGAGAATTATGTCCTTCGCCGCTGCTTCCGCTTCCGTTGTGGCTTCCTTGATTATTCGGTCTGCGTGCTGATGCGCCGTCTCAATTTTGGTCTTGTCCCAGAAATGCTTGAAGAACCAACCGAAGAATCCGCCGACGAGAAACGCGGCGATCATAACGATAATCGCTTGTAGAGCCATTTATGGTAAATACCTCCGAGGGTTGTTCTTGCACGTGAAATGTCGACTCCATCGATCGCCTCCTTGGGCTCCAACACAAAATACGGGGCATGTATCCCCTCTTTTCTCCGCGAAGCGGAGAATCACCAAACACCCGCCTTCGCTCACTTTGATTGTAAAGCAGAATCGACCTTAAAGCAACGCGAACGCCTGACAAACCGGCGATTCGCTCGAGCCCGGCTTCCTGAGACACTGTGAGCCGCTCAGTCCGCGCTGACCGCCTCGGC
>Ga0315296_10002208_pt1 | contig 16668 bp, 17 predicted proteins | sample YL17G14_18_MG_FD_203921 | JGI IMG/M metagenome (GOLD analysis project Ga0315296, IMG submission 203921) | Sediment microbial communities from Yellowstone Lake, YNP, Wyoming, USA - YL17G14_18 | ecosystem: Environmental > Aquatic > Freshwater > Lake > Sediment | place: USA: Wyoming | collected... | reverse complement strand
ATGGAAGGTGAAACTGTGCCCATCGCATATCTCGACTGCTTCTGCGGCATCAGCGGCGACATGCTCTTGGGCGCGTTGATTGACTGCGGCGTGGACCTAGAACATCTCAGCCAAGAAGTCCGCCGCGTCATCCCCTCAGGCTGGCGCATCGAGGCGCAGAAGGTGAACAAGGCCGGGATTGCCGCTACCCAGGTTACAGTTCGCGTGTCAGAGCCCCAGCCCCCGCGGCCTGCGGGCGAAATCGTTGCGATGATGGCGCGCAGTTCGCTGCCGCCCAGCATAAAGGAGAAGGCGGCGCGCGCATTCCGCCTGCTTGCCCAGGCGGAGGCTGCGGTGCACGGAGAGGACCCGGAGACCGTTCACCTGCACGAGGTGGGCGCGACCGATGCGATGGTGGACGTGGTAGGTTCGATAGTCGGGCTGGATGTTCTGGGAGTGGATCACGTGGTCTGCTCGCCGCTGCCGCTCGGCAGCGGGTCGGTGCAAACCGAGCACGGCGCGCTGCCTGTGCCCGCCCCGGCGGTGGTCGAGTTGACAAAGGGGCTGCCCGTGGTTCCGGGGCCTGCGGCTGCGGAACTGACAACCCCAACCGGTGCGGCGATCGCGCGCGTGGTGTGCGATGGTTTCGGCCCGATGCCTTCGATGCGCCTGGAAAAGGTGGGGTATGGAGCGGGAAAGCGAGACCTGCCGGTGCCGAATGTCCTGCGACTGCTCGTGGGCGCAGTCGAGGTTTCGCCGATCGAGGAACGGCTTGGGCTTCTGGAAACAAACATTGATGACATGAACCCGGAGTTTTTCGAGCACGTGTGCGACAGGCTGTTCGAGGGAGGCGCTCTGGACGTGTTCCTGACGCCCGTAACGATGAAGAAGGGGCGGCCCGCGACCATGCTCTCAGTGCTCGCAGAGCCGGCAAAGCGGACGGCGCTGGAGCAAGTCCTGTTCGCGGAGACAACCACGCTGGGGGTCAGGTATTCGGAGGTTTCGCGCAGTGCGCTGCAGCGTCAGAGCATCGAGGTGAGCACGCCCTGGGGCAGCGTGCGCGTGAAGGTGGGGCGATCAGGCGAGCAGGTAACGCTCGCGCCGGAATACGAGGACTGTCGCAGGGTCGCGCAGGCGAGCGCCGTTCCCCTCAAGCGCGTCTATGAGGCCGCCATCTCCGAAGCCCGCCGCACGATTGAGCGGAAGTAGCCTAGCAGGGCAACTGCAGCAACACAATAGTTCTTGACCTGGGGGCGTTATCCTGGTAGAATTGTGGGCGCGCTGGGGACCGGCCAGTGAGGTATTATTCACTTCCTCTCGTTCTGTTCGTGGTGTGTGCCACTGGTGGCTGCGCGCGCCGCGCGGCCGTGCCCGCGACCACAACTGCTCCAAGACCCGCGACAGGATTCCAGCCCGCTCAGGTGAAGAGCGTCGTCGCGGACTACATCCACAGACTTGAAAACGGCGAGTATGCCGGCGCTCACGCCCTGCTCACAGCCGGCTCCAAGCAGAAGTTCGCCCTGGCCCAGTTCGAGGCGCAGGCCAAGCAGAGCAGCATCATGTATGACCTCGACAGGGCGCAGGCGCAGGAAATGCCCGGCGGGCGGGCGAAGGTCAGCGTGCCCCTGTCGGAGGATCCGGCGGTGAAGAGTTTCGTGCTGGAGCGCGAGCAGGGCCACTGGCGGATCGTTTACGGCACCGGAAGGCCGTGGGCTCCGTATCCCTGAGGGGAGGTTTTTCTCATGAAGGTTATACTCATCAGCACGGTTCCGAACCTGGGGGAGCCTGGCAAGATAGTTGAGGTTGCGCCGGGATATGCGCGCAACTACCTGCTGCCAAGAAAACTGGCGGTGATCGCGGATGAGGGCAATCAGCGCCAGTTGCAGCATCACATGCGCGAGGCGCAGCGGCGGCTGGAGAAGATGGCCACCGACGCGCGCGGGCTCGCGCAGCGCATAGGGGAAATCACGCTGGTCATCAAGGCGAAGGGCGGCGAGGCGGGCCGACTTTACGGCTCGGTTACCTCCGCTGACGTTGCAGACTACCTTTCCCGCGATCACGGGATGGAGGTGGACAAGCGCCGCATCGAGATTCCCGACCCGATCAAGTCTCTGGGCGAGCACGTCGTGAACGTGAAACTGCCCGGAGACGTGCGCACGCAGTTGAGAGTGATGGTGGAGCCGCTTCCGGCTGCAGAGGTAGCGGAGATCGCCGAAGAGGCACCCGCCGAGGAGGCCTCCGAAGCGCCTGCGGCGGATGCGGAGACAGGACCTTCCGACTAGGAGTCAATCCCGAAAATGGTTGGCTGTCACCCTGAGCGAAGCGAAGGGTCCCATTTCGAAACGAATCGAGGGATGCGTCAAGGATGGGATTCTTCGCCCCGACTGCGTTGGGGCTCAGAATGACATTTTCGTCGCGCTCTGCTTTTTCGGATAGGCACTGGGTTGAGCGCCGGGCCTGCACAGCAGAAAGGATGAAGCGATGGAACCCGTGCGAGAAGCCACCGGCCTGACGGATCGCCTTCCGCCCTGCAGCCGCGAAGCCGAGCAGGCGGTGCTGGGCGCGATGATGCTTGAGCGCGATGCGATCGCGCGTGTGGCGGGCATGCTGCGGCGCGATGACTTCTACTGGGATGCACACAAGATAATCTTCGATGGAATCATGGGCCTGTTCGATCGCCAGGTGCCGGTGGATATCCGAACCGTGGGCCTGTACCTGCAGGACCACGACTTGCTGGAGGGAAGCGGGGGCGAGGCCTATCTGCTGACGCTTTACGACGCGGTGCCGACTGCTGCGAACGTGGAGCATTACGCGCGCGCGGTAATAGACAAGGCGGTTCGCAGGCACTTGATCTCCGCCGGGCACCAGGTTGTGTCGCTGGCGCACGACACCGCCAGGGAAACAGAGGGTGCCGTTGACGCTGCGGAGCAGGCGGTGTTCGAGGCGGGGCAGCGGACGGTGGGCGAGGGGTTCGTCTCGCTCAAGCCGCTGGTGAGGCAGGCGTTTGACGATTTGCAGTCCTTGGGCGACAAGGAAGCGCCGGTAACCGGCCTGCCGAGCGGGTTTGTCGCGCTGGATCAGATCACGTGCGGTTTCCAGCCGGGCGACCTGATTATCCTCGCGGGGCGGCCTTCGATGGGCAAGACGGCGCTCGCGCTGAACATCGCCTCGCACGTGGCGATCAGGGAACAGAAGCCGGTTGCCTTCTTCAGCCTCGAAACGTCGCGGGAGCAGTTGGCGATGCGGCTTCTGTGCTCCGACTCGCGGGTGGACATGCATGCGCTGAGGCAGGGCATGGCAAGCGATGAGGAGATGGCGAAGCTGGTGCAGGGGAGTTCGCTGCTGTACGATGCGGCGATCTACATTGACGACAGCGCTGACATCACCACCCTGAAGATGAAGGGCCGGATCAGGCGGCTGATGGCGGAGGTGCACGACCTGGGGCTGGTGGTCGTTGACTACCTGCAGTTGGTGAGCGGCGAGGGCAGGTTCGAGAACCGAACCCAGGAGATCTCCCAGGTTGCGCGCGGGCTGAAGAGCCTGGCGAAGGAAATGCGCGTGCCGGTGATTGCGCTTTCCCAACTCAGCCGCAGGGTCGAGGAGCGCGAGCCGAAGCGGCCGATGCTGTCAGACCTGCGCGACAGCGGATCAATCGAGGCGGAGGCGGACCTGGTCCTGTTCGTTTACCGCCCCTCATACTACGGGAAGCAGGAACTGGTAAAGGCCGGTTACGGAGAACTCGACGTCGCCAGGGCGGACATCATCCTGGCCAAACACCGAAACGGCCCCACCGGCACTGTGCCCCTGGCGTGGAAGGGGGTGTACATTCGGTTCCAGGAGATGGACGAGTATCGCGCTCCCGATTACGCGGACTAGGATTCGGGATGGCCCTGACAGGCAGCAGCATCCTGGCGGTTCTCGCTGGTTTCATCGGCCTGTGCTGGGTTGTCGGCTGGGCGCGATCATTTCGCCGCCCGTATGTTCTGCTGATGGGGCTGTTCATGTTCGCATTGGCGGGCGCGCTGCTGACCAGCGGCCAGGCGCGCAGGGGTCTGTTCGCGGCTTCGGGGCTGCTGTTCGTGGTCGCCATGACACTTGCAGTTACAGAGACGGTGAGAAACGTCCGCCGGATTCAGGATGAGCAGCGGGCGCTCGAGATGCAGATGATGGCATACGCCGAGAAGATCATGAAGGAGCACGAGGCTAAAGCGGCCGGGGAAAAGGACGCGGGAAAGCAGTCGGAACCGGGAGAGAAAAGCGCATGAGAGTGCTGGTTGTCGGCTCGGGCGGCAGGGAGCACGCCCTCGTTTGGAAGATAGCGCAGAGCGCGAGCGTGAAGCAGATCATCTGCGCGCCTGGCAACGCGGGCATCGCGGAGCAGGCCGAGTGCGTCCCCGTCAAGGCCACCGACATCAAGGGCCTGGCTCACCTGGCTGCAGCGCGCAAAGTCGCCCTCACAGTGGTCGGGCCGGAGGCCCCGCTGGCCGAGGGAATCGTGGACGAATTCAGGTCGCGCGGTCTTCCCGTCTTCGGGCCTGACAGAGCAGCCGCCAGGATCGAGTCGAGCAAGGTGTTCGCCAAGGAACTGATGGCGAAATACGGCATCCCGACTGCCGAGTTTGCTGTGTTCGATGATGCAGACCGGGCCTTGAACTATCTGAGCGCGCGCGACGCTCCGATGGTTGTCAAGGCCGACGGCCTCGCTGCAGGCAAGGGCGTAACTGTTGCGCGCACGCGGGAGGAGGCTGAGAACGCGGTCCGCCAGGCAATGATCGAGCAGACCTTCGGCGCGGCGGGCAGGCGGGTGATTGTCGAGGAATGCCTCGAGGGCCAGGAATTATCGCTGATGGCCTTTGCGCACGGGACAGCGTTTCTGCCCATGCAGCCTGTTCAGGACCACAAGGCCGTTTACGATGGAGACCGCGGCCCCAACACTGGTGGGATGGGCTGCTACAGCCCCGTTCCGGTGGCCGATGAAAGCGTCCAGGGGGAAGCGCTCGAAACCGTCATCAAACCTGCCCTCGCGGGGCTGGCGAGTGAAGGGTGTGCGTTTTCCGGCGTGCTCTACGCGGGCTTGATCCTGACGAGCGAGGGTTTGAAGGTTCTGGAGTTCAATTGCCGGTTCGGCGATCCGGAGCCCCAGGCCATCGTGCCGCTGATGGAAAGCGACCTCGTGGAACTGCTGGTGGCGACGATCGAGGGCCGCCTCGACGAGACGACCGCGCGTTTCTCGCAGGATGCTTGTGTGTGCGTGGTGATGGCTTCGGGCGGCTACCCGGGGTCATACGAAACCGGCAAGAGAATCTCCGGACTTGATGAAGCGCGACGGCTGCGTGGCGTTACGGTTTTCCACGCAGGAACCGAGAAGCGCGACGGCGATTTCGTTACGGCGGGCGGGCGCGTGCTCGGGGTTACGGCAACGGGCGCAGGGTTTGCTGAAGCAATAGAGCGGGCCTATGCCGCCGTGGACGAGATTCGGTTCGAGGGCGCGCACTGGCGGACGGATATTGGCCGCAGGGCACTCGAACAGGAGCAAGCGTGCAAGACCCGCTGAAGGTATTCTCGGGCACATCAAATCCGGACCTGGCCCTGGCAATCTGCGAACACGTGGGAGTGCAACTGGGCAAGGCCGAGATTTCGCAGTATTCCAACGAAAACATCTTCGTCCAGATCGGGGACAACGTCAGAGAGCGCGACGTGTTCGTGGTGCAGACGCTGCTGAGTCCGCGCGACATCCTCGAACTGCTGATCATGCTCGACAGCCTGAGGAGCGCATCGGCGCGCCGCATCACGGCCGTGATACCCTATTATTCCTACGCCCGCTCGGACAAGAAGGACATGCCGCGCATCTCGATCACCGCGCGATTGATTGCCGACCTTCTCGTTACAGCGGGCGCGAACCGGGTGCTGACGATGACGCTGCACTCGGAACAGGTGCAGGGATTCTTCAGCGTTCCCTGCGACCAACTGTCCACCACGCCGGTGATCTGCAAGTATTTCAAGTCGAAACTGGACCTGAGGAACTTCGTGGCCTTCGCTGCCGATGCCGGGAGCGCCAAGCGCGTGGGGCCTTACGCCTCGCGGCTCGACATCCCGATGGGCTTCGCGGACAAGCGCCGGGTGAGCGACACCGAGGTTGAGGTGCGCAGCGTTGTGGGAGAAGTGAAGGGCAAGAATGTTCTGATTATAGATGACGAGATCGCGGCCGCGGGGTCGCTGATGGAGACGGTGGCGGTGCTTGAGAAGATCGGCGTGGGCGACATCTGTGTAGGGGCTGCGCACGGCGTTCTGAGCGGGCCGGCGATAGACAGAATCCGCAATCTGCGCGTGAAGGAAGTGGTGGTAACCGACACTGTGCGCGTGCCCCCGGAGAAGCGCATTGACAAGATAAAGGTTCTCTCCGTGGCGGCGCTTTTCGGCGAGGCGATCAAGCGCATTCACACGGGCGAATCGGTGAGCGCGCTTTTCGACGGGTAGCAACGAGCGATGGCTGCGCGAGTCGCGATCCTGATGGGCAGCGAATCGGACCGACCTGTGATGCAGCAGGCGGCGGAGGTGCTGGAGAGCCTGGGCATCGAGCACGAAATGCACGTGATGTCCGCTCACCGCACCCCGCAAAAGGTGGCTTCATTCGCCCGCTCGGCTGCAAGAAGGGGCCTGAAAGTGATCATCGCCGGCGCTGGCAAGGCGGCGCATCTCGCAGGTGCGATTGCCGCCAACACCGCGCTGCCGGTGATCGGGGTGCCGTTGAGCAGCAAGGACCTGGGCGGGCTGGATGCTCTTCTCTCAACCGTTCAGATGCCAACCGGGGTGCCGGTCGCCACGGTGGCGATTGACGGGGCGAAGAACGCCGCCCTCCTCGCAGCCCAGATGCTCGCTCTGGAAGACCGCGCAGTTACGCGTGCGCTGGCCTCCTATCGAAAGACGGTTTCGCAGAAAAGGAGGCGCGCGTGATCGAGCGCTACTGCTATCCGGAGATGCGGGCCGTGTGGTCGGCGCAGAACAAGTTCGCCAAGTGGCTTGAAGTCGAACTGGTTGTCGCCGAGGCGCTTGCAGAGATTGGAGAGATTCCGAACGATGCTGCCAGGGCTTTGCGCAAGAACGCGCGCTTCGACGCCGAGCGGATCGAGCAACTGGAGGGCCTGACCCCTAGCAAGCCACTTCCCCCCGGGGAGCAGGCCGTGCGGCATGACATGCTCGCGTTCCTGAAGTCAGTCTCCGAGAGCCTGGGCGAAGAGGCCGGATACTTGCACTTCGGCGTTACCTCGTATGACATAGAGGATACGGCGCTTGCGCTGCTTCTGCGCGAGTCGTGCGAGATGCTTGAGAAGGACCTCGATGTTTTGTGCGATGCAGTGCGCGAGCGGGCGCGAGAGCACAAACACACGCCCATGATGGGGCGCACTCACGGGGTGCACGCGGAGCCGATCACATTCGGGGTGAAACTGGCTGTCTGGCTTGCTGCTCTTCAGCGGGGCAAGGAACGGCTGCTTCAGGCAAAGGAGAGCATATCTTGCGGCAAGATCTCCGGCGCAGTGGGTGTTTACGCCAACATTGACCCTCGCGTCGAGGAGCATGTGTGCGCTCGGCTGCGATTGAAGCCTGCGGCGGCATCGTCCCAGATACTGCAGCGAGATAGGCACGCGCACTACGTCTGCGCCCTGGCGCTCATTGCCGGCTCGCTGGAGCAGTTCGCCACGGAAATACGGAACCTTCAGCGCACCGAGATACTAGAGGTCGAGGAGCCTTTCCGCGCGGGCCAGCGCGGCTCGTCGGCGATGCCCCACAAGCGGAACCCCATCGCTTGCGAGACCATCACGAGCCTGGCGAGGGTGATGAGATCGTATGTAATCCCTGCCATCGAGGCGATTGCCACCTGGCACGAGCGCGACATCACGAACTCCGCGGCGGAGCGGATAGTTTTGCCCGACAGCAGCATCCTTGCGGATTACATGATGCGCAGGTTCACCGACGTCGTTGGCGGCATGCGCGTCTATCCGGAGCGAATGAAGCAGAACATGGAGCGCACCGGCCCGCTGGCATTCAGCGAGAGCGTGATGCTTGCGCTGGTGCGCAAGGGGTTGAGCCGCGATGAGGCTTATTCGATCGTCCAGAAGCACGCGATGGCTGCCTGGGAGAAAGGGGACGATTTTGTCGCAAGCCTTTCAGCCGATCCGCACGTGCATGAAAGGCTGTCGGCTGAGGAACTGAAGAATTGCTTCGATTTGAAACATCACCTGCGGCAGGTTGACCGGATTTTCGAGCGAATGGGAATCTGAGGTGTGAAGGAAAATGAAAGCGCGCATCGTGATAACGCTGAAAGCGACCGTTGTGGACGCCCAGGGGGCGGTGCTGCAGAAGGCCCTGCGCAACCTGGGCTTCGAAGACGTTGATGGAGTGAGGATGGGGAAGTATATCGAGGTCTCGCTGGCCGACGGCAGCGAGGCGGATGTGCGCCGCCAGGTGGACGAGATGTGCAAGAAGTTGCTGGCCAACCCGATCATCGAGGACTACCGGTTCGAGTTGGAAGGCTAGCCCGCTGAATCAGAGAATGAGAGCGTGCCGAATATGTCATTCTGAGTCCCGACCCAGTCGGGACGAAGAATCCCACGCCAATTCTCATCCTATTCGAGTGAGATTCGTCGCTTCGCTCAGAATGACAGAGGCGAGAGGGCTAGCAGGACATTCGGTGGTGTGGGACTAGGATGAAGTGAAGAAGTTTGGGGTGGTGATATTTCCGGGGTCGAATTGTGACGCGGATTGCTATCACGCGCTGCGCGACGTGGTCGGCGTCCCGACCGAATACATCTGGCACGAGGACAGCGACCTTTCGGGCTTCGATGGCATCATTCTCCCGGGCGGTTTTACGTATGGCGACTACCTGCGCACGGGCGCCATCGCGCGCTTTGCGCCGGTGATGGAGGCGGTGGCCGAGTTCGCCGGGAAAGGCGGGCTGGTGCTGGGAATCTGCAACGGCTTCCAGATACTTCTGGAGGCGAGCTTGCTGTCGGGCGCGATGCTGCGCAATGCGCACCAGCGATTCTCGTGCAAGTACGTGCACCTGCGCGTCGAGACCACAGACACCGTTTACACGAGGCTCGCGCGGCGGGGCGCTGTGTGGCGCATTCCGATCGCCCACGGCGAAGGCCGGTATTATGCCGACGCGCAGACGCTTGCGGAACTGGAGCGCAACGACCAGATCGTGTTTCGCTACTGCAACGAGAACGGCGAGATCACTGAAGATGCGAATCCCAATGGTTCGGTGGAGAACATCGCGGGGATCTGCAACTTGAAGCGCAACGTGCTGGGCATGATGCCGCACCCGGAGCGGTGCTCCGAGGCGATGCTGGGCAGCACTGACGGGCGGCTGATTCTCGAAGGCATGATCAGCGGCCTGGTGGGCGGGGTGTTCGCGGAGGAGTAGGGAGGTCCGCCGTGGAGATGCAGAACCAGCGGATGCTCGGCATTATCTTTTCTGGCGAGGCGGACGAGAATGGCTGAAGTGGTAACGCAGCCGACAATGGCGGAAATCCGGCAGGTGGTGGAGCAGATTGTGGAGCGGTTCCGCCCGTGCAAGGTGATCCTGTTCGGTTCCTATGCCGGCGGAACGCCGACGGCCGACAGCGATGTGGACTTACTCGTCACGATGGAAACGGCCCTGCCAAACGTCGAACAGGCGGTCGCAATTCGCAGGGTGGTGGATTTCCCATTTCCCACGGACTTGCTCGTGCGCACGCCGCAGCAGATCGCTGAACGCCTGGCCCTCGGCGATGTGTTCGTGCGAGACGTGGTCACGAAAGGTATCGTGCTTTATGAAGCCGCTGACGCAGGAGTGGGTTGAGAAGGCAGAAGGCGACTACCGCGTGGCATCCGCTCAATGGCAGAGCGAAGACCCGGTGTGGGACGCGGTTTGCTTTCACGCGGAGCAATGCGCAGAGAAATACCTGAAAGCCTGGCTGGCGGAGCACGAGATCGAGTTCCCGAAGACCCACGACCTGGAAGTTCTGGCGAAGTTATGCATGCCGTCGCTTGGCGGGGTTGAGCGGCTGACGGATGGCTTGCGCTTCCTGACGAGTCACGCGGTAGAGATAAGATACCCTGGTGCGTCCGCCCAAAAGGAAGGCGCCGAGAAGTGCTGGCAGGTCGGTTTGGAGGCTCGCAGGCTGGTCAGGGCGAAACTTGACCTGGAGATGACACCATGAAGATCACGTACGACACGGAGGCAGACGCAGCGTACATCTACTTCAGGGACAGGGGTCCTGTGCAGGTTACCACAGTTCACGTTACGGAAGATGTCGCCGTGGACTTGGGTCCCGGTGAGCAGGTCGTGGGCATCGAGGTGCTCGATGCTTCCGAACACCTTGGATTCTCCCGCGACCGGCCAGAAATCGAAGTCGAGAACATGCGGGTGGCAGGGTAGAGATTCGCGTTGACAATGCAGGTGCTGTGTGGCAAGATGAAGTGCGCCGATGATTGAACCATCGGTCTGGCGTGCGCTTGGGCTTCGGGACGAAGAGTACCACCGGATCGAGCAGATCCTGTCCCGTGAGCCTACCCCCACCGAACTGGCCATGTTCTCCGTGGAATGGTCAGAGCACTGCGGGTATCCGCGCTCGCGGCGGCTGCTTTCCCTTCTGCCGCGCAAGGGGAAATACCCGGTGGTCGTGGGCGGGGACGCAGGCGGGATAGAACTCCCAGGCGGCCTGATGGTGGTCTTCAAGGTTGAAAGCCACAATCACCCCTCCCAGGTTGAGCCGAAGCAGGGAGCGGCGACCGGAGTTGGAGGGATTCTGCGCGACATCTTTACGATGGGCGCTCGCCCCATTGCCCTGCTGAACTCGTTGCGCTTCGGCGAGATCGGAGAGGCAAACACTCGTTATTTGCTTGCGGGCGTGGTTGACGGCATCCAGTTCTACGGCAACTGCATCGGCGTGCCGACGGTGGGTGGGGAGATTGCGTTCGAGGACTGCTACCGGGGCAATTGCCTCGTGAACGTGATGTGCCTGGGGGTGGTTGAGAAGGACGAGATCATGCCCTCCGCCGCGAAAGGGGCGGGAAACGCAGTGATTTATGTCGGGAACTCGACCGGCCGCGATGGAATCGGAGGGTGCAGCATCCTGGCCAGCCACGAGTTCGGGGCCGAGGACGAAAAGCGCCCGACGGTTCAGATCGGCGATCCATTCGCCGAGAAATGTCTGTTGGAGGCCTGCCTTGAGGCTGCCGCAACGGGAGCGGTCGTGGCGATGAAAGACATGGGTGCAGCCGGCCTGACCTGCACCACTTCCGAGATGGCGGCTGCAGGCGGGGTGGGGATGGATGTTGACCTTCAACTGGTGCCCAGGCGGGAGGCAGGCATGCTGCCCTGGGAACTGATGATGTCGGAATCCCAGGAGAGGATGCTCCTGGTCGTTCAGCGCGGCCGAGAAGATGACGTGGCCTCGATCTTTCGGAAGTGGGGCCTGAACGCGTGCGTGATCGGCGGGGTGACTGATGATGGCGTGCTCCGCATACGAGACGGCCAGGAACTGGCTGCTGAGATCCCGGCGGAGGCGATCGCCCAGGCCCCCCTCTATGATCCTGAGCAGGCGCGCCCGGAATGGCTGGACGAGTTGAACGGACGGGCATTGACCGGCCTTCCCGCGCCGGTGGACTGGAACAAAGTGGTGCTGGATGTGGTTGCTTCGGCCAACGTGGCGAGCAAGAGGTGGGTCTACGAGCAGTATGACCACATGGTTCAGACCAACACCGCCGTCCTGCCGGGGGCCGATGCCGCCGTCCTGCGGTTGAAGGGAAGGGCGGAGGGGCTTGCTTTGACGATGGACGGAAATGGCCGCTACTGCTACCTTGACCCGTCCGTGGGGGCCCAGATAGCGGTTGCCGAGGCCGCCAGGAACGTGGCCTGCGTGGGCGCTCAGCCCGCCGCCATCACCGACGGCCTGAATTTCGGCAATCCCGACAAGCCGGACCGGTACTGGCAGTTTGCCAGGTGCGTGGAGGGGGTTGCAGAGGCCTGCAAGACGCTCGGACTGGCGGTTGTGAGCGGGAATGTCAGTTTCTACAACGAAGCGCCCGACGCGGCCATTTACCCGACGCCTATTATCGGGATGGTTGGGGTATTAGAAGATGTGGAGAAGCGCTGCACCCCCGATTTCAAGCGGGCGGGGGATGTAGTATTGCTCGCTGGAGCAACAAAACCGGAACTCGGGGGAAGCGAGTATCTGAAGGTCGTGCACGGCGTGGTGGCGGGGCGACCGCCTGCCATTGACCTGGAGGCGGAAAAGAGGGTGCAGGATTTTTGCCTGAAGGCGATTCGCGCTGGGCTGGTGCGCTCGGCGCATGACTGTTCCGACGGCGGGCTTGCGGCTGCCCTGGCGGAATGCTGCATCCAGGGCAAGATCGGGGCGACTATAGAACTGCCGCATGAAGAGGGCCTTGGCGCGGCTGAATGGCTGTTCTCGGAATCGCAGTCGCGCATCCTGTTCTCTGTGCCGAAGCAGCACCTGGCGACCGTGATGAGCGAGGCCGGGCGAGCGGGCGTCCCCCTGGTGCAAGTTGGCGAGGTGTGTGGCGAGAGGCTGGCCATCAGGTTTGCTGGACGCCAGGACGCGCGGGTTGACCTGCCTGTTTCGGACCTGGCGGCAGCCTTCGAAGGAAGCATGAAATGCGCGATGGAATAGAGATGGCTGCGATGCCGGAATTGCGCGAGGCTTGCGGCGCTTTCGGCGTCTATGCGCCCGGCGAGGATGTCGCCAGGCTGGCCTTCTTCGGCATTTTCGCACTGCAGCACAGGGGCCAGGAGAGCGCGGGCATAGCCGTCGCCGATGGACAGGGAGTCGCCTGCCACAAGGGGATGGGCCTGGCAACCCAGGTTTTCGGCGAGAGCGAACTGCGCGCGCTCCGGGGCCACATAGCAATCGGGCACAACCGCTACTCAACCACGGGGTCCAGCCTGCCCTGCAATGCGCAGCCGATTGTCGTGCAGACCGCAAAGGGAACGCTCGCGCTGGGGCACAACGGGAACCTCGTCAATGCTGATGAACTTGACGCCGTCGTCAGGCACGCGGGCATCATCCCCACCTCTAGCACTGACAGCGAACTGATCGCCCACCTGGCTGCAATGGAATGGGATCAGTGCGATACGGTCGAGGAGGCGGTCCTACGCGTGATGCCGCGTTTGCGGGGGGCGTATTCGGTAACGCTCGTGACCAATGACAAACTGGTCGCCTTTCGCGATCCGTGGGGCGTGCGGCCGCTGTCGATCGGCGCGCTCAACGGCAAGCATCACGCGGTGGCGAGCGAGACCTGTGCGCTGAACGTGGTGGGCGCGCAGTTCGTGCGCGAGATCGAGGCGGGCGAGGTGGTGGTCTTCGACGGCGGCGAGCCGCGCAGTCATTTCTGCTCGGTTCCGGCGAAGCCCGCGATGTGCATGTTCGAGTTCGTGTATTTCGCGCGTCCCGACAGCCAGATCTACGGCAAGACGCTGCACATGGTGCGCAGGCGCATGGGGCAGCAACTGGCTGGCGAGTATCCGGTGCAAGCGGACGTCGTGATCCCGGTTCCTGACACCGGCTGGCCGGCGGCGATAGGGTTCGCTGAGGCAAGCCGCATACCATTCGGGGAAGGGCTGATCAAGAACCGCTACATCCACCGCACGTTCATCCAGCCCGAGCAGCGCATGAGGGAACTGGGCGTGCGCATGAAACTCACCCCCCTGCGGGAAACGCTTTCGGGCAAGCGAGTGGTCGTGGTCGAGGACACCATCGTGCGCGGCACGACGAGCCAGCAGATCGTGCGCATGATTCGCGAGGCGGGGGCGGTGGAGGTGCACATGCGCATCAGCGCGCCGCCTTACGCATACCCCTGTTTCTACGGCATTGATACTCCTGAACGGCGCGACCTGCTGGGAGCCAGGATGAGCATCGAGGAGATGCGGCAATTCCTGGGGGCAGACACGCTTGGGTTCCTGAGCCTGGGCGGCTTGTTGAAGGCGGTCAATCTTCCGAAGGACAAGTTTTGCCTGGCTTGCTTTACGGGGCAGTACCGCATACCCGTTCCGAAGGCGATGAAGGCCAGCAAGTTCCTGCTGGAAGAGGCAGCGCTGTCACGGCGTTGAGGAGGTTGCGATGGCGTCTCAATCCGTCATCCGGTGCCGCTGCGGTCAGCGGGTACTGGATCGGGATGTAACGCACCGGGGCTATCTGACCACGCTGTTCGGCGCCCAGTATGTGTATGTGCGCTACCGGTGCCGCCACTGCAAGAAGATGGGCGAGTACCGCGTGCAGGAAAAGGATTGGGACCCGGCGGTGCTGCGCCAGGCGGTGCGCGGGCCGACGCGCTCCGAGTTGAAGAAGTTCGAGGCCATGGGCCCGGTCACCCCCGAAGAGGTGGTGCGCTTCCGAAAAAGCCTGCGGCGGCTGACATCCCTGCCCGAAGAGACCGAATAGTACGCTCTTTTTCGTCGGTTATCACCGTGACGACCTTGTGCCTGGGGAGGTGCCGCGATGTGCAGGCTGTGGAAGGGCCTGGTGTTGTTGGTGGTGGTGTTGGCTGCGCCGGCAGCCGGAGCCGAGTTCGCCCGCCGACCCAATACCCTGATCATCGGGGAACAGGTGGTCTCCACTGGATCGAGGCAGCACCTGACGATCAGGGATCGGGTTGCCGATTTTGCCTTGTGTCCGCGCGACTTGTTGCTCGCCTATGTTTCGCCATCCTTCGGGAGGGTCATCGTCGGCCTGGTGGGCTGGCACGTCCGTCGGCCGATTACCACCGAGTTGCCCGGCTCCCCCGGGTCCGTGGCCTGGTCTGCTGATGGGACCTGCCTGCTGGTCAGCACACGCGGCCAGAAAGGTGAGAGCGCTGCGCTGTGGCTGCTTGCCATGAGGGGGGAAGGGCCGGAGGCAAAACTGGAACCGCGGAGAATCTTCTCTGGGGCTGAGATCGGCTCGTTCGCCTGCTCTTCCAAGGCGGAGCGCGTTGCTGTTGCGTGCCGGCAACTGCCGCAGCGCCCTGGCGAGGAGGGAGCGAGGGAAATAGTCCTGTTGAACCTGCGCGATGATTCTCGCCAGTCGCTGGGGGAGTGGGGCGAGGGATTGAGTTTTGATGCCGGCGGCAGGCTCCTCTCCTATCAGGCTGCAGAGCAGCAGCCTGACGGGAGCACAACATCCTGCCAGGTGGCATATGACGTCGAAAGCGGCGAGAAGAAGCGGCGGCAGCAGCGGGCATTGGAGGACAGCCATCCATCCCCGGACGGAGCCAGGATCGCGCGCGCGATCACCGGTGCGGGCACGGATCTGCTCGTGCGCGACCTGACATCAGGCGCCGGTGCGCGCCTGACGTGGAACGGGGCGAGCAAATTCGCCGCCTGGTCGCCCGACAGCCAGATCGTCGCGTATATACGGGGGTATCCGGTTACCGACGACCGCCGCGAGACTGCGGCAACCGTTCCGACTCTTTGGCTTGCGGCAGCGGCTGGGCCGGACGCGGGCCGGCAGATGATCGTCGGCATGGTGGACGCGGATTCTCCTGTCAAATGGTCGGGCGATGGACAGGCTGTCGCATTCCTGGCAGATGGCGGCCTCTGCGTGGCGGACGTGAGCAGGGGCCCTCTGAAGGTCAGGGACCGCATCGCGCTGGGGCTGCCAGTCACAGAGGAAGCGATTCGGCAGGAAGCGGTGACCAATGCGAAGCAGATAGCGCTTGCGCTGGTGATGTATGCCGCTGATCACGACCTTACCCTGCCCCCTTCTGGAGCGGACATTCCCCAGGTACTTGGCCCCTATTTGAAGTCGCCGGAGGTCTTCTATCACCCTGCCCAGCCCGACCGGCTGATCTTCGATTACCCGGCGCAGGGGCCCTCCAGCCTGGCGGACATTCCTGATCCGGGCAAGACGCCGGTTGCGGTTCTCGACTTGGGGCCGGAGTGGGAGGTTGTCTGCTACGCCGATGGGCATGTGACTGTGCGGCGAAAGTGACGGCGGGCCGGTTCCTGCTAGACGGCTGGCCTGCTATCGGCCATAGGAGAGGCGCTCGCTGAGCAGCGGCGGCAGGTCGGCATCCCGCATCTTGCCCTGGACCTGCTCGATGTCGTAGGCAACCCTGATCAGCCGCATGGTCTTTGTCGCGGAGTTGAAGACGCCGAAGGCGGCCTGCGGGTTACCATCCCTGGGCTGACCCACGCTGCCGCAGTTGATGACGTAGTGGGAGCCGGGTTCGCACAAGACTCTGCCTCCTCTTGTCAGGTAGCGATGTTTGAGCCTGGCCAGGCTGCCGGGCACATCGAGGCTGGTCCTCAAGTGGTAGCATTCGGCGACATGGGTGTGGCCGATCAGGCAGACCGGGGTCTGCATCTCCTGGAAAGTGGAAAGCGCCTCTGCTAGGCCGGTGATGTAGTCCATCGGTTCGGGAAGCGCGCCGTGGACGAGCGTGAGATCATCAACGCGGGCGATTAGCGGTAACTGTTCGAGAAACTCGCGGCTCGATTGGCTCAGGCGCTGCTGCGTCCACTCGATGGCCGCGCGCGCGTGGGCGTTGAACCAGTCGTGTGCATACTTACCCACCGCGGCCAGGTCGTGATTGCCGGCCACGCACACCAGGCCAGGCAGGCTGCGAACGCGCGCGACGCATTCGTTTGGATCGGGGCCATAACCAACTATATCTCCCAGACAGATAAAGCGGTCCATCGTCCCGATG
>Ga0315296_10002207_pt1 | contig 16671 bp, 16 predicted proteins | sample YL17G14_18_MG_FD_203921 | JGI IMG/M metagenome (GOLD analysis project Ga0315296, IMG submission 203921) | Sediment microbial communities from Yellowstone Lake, YNP, Wyoming, USA - YL17G14_18 | ecosystem: Environmental > Aquatic > Freshwater > Lake > Sediment | place: USA: Wyoming | collected... | reverse complement strand
ATGGGGGAGTGCTGGATGAGGGGTTTGTGTGTAAGCGCTGGGTGTATGTCTGCCCTGTGTCTGAGTTTTCACACAGTCTGACTTATGTAACATAACATGAATAAGTGTATAGATTATAGGAATGCACAGGGCAGAACTCAAGATCGGTTTTTCGATGCGTTTTGCACCTATGATTAATTAAATCCGATTTAGCCCAATACTCATACGGTTCTTAATTCACAAATATATGTTACAATTTGTTGCCCCTGAATGCACTTAGGAGACGCGGGCTGGATGCTGCCTTCTTCGAGGTCTTTCCTCACAAGGACCTGTGCAACCAGATAAAGAGGTGCTTCGTCTTCCCGAACCAGAGCTTCGCGTTGAAAAACCTCGGAACACACCTTGAGTACCCATTCAAGCATGGGGACATGGACGACCTGATGGTCGAAATGACCTTATCACAACCACATTAAGAACGGGAAGCCGCTGGAAAAGAAGATACTTGAGTACAATGAGGATGATGTCCAAGTAATCCCCTTTCTTTTCGGAAAATACAGAATGATAGAAACAAACCATGTAGAATCGTAATATATTTTTAGTCTTTTTTATGAGGTTAAAATGAGGAGATATGTATGTATTTAGCTTATGAACGTTGATCTCGAATATCTGCATCTATTTCAGCGAAATAATTTCAGATTTTTGCGTTCTTCCTCGCCTCTCATAAATCCCGTTAAAGCCAAAATTGGTCTTAATACAGCGTTTAAAGCCTATTTCCCGGTTCTCGTTTCACGGAAACTAAATACATACTACATACGGAGATATTTATTTATATACCATGTTTAACTCTTTCTTTTAAAAATTAATAAAAAATAAGCACTAAAATAGCAAAATACCATCTGTAAAAATGGATGAAAGAGGAAAAGTTACCCTCATTAAATAATAATAACTAAATTTACCCAATTTTTGTCTCATTTTTATAAATAATGCGTCATTTTGTTGCAACAATACTATGTTTCTTTCAATAAAAGAGATTTTATATCAATAAATCTTATTAGACTCAGAGTGATGTTTTTACTTTGCCGTTCAGTAAGAATAAAGGGAAGATAGTTCACCAAGGTACAAACGACTTAAAAGAAATAAACAAAGGAGTGACTATATGTGATTGAAAAAAAATTAAATAATTTCTCTATGCTCATTGAGGATGAATTTATAGATGATTCCATTTTAAATGATTTAGCCCATGAGAAAAAAGTGAGAGATATATACAACACAATTAAAAAGTGCACTAAAGGTGAGGATAATTATGCTTATCATAAATCATTATTAAATAAAATTGATATCTCTAGCCCTACGTTAAATAAATATCTAACTATGTTACTAGATGCGAAACTTATTGAAATGTCATTTGTTGAAATTGAAACATCAGAATTTTGGACTCCAAATAATGGAAGAAAAGGGATTAGCAGAACTCGAAAAATGTGGGTGAGAATATTCGAAGTGCCGCAAAATGAAAATGTTAGAAAATTTGAAGAATATTTAAAAATATACCAAAAAAGAGATAATAAAAACATTACTTCTTAAGAATTTTTGAAACGATAATAGAAAAGGGCAGTAGTATTTTAATATGTTCATTCTGAATTTCTTCATCAGAAATAAGAGAATATTCAATTTTAGGATAGGGGTTTATAACATCATCAAATTGTTGTTCACTGTATGACTTATCATACTTGTATGAGCGAATGTATAACTTATTATGTTTAAGAAAAATTCGTATCGCATTCTGTTTATTGGTTAATATTATATCATTCTTATTTTTACTAATTTTATATTTTTGGTAAATTTTTTGATTATGAATAATGTTATTTAATATCTTTGAGATATTTAGTAGTTGATTTTCATTTAAATTATATACTATTTGACCGATATGTTTATTTTTAACTTTATTGATAGGTATTTTAATTTTTTTAAGTAAAGGAAATGCTACATATTTCCATGGGTATTGTATAATTTTTTCACTTTTATATGCGTAATAGTCAGGTGTTAATTCACTTATAATTGAATTATAATTTAGTACAGCTATTTTTACTTTTGATGCATATTTTTGAATTAATGTTATATATTTACTTATTGTTTTTCCAGTCATAATACCATCATCAACTAATAATACGTTTTTACCTTTAATATATTTTAATATTATATTAATTAATGATTTATTTATTTTTGTACTTGGAGTATCTATATAAGGTAAATATAATAATTCTTTTTTGTCACTATATGTTTCAAAAAGGTATGATAGCATAGTAGCTACAATTACTCCTCCACGAGGAATCCCAATAATTAGATCCGTCTTAAATTTTTTATCTTTATCAATTTTAGCATACAATAGATTTAATTTTTCTTCAATTTGTTTCTCAGTAAATACTACAACATTATCCCAATATGTTGTTAATATTTCCCTTTCAATTATATATTTTACTTTCTTATTGTTTATTATCATTTTTTTTCTTATATCATCATCTTTAATATCATTTATAAATTTCGAATAATAATTAGATATAAAACCGTTTAATATATTTTGATCTCGTTCACTTAAAATATTTGTATGTGATAAATAATATTTAGACATATCAATTAGAACCTCCATTATATTTATTTAAATAATAAACAAAAAAGGCAGAGATTATTTTTTGAATTTCAAGATCGCCATCTATTATACCATTGGTTCTAAACTTGTTAGTAATTGTATCAATATCTGAAGGATTAATGACTATATTTAAATATCCAAGAAAATATTGACATTGATATACTAATGCGCTATTTTTGTACACTGGAAAATTAATTACGTATTTATCCATTATTTGTGATAATTCAAAATCAACTACAATTTTATCGAAATTATATTTATTATTAATTTCTTCATATTCACGAGTTGATAGAGTCGATATAAGTTCTCTTTTAGATGGTAATATATGAGTATCCTTATATTCAGACCATTTCGCATGTACATTCATATATGTTTCTATCCAGTAAGTTAATTCTCTTGTACTATAACGATATGAAATAATATTATAAGATAAGTACGATTTTTTATGTTCAAAACCTGGGCCTGCAGCTATTATTAAGGTACCATTTATAAAATCCGCTTTAACGTAGTCCATATGAAGATGCCCCTGTAATATAATATCGGATTTTTTCATTATTTCGCTTTCAAAAAAACTCCGATCATAACTGATTAAATTTTCCGAAGGATGATGCATTAAAATTATTGTTAGAATGGTCTCTTCTTTGTTATCTATACATTGTAACATCTGATTAGTACCCAGTATCATGTCCCTTTCTTCTTTTATCCCTAAAGACAACCAACTGGTATTATAACCGATTAATCTGATAATTTTACCTTCATGATTAATATTTAAAAAATAATAAGGCATATTTTTACAATCTAAAAAATTCCTTTTTCCAAATTTATTATTATACCATGTAAAAAACCCATTTTGAGATTCGAATATTAATATTCTTTCATTTTCATTTAACCAAAATTTTTTAAATTGTTCTGGATCACCAAAATAATTTTTTCTTAAACACTCAATACTTTCTTTTAAATGATTTTTATCTTTGTCATGATTACCTGGAACGATAAAAATATTTTCTAATTTTACTTTAGTTATTTCCATTAATTTATTTAAAAATTTATCCACTTCTCTAAATTCATCTATTTTACAAGACCAAGTAACATCTCCAGTTATAGCAATATAATTTATTTTTAGATTTTTATTTTTTATCTTATCTTTTATATTATCCAATAATTTCAGTAGAAAATGGTCTTGCATCTCTAATTCCTTCTCTTTTAAATGCAAATCAGATATATGTAATATATTCAGGTAATCTTCCATAAATGTTAAACTTACCAATAAATATAAAAATTTTTGGAGAGCGTTTTCTAAAAATCCTGATAATTGTAATCGGAGGCGCTACTGTAAAATTTTGAGATTTGCTCGTTCGTATATCGCCTTGAGCCGGATTGGTGAGTAGTCAGTGTAGGACCTCCGCTAAAAAGAGTATCGGATGACCCCGCCTTTTGGCGGCTGGTCGAGGCCTCGGAAGGCAGCTCCTTCTTGTTGCGGGGCCACTTATTACTGCAGAGAAATTAGAAATGAAATAATTGATTGTGCCGATAAGATAATGATAGAAATTAGGAAACAATAATCCATTGCTAAATTTGAAATAAATAGTCAGACATATTTTATATTCTTTTATTCATATTTTTTCGACAGTTGTTCTAGAAGGTTTTTTGCTTTTTGAGCTATCTCTTTTTCGGGAGGAGGATATATCCTCTTAGTTAGAGGGTCGTATTTTAAGGATTTAAAATAGAAGATCGCTTTTTCTCCTTTAATGAAAGATTCATTCATGGTGAATTGCTTGATAATGCTATCAAGATAGCCAAGAGGATATTTTATTATTTCTTCAGGCTGTGTTAAAGAAGCCACCAATTTATCAGGGAACAAGCCAGTCATTACATAGCTTTGGGTCTCAGGGGAATAGTGCATAAAATAGCTACCCTTATCCTCAGGTTTGTCATTTACTAAGCTCTGAATTACTTTTTGAATTATGAATCCTAGCCTCCTTTCAAAAAACGCGTCTTTCTCACTTACTTCCAATAATTTACGCCCAGTTGCCTCATCAGGATTTATTATTAGATACGCATATTTTTTTCCTTCTACCTTGCAAACTAATGAACTTCCAGGAGGCAGTTTTTCATGTGTAATCACATAGTCTCCTGTTTCTTCAACTGTTTTTCTCCAGTTTGTTTGAGCATCTTTAAAGTAGTTTCTAGCGGATATTGGATCTACTACTATTCTTTTTAGAATGTCATTGTTTACCTCTTCCAGCGTTGTATTACCTTGAATGTACATGACCTCTATGGATTTTCGTAGTTCATCCAAATCCAAAACCTTTTGGAAGGGATTTAGACCATCGTATCTGGCTCCCCAATCCCTTTTCCTCCAACCTGTCAAAGTTTGTTGATTAGGCTTTAGAGGATGGTTAGAAAAAATACTAGCCAGAGCACCCCGAACTGTTAAATCAAAAACCTTTGACCGCTTTTTATCAACCCTAAGAACCTTAACAAAATCTCTGTCTTCAAGGTATTGCAGGTTATCATGTATAGTTGAGTAGGAACGTTTGAGCGCTTTTTTCAGTTGATATGCATTTGTCGGTTCTACAGATAGCAATGCCAAGATGTCCAGAATGTTCAGATTTCGTTCATCTCTCAGATCCTGGAATATCCTCAATACGTATCGGAAAATATCTATCTATATCCGATATATATATGTATAACGATGGTTACCGTTGAGTGCTCTAGACAAGCAAGTCGGCGCCAGGCTAAGGATCGCCGATAAAAAACTACTAGTGTCAGTCTGTGAAGCACGTGGCGAGGATGTGAGCGACTTCATACGGAGAGCCATAAGAATTGAACTAGCAAAGCTCTCATACTACTCACCTGATGTCAAGAAAGCCCTAGGAGTTAAAACCACCGAGCCTGGAGGGACCTCCGAGTGAAGCCTGATACATCCCTCTTACTTCAACGGCACATCGACATAAAACCCCTCAAAAAATTGGCGACAAACAACCTAACCACCGCACCCAACCTAAGATTCCTGATCCTAAGTGAAAAAGATCAGATCACTATCGAGGAGTTCCTCATTAAAATCGACATCTGGAACCGACTCCTAACCGAAGAAACCTCTAAGGGAAAAACATAGGAGAAAGCCCATTGTCTACTTCCCTTAAATTAAGCCTCTTCCGGATACTTCATAAGCCAAGAAGGATTTACTCAGCCTTGGCTGCCTTAATCCTTCTTGGCTTTTATAGTATCCGGAAGGCTGTTGGGTATTGGTCTTCAATCATACTTTGGTCTTTTAAGAATGTGAGATTTTGTCTTCAATCATACTTAGTTACGGCTTCAATCATACTTCTTTTATCGATTTTGTTTGAAGTCATTTCTAAATCATACTTTTCCGTTTCATTGAGTGAGCTTGGGTATTTGTTTGGTTTTTATTTTCTTCCGCTAATAGCCATGGTAGATATAGGTGATTTGTATCATGCCGACAGTGTCAGCGATTTCGGTGGTGATGGTAAACGGGTAGCTGTCTATCGTAGGGTTAGTTCTTTTCGACAGGCGATCCAGGGGTTCAGTATGGAAGTCCAGAAAGACACGTCAGATAGGATGGTTATTGTTAACAAACCGAGCAAAGTATGGTGGTTCTCCGACGCTGGGAAGACTGGGACGACATTAGCGAACCGGAAGATCTGCGACATCATACAATTGGCTAAGGATGGGCAGATCGATGAACTATGGGTCTGTTACATAGATAGACTTGGGCGAAATACTCATGATCTACTTGACCTCTACAATCGATTGACTGAACTTGGTGTTTCAATACGAACACCGGAACACCTCTATTCCCCGAACGATTTAGCGAGTTTGCTGTTGGTGATGGTTCAGTTCTACAGCGCTGAAGACGATAATAAGAAGAGAAAAAACCGCGCTCAGGACAGTAAACGAAGGCGCTTTCGAGAGAAGAATTGGAATAAAGGAAATATCCCGCTTGGATACGTTCTTGATGGAGATTGGTTAAAGAAGATCCCTGAATGGGAGGCTGTAATTTATAATGCCTTTAAGTTATTTAACGAGAGACGTAATCTTAGTGAAGTTGTCCGAATACTCAATACATTACACAGTAGCGTTCTAAAGAAACCTTTGAAAACATATCACTTGAAGTCTATTCTATCCGACCCGATCTACATTGGAAAACCTGAACATCTCGGCGAGGTTGTCGAAGATAAATCGCTTACATTCGTGGAGACTGAGGTATTCGAGGAGTCCTCTAAGAAACTTCAGAAAATCAAAGAAGATTGTATGCACTATGAAATCGGTCCATTAGAGAAGGTAATACTAGAAGAGGGTTGTGACAGCGAAATCTTTAAGGAAATTTGGCTCCATTGTGTAAGATGTGGTTCATGGCTTGTCAAGAATGGAACTATATACATTCATGGAGTCAAACAGCAGATCCTATTATGTCAAAAATGCAATAAGCAATGGAAGATCCCCCGCGTAATAAAAGGCTCTGAGAGGGAAGTAAATCCATTAAATCATGCCCACATAAAAAAGGTAAACAAGAAAAAAACATCTTTTAAAACTGACAAAAAAGGTTCATCTCACAAAGAGGATAAATTTAAAGGAAATCTAGACCGGTTCTTCAAAGTTGGATATTGAACGCTAGCTCTCTGACCATATCCTTGTAGCTTGTTCTGAGCGCCCTCTCTGTAATATCAAGTGAGTTCGAGGCTTCTCTCTGGCTCAAGTTTCCTCCTGTAACCTGAGCAGCGATATATGTAGCAGCTGCAATTAGGCTTCGTGGGTTCTTCCCTCCTATCCGTCCAGTATCTTTATAACTCTTCAGAATTTTCTCAACAATGTTCGGATCTACTCCTAGTTTAATTTCCTTCGCGATCTCATGGAGTTCAATTTTTCCAGGTTTGATTTTCAATGTTTTAATGATGAAAAGGTATTCATGTTTAATCTTAGCTGATGTATATCCAAAATCCGAAGCGTATTTTAGATTGAAGTTTTTTCCAACTACTCGGCAAGCAGCGTAAACAGATGCAATACTTAGAAGAGACAGCGAATGTCTCCTCAGAGTTTTGAGTTTGGCAAGGTCAATTAGAATCTCGGCGCTTTTAACGCAAATATTCTCTTGTAAGTTCGTTTTTTCGCAGATGCGAATTATTTGACGGAATGCCGTTGAATACCTCTTTTCTGTAGAATCGGTAACCGGAAAAAATGGAGGCTCTTTGATTAATCCCTTTGGATTTTTATTCTGTAAATCATTTTTAGAACCCTTTTCTTCCTTATTTTGGATTATTCCACAGTTTAGGCATACTGTATTTTTTTCGTCTATGACTTGGAGGTTATCGCTTCCACATTCAAAACACGTTACTTTATGAAGAGAGGACATTTGGATAACCTTCTCCTAGCGTAGGCTTGCTCGTTTTATTGCTGAGACTTGATCTGAATTTGTCTAGCAAATTTTCTAATTTTTCCTTTCTTCGATTCAAAGGCATTCTCTTTCTCGATGAGCCAGATATTTTGTATCGATGAGTAATTTTCTGTGCTTCTTCGTAAAGATGATCGTCTATGATTCGTAATTCAGGTATGTTCTCAGTATATCCTGCGACGCTGTATTCGCCGATGTTGAGTCTATTTGAGAGAATAATTTTCACTTCTTGGGTTGACCATTTTTCCCGGTTTCCCTTTTTTAATCCCTTCAGATTTAGCTCAAAAGCTATTTGTGGCATGGACTGGGTCTCTTGGTATCGTCGATAGATCCTGTTGACTGATTTTGCCTCTTTCTTAGAGATAGATAGCGTTCCATCGCGTTTTAGTCTGTATCCGTAAGGCGGGTGAGAGTTACACCATCGATGCTGCTTTGCAAGCTCGTGGAGACCCATTCGTGCCCGTTCCCCGATGATCTCCCTCTCAAACTCCGCTACAGAGGCGAGGTTTCTGAAATTGAAGCGCCCAACCGAGGTAGTTGTATCAATGTATTCTGTGATGCTGCATAGACTTACGCCAAACTCACTTAGGGTCTTCTCCGTGTTCACAGTATCGACAAGTGACCGGCAGAGTCGGTCAAGCTTCCAAAATACTAGTACATCGAAGCGCATCTCTCTAGCTTTTTCAACCATCTGTTTGAATCGGGCTCTATCCGTGTTTTTTCCGCTCTGGCACTCATCGATGAAGATGTAAGCTACGTCCCAGTTTCGTTGACTGCAGTGTTTTATGCACTGGTTGATCTGTGCGTCGATGCTGAAATTATAGCGCTGGTTGGGAGATGAGGTTCGGGCATAGATAGCGGCTTTCATGCAAGGCTCCCTCAGTCACGATTTTAAGGTCGTGATGCTCAATGGCGTTCTGGTCAGGTCCGTTTCTACCGCTTCGGAGATTACTGCCTGCATGTCCGTGAGACATGATCGGAGAAGTCTCTCAGCGTCGTCTGTTTCCTGGCTTATGCTTCTACTATTCGTGATGATGGTGCTGCTGTGTTTTCTAATTGATTCAAAGTAATTCGATGCTGTCATCGCCCTCGTGATAGCCTGCTGTATCTTTCTATTTCCGAGGATACTCTGGAGACCTGATACCCTTCGAGTCTGTACGTCCTCGCAAAGTAGGATTGCCCTAAGAGCGCCGTAAACAGTCTTACAGCCGCTTCTCTCAGTGACAAAGACGGTGCCTTCTTCAAAGTATTCGGTGAGGTATCCATTGGCTCCATGAGGCATTGTTTCGACGACAAGTATGGCATAATGGCTCTGTTTAAGCTGCATGTGTTTTCTTATCTGCGAATAATAGCTCCGATCCCAGGCTTTGTTACTCTTTGACTCAACAATTACCAACTCTCCTAAGACTGTCCCATTAACCCGCGGCTGGATCACAATGTCAGTCTGCCCCGAGCCTCCGAGATGGATTACTTCGTCTTCAGGGAAGTAGGTCGCAAGCTCATCCCTCAGAGATTTCTCAGCAGCCGTCCCTTTCTCTAGAGGAACATATTGTTTTTTCAGTAGCTCATGTATTGCAAGCGTGAGTTCTGGAAGAATTTTAGTCAGAGCTTCGACAGACTTGGAATCAGGTATTTGGCCCCGCAATGTTTCCTGTATTTTCGAGGTAATGTTAGTGGTCGATTTACTTAGTTCATCGCTTGTGACTCTGCTTACTTCAGCCCGAATGGTGCTAACCGCTTTCGTTACAACCGCTGTCGTCGAAGCTCCTTGATTGAGAATATCGAGATATGTTCGACATATCGTTAGATACTCATCTAATACTCCCTGCTCCTCCAATTGCTTTAAAAAAAAGAAATTGACGGGATCAATGGAATAAGAATCAACTGAGTGATTACATATGGGGCATCTCACTTCTTGGATTAACCTCTCCTTGGTCTCTGGCTCCCTCATATTACTTCGTATAATACACAGTATTTTACTATGCTATAAATTTTGCGGTGTAAAATACTTAGTATTTAACCCAAACAAATACGAAAGACTTTACTATAAGAATTCCTAATCAGAATACATGCCACTTCAATCGACGGGGACTTTCAAATTGGAATCAAGAAGTAAGTCCGGTAGAATCCACGTTCCAGCAGAATTAGTTAGAGATAGCCAATTTCCTATAGATGAGGGTGAAGTCAGTATCATTATTTTAGATGGACAATTAATAATTTCTCAAATTAGAAAAAATGTTTAAATTGAGGCCATTTTTGGATGAATCTTCTAAGAAAATGGGTTATCTACATTTTATTAAATCTAGGAGAAATCATTTGAACTATGAAAACTAGCGGCGTTAATAAAACGAATTAATGTCATGAACCAATAACTTATCTAGGCCAATTTTTTAATTCGAAAATCTTCCTCCTCAAGATCACTAAATAATGTTCGTAATGTGGACTGATAATTTCTGGTTTGCTAGTAAACAATCCTCGATTTATATAATCCTCAAGTTTCCAGGCTATCTCTTTTGATAATTCAAGTTTTATCCTAACTTTTGACATTTTTTAAGTCATTTGTATTCAATCTTATAAAATTAGAATTAAAGTTATACAATATTATCCGTCATAAATCCTTGGTAACCTACTCCCGCTCACGAATCAGATCTTACCTTTGTAAAAACTACAAATTTTCTAGTTGGAAAACGTCTTACTTGATAATTAAACTATTTGAGAGCTCTTTTCCTAAAATATATGGATTTTAGAAAGTCTTTTTTTAAAAAAAGGTTTATTAAAGGTTATTTTATATTTGAATGGATATTTTGGACGATAATAGTATTTTGTTTATTGATTAATCTCATAATCCTAAATAACTGGATAAAAAAACTCTTTTACAATAAAGCGGGTATTTCCTCTCACCTTTAGAAAGATTTTAATGGTGCGTCATGGTTTTATGATTTATATATGCCCACATATTAACTAAAAGTGTTAATTATGTACCCTGCGGGTATATTCCCGGCTTTCTTGTAATACATCCCACAATATTTAACGATACGAATATTATAAAAATATTATTCAGACTTGTAATTCCAGAGATAGACCTTTACTTAAATTAAAGGTAAGAATAATGCAGAAGACATCAAAAATGGAGAGTCCTACTATGGAAATGGATCTCAAAGATGTGACTCTCGAAATAACTAGAAAATGCCCTTTAAATTGCATTTTTTGTAGCTCAAATGGTGGCGAACCACATAAAAATGAATTATCAATAATTGAATGGAAAAAAATTATTGATGAAGCACAAGATTTGGGGGCAAATTCGTTATTAGTCTCTGGTGGAGAGCCCTTTACAAGCCCATACTTAGAAGAATTATGTGAATATATAAATACTAAATTAATGGATTTATCAATATATACTTCAGGTAATGTTTATAACAAAAATCGAATTACGTCATTAAAGGTATCTGATCTAAATTTTATTACCAAATTAAAAACAACTAGAATAGTTATTAGTTTAGAAGGTTCAAATGAATTTATCCATGATGAACTTACTGGAATAAAAGGTAGTTTTATTAATGCAATAAAATCTATAAAAACGATTAAAAAATTAAACATTCCCTTAGAAACACATTTAGTTCCAACAAAGAAAAATTATAAAGATATTAAAAATGTAGTATTATTAGCACATGAATTAGGTGTAAATAAAATTAGTATACTAAGATTTGTCCCTCAGGGAAGGGGAGCAATTAATAGAGATATATTAGAGTTAAATAAAGGGGAATTAATAGAATTAAAAGAAATTTTATCAAGTCTCGAAAATAAGAATGATTTTATCAGAATTGGTTCTCCTTTTAATCCATTTCTTTTATCTAAAAATTATCGATGTACTGCCGGACAGAATAGAATAACTATCAAATATGATGGATTAGCCATACCTTGTGAAGCTTTTAAATTTATGGCTAATTATTATAATGAAGAAATTGATGTTAGAAAAAATAGTCTATTAGAAATTATGATTAATTCCAGCTTATTTAAAAATGTTAGAAAAATTCGTGAAAATAATATTATTGATTTATGTAATACTTGTGAATTTATTGATAACTGTCATGGTGGATGTCCTGCACAAAAATTATTAAAGAATAATATCTATAATGATCCAATATGTTTAAAAAGTTGTATAAATATGGAAATTGGAGATAAAATATGAGTGAAAAAGAGATAGTAAATTTAGATATTATTTCTGATGATTTTTTAATAGATCAATTTCAAAGAAGATTGGACACCACTCATTTTATTAGGCCAAACTCTAAAACACTAATAACTGAATTGAATAAGACTAATTTAAATATACAATCTGATAAAATAAAAATTATTTGGAGAAAATTAGTCGAGGATGCTATTATATTTCTAAAATCAGAAGATGAGCGAGAAAAATATCACGATGCTATAACTCTAGGGACTGATAAATTAATTAATTATTTAGATGAGTTTCAAAATTTTGAGTTAATATTATATGGTGCAATCCCGAATTATCGGGATCATATTATTCATGTTTTCAGAACTTATCTTCTTGGAGATTATTTAATTAATAATTCTTTTACTTATGTTAATATTAAAATTGGAATAAATTCTTCCTTATCTATTTCTGAAAATGAGAAAGAAGCGATTTGGTGTATAACCTGTTTGTGTCATGATTTAGGATATCCTTTAGAAGGAATTAATAAAATAAATGAAAAAGCAAGAAATATAATTAAACAATATGGATCAGTTTCTATAAAAGAACTTGAATATAACTATTTTTCTCAATTCGAAAAAATATGTGATTTTGCAATAGATTTCATAAGTTCTAATTTACAAGAAAAAGAAAAAGATAAATATGTTGTTCACAAACAACCAAAATATTATCAAAAATTCATGTCTGCTTTAGGTGATTTAAATCATGGTGTTTTAAGTAGTATAATTTTAATGAAAGATCTTGTATTCTTTAAAGAATCAGACTATACCTTTGATGAAAATAAACTTCTAAATACTGAGGATGCGCGACAATTTTTAATTAGAAATGAGATTCTGCGTTCTATAGCCTCTCACAGTTCTAATGATATATATCATCTTACTATCCCTAATTTCTCATTTTTATTATGCGCGTTTGATGAAATGCAAGAATGGGGTAGACCTAGGTTAGTTGATATAACAAAAAGGGGAGAAACATTAACAGAATTAAAGATAAAAGAATTTGGTAGTAAACATTTAGATTATAAAATTACATTCAGATTTAAAGATGGTTATACTCCTGAAGCAAATGAAAGACTAAACGCTAGAGCTGAAGCAAAATCTTATTTTATTGCTAAAAGTAAGAAATGGTTAAATGTTCTGAGAAGTGCAGTTGGTGGCGATCTGAGAGTTCTGGAGCTAAATTTTGAAACCGAGGATAAATCTCATGCCGCTTCTATATGCTACTCTTTAAAACATAAAACTCCTAGCGACATTGAGATAAATCCACCTGACTTACGACCTTTACTCCTTGAATAAGTTTAAAAATTTCATAATTTAATTAAAGACCATGATAAAAGAAATAGCTAAAGAAGATATTATCTTTGATACTCGATCAATGGGTGTTTGGTGTAAATTAAAATATCCCAATCATCCTAAAGGATGTCCTAATTTTGGAAAAAAAATAACTTGCCCCCCCTTCACAAAAAAGATTTTTGATTTAATTGATCCTCCTTTTTATATAATAACCGAAGAATTTAATTTAGAGCATCAGAAAAAACGAATGAGTAAACAACATCCCGAATGGTCCGAAAAACAATGTAAAAATTTATTATATTGGCAAAAAGGGGTGATGAAAAAATTACGTGAGGAAGCTAACTCTTTTTTATTAACTAAAAAAAATATGATGGTTCTAGAAACTCCTGAAGCGAATGGTGTAAACGTATTTAAAACCTGTAAAAAGCTAGGAATTGAAATTAGTAAAAATCCACAAAAATTAGTTATAAAAGTTATGATTATTGGAAAGAGAAAGAATTGATGTTTTTCTCTAGATCATTGAATACCTTTTTATCCACATTTATAATTATATCATAAGGAATTTTGATTAGATTTGGATTACCGTTAATCATGGCGGATAAATTAGTTGTTTTTTGATATATACAAATAATTTTTTTATTTAATTGTTCTGCATAACTGATCTCATAGCCGACTCCTAAAGATGCATTAGTAACTTCAGCGATGACTAAATCTGACTCTTTAATCCATTTAATGTCTCTAGCATAAATATTTTCATCAGGTAATTTTTTAAATTGATAAGCCTCTTTATTTATAACCATATTTTTCAGCTCTATAACCTGAATTATGGAATTAATTAAATCTCTATTAGGAGAGTCTCCCCTAATCGAAGATGCAAAATATATTTTCATTGTTTATTACCTCAATCAATAGACTATGAGATTAAAGAATAAAAAAGATTGGATACTTAGAGGTCGAGAGCGTTTCTTAATAGCACTGCACCTATTATTGTTTATAAGAGTCCTTTTTAGTATATAAAATCGAAAAAAGTCCAATACACCGCATCCACCAAAAAATAGAGGCGAATATCGTTTTCAAATAAATTAATACTCATTTTCATTAAAAAAAAAGAATCCTATAACTTTCAACTCTAATACCAAATTAGAGACATAGTGGGATTTGGCATCGTTTGCTTTGTTTAAAAAACTTAATGTAAATACCTACATAATTCTTTTACACAAGCATTATTTGAACGTAATAAGTCATCAAGTAAATAGCTGAAATTTGTTATGTTAATATTGATAATCGCGTGTAAATCATCACCGTTTAATGGTAGATCATAATCAGTTACTTTTAAGTTAGAAACCAACGCAGCCTGTAAAACCCATTCTTCCAATCTTGGTTTTAACATTATTAAAAAGTTATTTCTATTTAGATCTTGTAAAATTTCAAAATAATTGTTACGGGAATTAGCATATTTGATAAATTGTTTTAAAGCTATTGGGGGATAGCTCCATGGATCTTCATCAATAATACCTATAGAATTATCATAATTTTTGATTAGATCGTCTAAGACTTTAGTTTTATTTCCTGAGTGAACTATACCTTTAATAGATTGAGGATGTATTTTTGATAAAAAAGTTTTATCGGCTAGACATTCTAAACAATACTTCATTTTTTATCTACTCGGTTTCATATTTATCAATATTAAAAAAAGGATCAAAGTCGAAGTTTAAAATAGCATTTATTTCATCGGATGATAAAGCCTTTATTTGAGTTTCATAATTTTTTAAATATGTTGTATAAATTCTAATATCCTCCTTTTTTCCCTTTTCTATTATAGATCTTAAAAAATACAAATTATGCGTTGTGATAAAAAATTGATTATTATTTTTATTTTCAGCGATTATTTCTGCTAGATATTTTGTATAAAATGGAAAAGCGTGTGATTCTGGTTCATTTAAACAAATAACTGCTTTTTTGTTAGAATATATAGCAGTAAGATAAAATACAAGTCTTTTTAAAGTATCTGAAAACAAAGTATAAGGTAATAAAATTAAAATATTTTTATCTTCTTTAAGTATTTTAATATCTCTTTCTGGTTCTTCTATTACAAATTTATAATTGAATTTTTTAAATATATTATCGATAATTTCTCTTAATTCATAATTTTTTATTATTATTGTTGATAAATTTTCTCCATTAGGAGAAATTAAAAAATCTAAAGATCTATTTTCAAATTTATTTAATGGAACATAATTATAAAATTTATATTTTGAACTTATCTCATGAATTTTTTGAATTTCTACACTCATCTTAGCTTTTTCTAAATTGCCATAATAATCATATTCGTATAAATTTTGAGGTCTTATTTTATCTATCAAAATATTACAGTTAAACTTATTTTTATTATAAACGAGTTTATATGTAAATTCATTATTTTCGATAATAATAGGTATATCAATATGAAAATCATTATATAAATCCATTAAATTGTTACAACGAATAAGTTTTTTAATATCTCCATTTTGGATACTGTTTAATAATCCTATGCTTTCTAAAATATTCGTTTTTCCAGTATTTGGTTCTCCTATAAATAAATTAATTTTTGATGGATCGATTTCTATTTTTTTAATTGACTTAAAATTATTAATAATTAACCTATTAAGCATGGAAATTTATTATGGGGTCTCTCTATTTAACTTTCACTATGTTGTCAATCAACATTTTCCAATTTGTTAAATTAAAATTGTCAATTTCACAGATTTCAACTAAGGTTCAGCGCTTTGGGCTTGGATCCTCTAATGATGATGAAGCGAAGCCCATCCTCAATTTTTTTAGGAAAAGTTTGTATTCGCTCGACAACAAGAGTTATTGTTCGTCGTGCATCCTCTTTTACAAACACGAATAAATACCAATGGAATTAAATTTTAGGTGGATTCCTCCGGACCCGCCATAACACCTCTTCAGAGACATCAGCTAAGCAGCTATAATGCTTTAAGCAGAGTCAGCTCTTATTGAGCCTCGAAAATTTTTTTTTTCCTTATCCCTAGCTACAATGGATAAGACGAAAAAGAAGCATATGGCACGTCTGAGTCATTCCTACAACTCATCCCAGGACGGCTGCCCGGAGAAAAAAATAGTGGGG
>Ga0315296_10002206_pt1 | contig 16681 bp, 23 predicted proteins | sample YL17G14_18_MG_FD_203921 | JGI IMG/M metagenome (GOLD analysis project Ga0315296, IMG submission 203921) | Sediment microbial communities from Yellowstone Lake, YNP, Wyoming, USA - YL17G14_18 | ecosystem: Environmental > Aquatic > Freshwater > Lake > Sediment | place: USA: Wyoming | collected... | reverse complement strand
TTACACCTTCTTCTACCATGTTCCTGTTTCAGATGTTATTAACTTCCGCTTAACTCAGGTAATGATAACTTCTTGAATGTTGACATTCAGTTCGTAAGTAGTAGTCTGCGCCGCGTGTCAGTTGACTACTGCTTCTTTCGAACGTTTGGTCAGTATAGAAAATGCTTTTAGATGATGTTGTCCTTTCAGTTTGTTTGCGTGGTGCCGGGGTGACAGAGCGGTAATGTGCCGGCCTCGAGATGTAATGGTTTGGGGCTCAGACCTGCGTGTGAGCCGGTGGCGCTTTGCGCCTCAAGGGTTCAAATCCCTTCCCCGGCGCCATTTTACTAGTAAATCTTAAATAGAAAACGATGTTAAAGCATAATTGGTGCTTTCATTGGTCACGAAGCCCGTTAAGCCTAGAGCCATTTACGTCTATCTTCCATCGGTGGAACAGAAGGAGAGATGGCAGAAGCACGCCGAGAGACTGGGTGCAAGCATATCAAAGTTTGTGATAGAGTACGTTGAAAATTCGCTAAGACAAGAAGAGGAGCCTGACTACAAGTCTCGAAGCGACCTCTGGAAGGAAAATTCCGAATTAAAGCAACGGATAAACGATTTGGGCAAGAAGAAACGCATTCTAGAAACGGTTGTAGACAGGTTAGAACAAGAACTTCGAAGATACCGGGCAAAACCCTTCTTGGAAGAAGAGTTTCAAGGTTTAAGAGGTTATGAAAAAGAACTGATAACACTGTTGAAAAGTCAAGACGCAGTCACAAGTGACCAAATCCTTTCTCATTTGGGTGTAGATCCCTCAGAGTCTGACGCGGTTAAAGGAGTCTCGAAGCAACTGGAAAACTTGGAAGCATATGGACTTGTGAAATCGTCGCCGCGAGGTTGGAAGTGGAAAGGATGAAAACTCAGACAAGTCTTTTGGAAAACAGGAGCATGAATGACAAGAAACTGATCGAAGAATTTCTTCTGGACTGCAGACTAAGAAAGTTTTCAGAGGAAAGCATTGGAAGCTACAGATCAGTCTTAAAAACAACGTCCAATTTCTTGGGCCACAATCAATTTTCTTTGCTCAAACTAGACAAATACGCGTTGAAGGAACTGCTCTACTACATGACGAATGAACGTGGCTTCTCAATCAAAACCCTCGAAAACTATTTCTCAACCCTGTCCACTTTCTACGACTATCTGGCATACGAAGAACTCACGGACAGAAATCCAATCCTACCCTTTAGAAAGCGATACATCCGACAATACAAGGTAGATAGACACAATTCAAGCCCCACCAGAAAACTGATTTCAGTCGAAGAAATGAGAACCCTCATAAACTCGATCCTTGACCCGAGAGACAAGGCTGTTGTCACTCTGTTAGCGAAGACAGGAATCCGCCGCAAGGAACTTATCAACATAGACCTGGATGAGATTAATTGGGAAGAGCAAAGCATCAAACTCAAACCTCATCCAAAAAGAAGCAACCTAACAGTCTTCTTTGATGATGAGTGCGCACGTGTTTTGCGGCGATGGTTGACTGCAAGAAAGAATTACAATGTGCCTGCCGGTACCAATGCACTGTTTGTGGGTGAGAAAAGAGAAAGACTTGCAAGACATGGTGTTTATGACATCGTAACAAAATACGCCGAAAGAGTTGCCTTGCATAATCCGAAAAGTGAAAAGATGGAAGACCATTTCACACCACATTGCTGCCGGCACTGGTTCACTACGCACCTGAGACGAAACGGAATGAGACGCGAATACCTGAAGGAGCTTAGAGGAGACGCCAGAAAAGAAGCCGTAGACATCTACGATCATATCGACAAAAAAGAACTTAGAAGAGCCTACTTAGCTGCGATCCCCTTACTAGGGATAGACTAATAGCAGAAAAATCCCTGCGGCAGAGCTGGCTTTCAGTGCTCAAACACTAGAATTTGATTTCGCCTTTCTCAATAAGCTCTTTTACCTTCAATAGAGAGTACTGCACGGAATGACTTCTGTCGGCAAAATGCCCCTTTTCAACTTGCTCATCGATCCATCGGATAAGCTCTGGCACTATGCTGACGGTTAATTTCACCTTTACCATTTCAACCCTATAAGTTCGTATGGAATCTGCTTTGTTTAGCACTTATCTGTAATAATAAGCAAAAGTAAGCAAATGTTATATAATCTGCTCACCATTCTTCGCTTAGTAAGACTTAACATACCAGCAATGCCCCAAGAAGTGTTTGTGATGGAGATTCCGCCCACACCGGACCCGTACCCGTACCCGACACCACCCACACCGCAACCAACACCGACTGACGCGCCACTTGTACCTTCATGGTTTTACCCGTTTGCTCTTCTCTTGCTGATTGTGGGTATCATTGCGGTCGTGGTCGTTGTGTATCTAACATACAAAGCGCTTACAAAGCACGCAGCAAAAAAATCCAGCGTCCCTGCTATTTCGAATAAATCTTCAAGGGCTAGCTGATCGCGTTATTTCTCTTCTAACCATGATTCTAATGCCTTGATGACTGCTTTGCTTAGGTATCCTTTCCTTATTCCAAACTCTTTGATGGCTTTCTTGCGCACTTTTTCTTCTAGTTCTTCAGGCAATGAAATGCTGATTTTGACCATCTTGACCATTTTTGATCCTTGTTAACGAAGGTTGCTTATCTTATATAAGATTTATTATATCCGAAAGGTTATTTAAGGAGTATATCCGATATCTTATATCGGATGTAGGATAGGCGAAAACGACATGGACTGGCTCCTTTTATTAATCATTCCGGTAATAGCGGCTGTAGTTCTCTGTGCAATGCTTCTGAAAAAAGGCATTTTGAAACTTCCAAACAGAGCGTTGAGCGAAGGAATTCCATTGCAGTTGGCGACACTTGAGGAACGAACAAAGCACCTTCAAGGCTTAGAGAAAGAGATTGAAAGGATAAAAGACAAGCAAGACACTGATTCTCGGGAACTAAGGGAAAAGCTCTACACTGAATATTCGAATAGGCTTCAAGAAGCCATCGAATTGCTGAAAGAAACCTATGGAAAGATGAGTGAAACAACAACAAACGCCTTCAGGCAGATTACGGATAAGAACGCTGAAGTTTACAAGCAGACCGCTAGGCAGTTGATCAACCTAACTGAAAGACTGGAATCGGCCTTCAAAGCGTTGGAGCAGAGAGAGCATTCGCAGATGCGGGAAGAAATGAAGACGCTTAAGCAGAAGATCGATGAGTTGGAACAGGATCCATTGAGGATTCAGTTGGAGGAACTTGCTGATGTACGAGCCGCTCAAGCAGTGCACGAACAGAGTCTGAAAAAGATTACGACGATTTTCTGGTCTAATAATGGTGAAGTTCGGTTCAACGAGAGAATTGGACAGTACCAGCCTGATGTCTTCATCAACAATCATCGAATAAGGATAATTGCGGACGAGGTAACAAGTGAGGATGCTAACTCGATCAAGGAGAAGGTGAACAAAGTTGCTGATTACATGAGTGGGATGAATGCCAACGTTGGATACGTTGTTATACCCAATGCCGGCATTGATCCTGAGATTCTTAGAGAGATCAAGCGAACCGTCCCAGAGCGTGGACTGTACGTTGTAAGGCTCACAGAATTCGCGATCCACCTTCAAGTTTGGTACGATATTGCAACAACGGGGGTGGTTGACACGGGTACTTTAGTCGAGAAAGGACATAATTTCCTTCAAGTGTTAGAACCAGTATTTGACGAGTTTCTGGCTATTGTTGAAAACTTACAACAGAGAGACGAGAGAGATTTCACGTACAGGCAGAACAGGTACAAGGAAATCAAATTTTTCCCGGGCAAAGTTCTGGAGGCAATGGAAAGGAACTTGTCCAGAGTATCTAATGAGTCAATTCAAACGCAGCCTCAGAAAAGCAACAATTAGAAGGCTGATGGGATGGCTATACTATATTCACAGAAACTGGAGACTCGCAACAAATTAAAGAACAATAGTTTGCCACACCCTGCTGAAAATGGCGTAGCTGTTCCTAACCGATATTTGACGTTCCTGAAAGTTGACGGTTGGAGAAGCGAGTATGTTAGCGTGGATTTATTGCTTCGTCACCTTTCGAGGAAGAGTAGAAGTGAAGCGTCCAGAAGAGCCTACTTAAATCAGCTTTATCGACTTTGCATCTTCGCAGAAACGGGTCCCGATAAACTTGTCAAACTGCCCAAAAGCACAGCTGAAGGATTAGTTCAAGATTACGTAGACCAATACAATGACGTGGAATATAGCGTACGATATTTGAATAATATGATTGCTCTCCTCAGGACATTTTTCGAAGTCAACGGCTTCAAAGGAGCCCGAGCCCTTGAGCTTGAAGGATATTATATGCCGGCGAGATATAGAAAGGCTCCAGAGTACATTCCAAAAAAGAATGAAATATACAAGATGGCAGATTGTGCCTGCTGTCTCCGAAACAGAGCCATAATTCTTGTGCTTTATTCCAGCGGCATCAGAAACTCAACATTAAGGGCGCTTTTGATTAGAGATATCGAAGACGAGCTTTCGAGAGGCGTCAGTAACATTCTCATCCCGGTTTACCCTGAGATGAAGCTGATAGATCCTTATGCGTGCAAAAACAACATCAGATACTTCAGCTTTATATGTGATGAAGCCACTGAGGCGATAAGACTTTACCTTCGGGAAAGAAGGGAAAAATATGGAGAAATCCTGAGCCATGAGCCGCTATTTGCTTCTGATTACAATCAGATTGACCGAAATAAGCGAAAGTCCAAAATCATGAGTCAGAGGCAGCTCCAGCATGTCGTAAAAATGGCAGCATATAGGGCTGGACTTCCTCAATGGCAACATGTTAAACCACATTGTTTACGCAAAGCCTGTGAGACTACACTCCACAGCGAACTCATCAACGGTGGGCACCTCGACACAAAAGTCCAAGAATTTTTCGAGGGACACATTCTACCTAGGTGCCAAGATGCTTATTTCGACAAAACAGATATTGAAACGTTACGAGCTGAATACGCAAAGTTGAATTTGGGAAGAGTCGTTGTGGAAAACAAATTCAAAACTTTAAGAATGGCTGTTGAAAAAGCATTTGCAGGCAGTGAAATAAATGTTGATGAGTTGATAGTCAAATACGCTCAAATGCGACTTCGCGAATACAGTGAACTGAAAACACAGCATTGACACGGTGTCAATGATTGATTTTCTACAATTCTTTTTTCTTTTCTCAATTTTTCCTTTGATCACTATAAACAAAAGAATTAAACTTCACGCGTCTGAGGGACTTTACGAGTTAAAATCAAACAGAGTTTTCTGCCCATATTTTGTTGTAGAGCCTTGGACATCTTTCTCTTCTCGTGTGTTAGTGCTTTGCATCTTAGAAGGCGAATTTTGTGGATCGCGCCGTGGGACTACGACGGTGGATGGATTGGTTAGTTCTGAAGTGTCTGGTTGCCTACTCCCTGTGGCGCATGTGGTGTTGCCTTCAGAGCTATCTTGCGATTCCACCGACGGAGTAGGTGGAACAAAAGATTCCGATATTCGCATTTTTGGACTCGACTGTATTCCGTCTTTCTGAACCATGGCGTTTGAAGTTTGGACGCTAGTAGTAGTCTTCGCGTCTTCAGGTCGTTCCACTTTAACCTCTCTGGAAACAACAGCCTTTCCAGATGGCAAAGGTGCCACAAACCGCCAACCTTGTTGCAAAAAACTTTGAAGTTCCTCCTCACTGACCACGCGCTCTTCCGTTTTGATGATTACTGGCTCAAAAATCATCTGAGAGTATTTTGCACGCATATCTCCAATCTTCGTTTTGTCATAATACGTATCTTGACTTCCAGGCATCGTGTGACCAAACACGAATTCCCTGTCCTTTACATCTAACCTTACATTATCAGGTTGATTTCTTAGAAAACTTTCGTAGGTCTTACGGAGGCAATGGGGATAAACGTGCTTCCAATTCTTGATTCCAGCTTTTCTAGCTGCGTTTTTCACGATTCCCTGCAACTCACGAGCTGAAATAGGCGTCTTTTGCCTTTGGCTCTTAGGTATCCATCTATCCTCAGTGATGAAAATAGGTTGGTCGTCCAATATAGAGTCATATCTATCTTTGATTTCTCCTAAGTAGAGACGAAGGTCTCTAGTAACTTTAGGCGGAATAAACGTGTAGTAAGGTAGCTTGTCCTTACATGCGTTTGGATCATGCTTCTTCATGACTTCGTGCACGATAATTGCCAAGCATTCTTCCCCCCTTTCAAGTTCTCTTTTTATTGTATATTCTTGAAGCAACGGATCGGGGTAAGTTTCATTATAAACTAATGCTCTGAGAGTTGAGTTCCGCAAACCAGTGTAGACCAGGAACGCGATGAGTAATCGGTTGCGTAAAGTACCGGCTACGTCTGCCATCCTAAGGGCTTCTGCTAAGCTCGGAACGTACTCAGGCTTTTTTCTGAACCTTATAGGCTGTTCAATGCCTTCAAAACGAAGGTCGACCCTGTTAACCTCAAAGAAGGTCTTAGCAACGGCAATGATATGATTGGCGTATCTAGGAGACTCCTTTTTTTCGTCAGCGATCCCCTGAACAGATTCCGCCACTTCATCTGGATTCTCACGAGCTCTCGAAACAAGCTCATCAGGACTAGCCTTCAATTCCAAACAAATTTTCCACAAAATATAGCAGTAAGCCCTCCTAGAAGCAACACTCCTACTCTTACGCCCCAAATGCCTCAGAAGCAAATTAACACTCTTAAACGCACTACTCCAACCATCATCACCAAGCCTCAAAAACAACCACCAACCAGGCTTCCCACAAGACTTCTGCCGACCTTTAACCATCAAAACCAACCCCTTAAACGCAACCCCAACAACCATAACGAAAACTTGAACGCAACCACCTTAAACGTAACCGAAAATATGCTTTGGCGACACTGGAGTAACTGACAAATATTTTTGCCAGTTACTCTGGTGTCGGTCAAGGTTCTTATGGCAATTGGTTTTTCTGGTAGGTCTGTTTTGATTATGGCTACTTTTTTGCCTGGTTGTATGGTTTTTAAGGCTTCGGTAAGCGTTTGAGCTTCGAGTGATTCTTTTGGGTAGGTTACGTGTAGATCCTTAGGTGTTGTGGTTAGAGTTAGTACTAGATTGTCTTCGCAAATCTCTAGGGCTTTGTAGGTGCCGGATACTTCTTCCCAAGGGTTTAGTCTTAGATTTACGCCTAGGGCTTTGTTTTCGAATTGTGATAGGAAGTTCAAAGTTGCGAGTTCTTTCAGTACTGCTCTGCGGATAAAGTCGCTGACATCCTCACCGCGTGCATCGGTGATAGCTTTGAGTTTGGAGTACAAGCCCTCAGTTGTTCGGAAACCAACAACTTTAAGTAAGTTCGACATTGTTTTTCACGAGGAAACAAGGAAGGACCCTTAAGAGGAGCCTATTTTTCGGTTGAGTATGAAGAAAAAGCAAGTATGGTTCAAAACCAACTTGGATTATGATGCAACATGGAAAAGGTTTCAGGAATCCCAAATAATAAGAGGAGGGCGTGACTCTTTTGGAAGGTATACCTTCTATTTCAAGGACCCTAAGGAAGTAACAATTCAAATAACGACGCACAGTAAGTTGAGCATAACTTGTCCTGAGAAAATGGATTTCAAAAATATTTTGGAACGTGTGAAGCCGTTGTTGGTCAAGGCTGACGGTGGTCCAGCGGAAATACTTGATATGATTATGGGGCCTGATGAAACAGCTATCAAAGAACGCGAAGAAAAAATCGTTCTAGAAAGTGGCGAAAGGGTTGATAAGAAAGCCGTTAAACTAGCACCCTTGATAATCAAGGAGCTAAGAGAACATCCAGAGTATAAGTACTCATACATCGCGGAAAAATATAGGACAACGGTGGGCTACGTTAAGAAGATCGCGTCACATTGGAAACGAGGTCTATTGAAATACCATTAAATTCCCTTGGGCAGGCAAACCGAATACCTTGTGTGAATGAAAAAAGCATGCGAAACATTTTTTGAGACTTTGAAAACCCTAGAAAGAAAGGTGCTTTGATGTAGCAGTCGCTACATGTAATAGGGAGAGTGAGCGGAAAGTGGTGACTAAGACTTTCAAGAGAATTGCGGTTATCTGTGAATTGATCGCATTCATATTAGTAATTCTTGGTCTGATCGTTCAGGGATTTAATTTTAGTTCTTGTAGCTCTTTGTCGTCTGGTTTTATTGCGTCGCTCAAAAGATTTTCGTTGCCCATTAATGTCACCTCAGTCAATCAGCTTTTACGAAAGGTGAAGTCAAATTCTAGTGTTGGGGGACAATTGGGCTAGATATCAGGGATTTGTCCGCTTCTGCCATCGATGTGAACAGAAACCCGCCGCTACGACACTCAACATACAAGAAGCTGTCATGGCCAACACAGTAGAAGAAGGTGTAAGCCGTTTTGTTGCCTTCTTCTTTTGAAATTTCTCTTCCCGCAGCGGCTGTTAACATAGCCCTTATGTTAGGTGGACTCGGTAGCGAGACAAGACATCATCTCTAACGTCCCCTTTCAAACTACCTCGATTCAATCATCGTCCAAAAATAACCTAGGAAAAGTGACAATTAGAATGTTTTGGTTCTCCGATACTGTTAAGTTATTTGTGATGGAAATGTGCAAAAATCGGTTGATGCCATGCAGAAATATCGGGTCATGTTAGATAATCTTTATATGTTGAACGAAAAAATCTATTTTGGGAGAAAACGGTTTTGAGTGCATTTGCAGCTGTTAACAAAGGGTTGAGACCTATAAAAGACGATTTGACCACAATTAAAGGACAACTTGACCAGATCAGCACAGCAGTTGAAGACTTGTCTAAACGAATCGAAGAAATCGAGAGACTCTTGAAGACACAAGAGGCAGAAAAGAAGAAAGTCAAGGCTACTTAAGTTGACTAGCTTCACCAAGGTCTTCAGTCGAAAAACCGAAAGAGAGTTAGATTATACTACTTTAGAAAACGCACTTTTAGAATTACAGGTTCTAGCGAAACAGAAAGGTTGGGCTATATTCGAGAACTTGAAAGTTTTGAAGGATAGGAAAGCGGACAGTTTCTCATTCACAAAAGACAAACCGTACAGCTATTTCTATGCGAGAATCACAGAAGAGACTGTCATTTTCAAACTGAAAACCAGAGAGAAAGAAACAGAGTTTAGAGTACCCCTTGAAGAGTTAGTTTGAACTACCTTTTTCCTCTATTTGACTTGTACTTTTTCTTTAATTCGCTTTTCATATTCTTCTTGTGTTATGATGCCTTTTTCTTCTAATAACTCAACAAGACTAGAAAGCATTGTATCCACCCCCCGCAAACCTTCCTTTTATGCTGCAAATCTTATATAGCACTTATGTTAACATTTATGCTCAGCATAATTGGAATGACCTAAGATGAAGTTAGAGTTACCGCAAAATCTTATTTCGCCAGAAAGCCTCAAGAGTATGAGACCAAAGGACAAGGACGAATGCATTCAAAAACTCCTTCTGCAAATCTTAGAACTAAATTCTCAAGGAATCACCATTACAGAATTAATGGGGCAAACAAAAATTCACCGCAATACCCTAGCTGGTCACATGAAAACTATAGTTGCTACGAGAGAAGCTTACGAAGTGAAACGTGGCAAACTATCAGTTTTTTACAAAAACGGTAAGGTCGTTCATGCGAAGAGTACTGAGTGCAGGTTTAATGATAGGTTCTACAAGTTCTTTAGACTGAAAAATGAGCAGGGCGATTTTATCTACGTACAAGAAAGGCAGATGGACGAATTTCGAGCAATAAAAGTGAACGGCGGAATAATGATTAAAGATGAAGATTTTCTTGTTTTTCTCAAGGAACTGCAAAAATTCGGATTGGAAGTGAGTGAAAGTGAGTCAGAACATATTCGTTGAGACTATAGAAGAAGACCGATTTGCAAGAACAACCCGAATGACAATAGGCGATAAGACAATCCAAACACCCAACTTTTGCACATTAGTTCAGAACAATATTGAACTAAATTCTTTGATAAATTTGAGCTTCCTGTCCGAAAGTAAGTATCTCGGTACATGTGTTATCCGTGTATATGATGCTCCAAAAATAATAATCCCCAGACTTGAAAACAGAAAGCAGACCAGTATTGTCAACCTAAAGTCGGTAGAAGAACCGTTCTTGAAATTCAGTAGCAAAACGTTGATTCTCATAGACCCTGCCTTGGAGTATTTGCTCTATGAATTTCATGCTAAGAAATTCGTTGATGCAATTAAGAACTTGAGAAGTACAAAACAACTTGACGGGTTAATGCAGTATCTCGAAGAAAGGGATGCCCAGAAAGAGGAAATTAGCGAAAAAGAATACGAAAATTGGAAAAAAGCTTTCCACAAGAAATTCTGGTATGGACTCGATAGAAAACAGCAAGACAGAAACAAGTTTGTTGGAGATTACATAGACATAGAAGTATTATGCGGAACAGAAGTAATCCTTCCACCAGTGCCAATAGTTGATTCCGAAGGAATGTTTGATATAGCGAGACGCATAAACGAATTTGCTAAGACCATTGCACCAAGAACGAAACCTTGTGCCACGTACCTTCTGTTTCAGAAAAGTCTCCTAAGCAACGACGCCCTAGTTGAAAAAGTGATTGCTTATCTAGAAGCTGACCCAACTCAACTGACAATAATAAAAATAAAGAATCTTGACCTCTGGACATCTGGATACGTTCGGCAACGGGAAAACTACAGAAAACTAATGGATACAATGTACAAGATTAGACGGCATAATCCTCAAAAAATATTCATGGCACTGGAAAGCTGGTATGTGAGCTATGCCTCAGCTTGTTACGGATTCAACATTGTTTCCTCCAGTATGAATGGGTTCGACAGAGATAGCGACTACGGAACCAACACCTATGGTTCATGGTTTGACCCAGAGCTAATGTACTACGTCCCTTTTGATGAACTCAAGGAAAAAATTCTCAAAAACACACGCAACCACGTTATGCCCTGTTACTGTTCAGTCTGCAAAAGCATCAAGAATTTGTCAGATGTTAGCAAGGACGATTGGTACAGACTAAGAAGAGAACATTATGCGTTGACTATGAACGAATACATGAGAATGATTAGCAAAGCGATAGCAGATAGAACGATAGAGCTTGCTGCACAAAAATTGGCTAATTCACAGCTTGCGTTGCTTCAAACACTTATCCCACGACAATAGAAAAACAGAATGTGGGGCATGGATGGCTTAGCGAGGACACAGCAGGAGACTACTAAGCTTCAGGTCGTGGGTTCAAATCTGAAGGGAAAGCAATTACGAGAAGTCAATGGAATAAGAAGCTTCGTAGTCATCTGATAAAAAATCTTGTTCCTCTCAAAGCTATTCTGTCAAATAGCGCGCGCGGTGTGACTTGGTGGCTACTATGGTTCCAAGAGAGGCCATTGTGGAAGAGGAATCTAGAATCACTCCACCTAAGAAGCTAAAGAAACAGCAGGAAGAAATGGCTGACAAGCAGCTCACAAGATGGATTGAAGAGAAATGACTTGGGAAAACCTTCTGGCTTTTCTTCTTCCATTCCTTCCACCTTTCTTTGGTGTTCTTGCAGCCTTTTTGCTGCAGTGGCTTGGGAAAAAATATGAAAGACGGAGGGATAGGAAACAGTTCCTTCAGGAGATAAAGAAGGAACTTGAGTCATGTTCTCAAATGCTGACAGGCTGAATTGAGAAGAACATTGACCATCTTCTGCCTCTAGCTTGTCGTCTGCATTCTAGCCACTCTCTGCATCACTTAGCTAGCCAAATCGCTCAGAAAGACTAGAGGCGTAGGATGTCTGAGCAGAGTCCAAACGTCAAGGAAAACTTCAAGCCTAATGTAAATAATTAGATAGAATATAGCATTCCGACTATTTTCAGAGGTTTCTTCTTCTGGGTATCCATGCTTTTTCGCAGACTCCGAGTTCTGGGTACCAAACGTCCTCGATTTTAAATGGCATCTTCTTTCACACTCTTATCTCTTGGTTTCTTTATGAAGGTCTTATTTCTTTCTTAAGAAAGACTGAGAACAAGGTATATTGTTGAAAATGTTAATTGCTAGGGCTGAACGTTCTGGGTCTGTGGAGACGCTTCGTTGAGTTCGGCCAAGTACTTCAGAGAGAAGGGTTTAAGAATTGCTCCTTCTAGGCTGATGAGGAGTGAGTCATAGCTTTCTATGCAATCTCCACTTTCTTGGAGGAGGTCGTGGCAGAAATTAGAGTAATCTAAATAGTTTTTATGTATGGAAATTAACACTGTGTTTTTTCCCATGCCTTCGGCTGTAGCTGCAAATATGATGTTCGGTCTTGAGATCGTCAACTGCTTCGCTTTTTCTATTGATTTCGGGCTTATTTTCGTCTTTAAACTACTAATTGCCATTATTTCAAACCCCATTTTTTGAAAGTCCGGTATGATGCTGAATTGCTGTATCAGCCCGTCCCTTACTAACTTGTTCCGCATTCGGGTTACAGTTGGTTGTGACGTTCCCAGAACCTTTGCTAATTCCCGGTCACTCCTTTTTGAGTCCTTTAGCAATTCAAAAAACAGTTTCATTGCTCTGTCCTTCATTTACAACAACCTCAGGGTTTCTAGGCGTCTCTCGATCTCTGGTTTATATTCCGGGTATGCTGTTGAGGCGCGTTCAAGTAATTGCCCGGCCGTTTTCTTGGAGGCTATCTTATCTGGTTTGCCGAAAATTCTCATGAAAACGCAATCAGCCATGTTGGGCGAAGAAAGATTTCTTGGAAGAACGCATATGAAGTTCTCTGGGTAGTTGAGAGCTAAGTCCAAATCCATCACTAGAAAACGCGCTTCCGTTGGGTTTTTTGAGCCTTCGCTTTTCATGATTTTCAAGCGCGGATTCACATCAACTCACCTTATGTATGGTAAAGTTCCTCTTTCTCGCCGGTGTGTAATTAAATTTTCCTTGACTTTCTATGAAACGTTTCTTTGCTTGGCTGATGCATTTCGTAAAGTCGAAATCGCCTCTTACCTTATAGGGCATGTTTAACTTTCGGAAAAGTTCTTTGACTATAACCTTTTCGAGAACAATGGCGCCCTCGTTGAAGACAGCGTAAAGGTTTCCGTGAAACGTTTCTGGATCATCTAAGTATTGACTGGACTCGATATTGAAGAAAAGGGCTTTAATGCCGCTATCACTTATGACTTGGCATAATCCATCAAGCATGCTTTCGTGAAGCGTCTCTAAGAATTCAGATTCCACAGTTTGCACTCGAAAGGGGTCAGGCGAGCGACGAGTTCTCATCACGAAACTTGCCAACTATGCCGTTCTAACGTGCATGCAATTAAGAGTTGTTCGTTCTTGTTGTAGAAGAATCTTAGGACTTTGGGATTCAGATTTCAAATGCAAAATCGTAAGGAGATAGCAAATTTTAGTATTTGATGCGTGCAAATAACTAAAGGGGAATCTTATGCCACCGCCTGCGGTTAAGACTGTTCGCGACTTGATCTATTGGCAATATGCGAAGATTATCTCCGAGTCGGCTGGTGCTGGGAAAAGACAGTATGGCTTTGTTATGGACAGGTTCAAGAGGCTCGCTTCGGGAGAGATTTCGTGGTCGACTTCTATCAGGGAGTATGTGAAAGAGCGCGAGAAAGCAGAAGAGTGCATCTATTGTGGTGGCAAGATGGACTTGACGCTGGACCACATTTTACCAAGGTCTAGGGGTGGACCTGACTCGCCCGACAACGCGGTGTGGGTTTGCAAGAGCTGCAACTCTTCTAAGGGTGATAGGCGACTGTATGAGTGGTACGAGCTGGATAGACGGTATGAGGTGCCCAGAATTGCCGAGGGCAAGTACCTTAAGCTACTCTATGCCCTGCACGAGCAAATTGGCACCTTAGACGTGAAAGATGTTTCCCAGCTTTGCCCAAAATGCGACTTGGGAGCAAAATGCCCAGAAAAGGGGAAACTCACGGTCTATTGCTTGGAAGGTCTATTCTGCAAAAGGTGTGCTTGACTGATTATGGAGCAGGATCAGAATTCCCAAGAACAGTGGATGCTGAAGTTTAGAAACATAATCACTGCCTACACTGAGAATCGGGCACCAGACCCATTCATGATATGGTTTAGGCAGAGAGACTCTGAAGGATTCTTTGCTGACGATTTTGAAAGAGTTTTGGCAATTCTTATCGATGCACGTTTTGACCAAAGAACAACAGCCGAGAAGGCCTTAGAAAACACAGTAGCAGTTGTTAATCGAGGAGCGTTAAAAAGCCTGATCAGCAGAGTAGAATCGCCTTTGTTGATTCCAAGGGAAAATATGACCACAGAGAAATGGACAGATCTGTTCTGTTCTTCATTGTCAAGGCTACATGAGCTTGCAAGGCGGATTGTTGCTGAGCGGAAATGGGATGCCGCAGAATTGCTCGATCTTATGCTGCGCGAACTCAAGGTGCCTTACCTTGGGGTCAAAACTTCCAGGCTTGCAGTGCGGTGGCTTCATGAGCTAGTGCCCAACTTAAGAATCGACATGACGACCTATAAGATTCCAGTCGATGCCCTTGTTTACAGGGTGGTTTGCCGGCTCGGCATCATCGATCCAAATATTGACAAGTATTTCGGTGAGGACAGCCCAGCCGATCTGAAAATCCAATCCTTTGTAAAGCAAGTCTCCCCTGATAAACCATGGCTTTTGGATGAGCCATTGTGGAGCACGGGCAGGCGTGCAATCAATGGAGGCCATTGCTTCCCACAACATCCCAACCACAGCAAATGCCTTTTTGAAAGCGTTTGTCTAAGAAGATTTTTGGATATTGACCCTGCACAGCTAGGAATGGACACCAGATTCCGAAACATGTACATCCCCAGCCATCGCGAACACGTTCCACGCCCCAAAGAGACCGCGATTAAGGAAAGGCAAACCGAATTCGCAAAATTTGTGGATGAGCTAAAGAAAAAAGGGATAACGGGCGAAAAATACCGCGAAAAGATAACGCAATGGAACCGAGAACACCAGGGCAAATAGAAGTGCAATATCATGAACCCAGGGCTGAATGTGAATTGAAAGTCCTTTGCTTCACTCACTGCTGCGCCAAGAAGGACGATTCACTGAGAGACACCGGGAGGAAGGTTTCGCCCTTGGAACTCTACTTGGCGACTTCGACCCAGAGGTTCATGCGAAGGTGCATCGAGACTAGGATGGAGTGGGCGATATTTTCAGACAAGAACGCTTTCGTGTTCCCTAAAGACAGAATAGAATGGTATGAGAAAGACCCGAACACTCTGAGCCCCGCCGAGAAAGAGGGATTGTTCACCGAGGCCTATGAGGTTCTGAAGAACTACGACCTCGCCTGCTTCTATTACAATCCAGGCAGGTTGCACCCAGTCTATAGAGAGCTAGTTAACGATATGAAGAAAAGAGGCATAACTATTCGAGAAATAACACATCTTAATGACATCTTGCCAAGGTAACACCAACGTCTTTTTCTATGTTTTGTTTAAAGTGGGCTTAGCCTACATAGTGAGTTAAGGAAACATAACGGCAACAATCATATGGTTCACCATAACAACAGGAGTAACAGCAGGACTAAGTTATTATGGAGAAAAACGATGATACGTAGGTCTTGTTCAGTCTTGGGTTTCTTCTGGTGTTTCTACTGAAGCCTTTTTCCGCAAATTAAGGATGACGCCTATTCTTAGAATTATTTGACGTAGGTCTGATGTGGCGTTCGTCAACATCTTCACTGGCCTTTCGAATCTGTGTGCGAAATAATTGTCATCGAGCTTTGATACTTCCTGTTGAATCGCCATCAGTCTATCGTTTAGTTCAGCAACGTCCTCTTTGATTGAATAGAACCCATGTATCCGTACGAAATAAACAATCAGCTGAGGGACCGCGGAATATCCTGCGACGAGTATGTTTCTTTTTACTGCTTCAGGGACTATCTCAGAGGACAAGTTCACCAGTGAATCGGGTATAGCCATAACTGCGCAAGGAAGAGTAGTTTGTGGATCTATGTATTGGCAAACCTCCTCCACTTTCTTTCCCAATGCATCCTTTATTTTCTTTCCAAGTGTTTCTCGGTCTTTTTCAGATGTTTCTTCATCAAAAAGTGCTTCAGCATCTCGCGTGGACACGACTTTTGAATCGATTGGAAGAAGCTTTCCATCATTGAACACGACGCAGTATTCCACAACTTTGTTTCCTATTGAGACGTTTTCTCTGACCAGCCCAATTTTCATGAGTTCATTCATCATGTTGCGTAGGTAGTTCTCTCCAGACTTTCCTTTTTCATAGGAACCAATCATTATGCTATACATACTGCGAGTCAGTTTCTCGGTCTCTTCGTATTTCTTGCCAAGAATCTCTATTTTAGTTGCTTGCTCGCCGATATCGCCAATCGATCTGGTAATATCAGTTACTGATTTACCTAGAGTACCAATATTCTCTTGCAGAGCCGTTGTAACTTGAGTAAGGGTTTCAGCAGGAGCGGTCATAACGTCAATTTTGGATTTCACGTCGCTCATTGCTTTTCGCAGACCAGATACTTTCGTTAAAGTCCATATCAGAACAATCAGAGAAAATAAGGCAATTCCGAGTGCAATCTCCTCGAACATCCCATCGCCCTAACTATCGCTACGCTAGGAAGTGAATTATGCTTTGTGTAACGGCATGACGCGTTTCAACGATGTTATTCCATCAGAAGTTGTTAAATGCACAAAATGCCGAAAGC
>Ga0315296_10002205_pt1 | contig 16685 bp, 14 predicted proteins | sample YL17G14_18_MG_FD_203921 | JGI IMG/M metagenome (GOLD analysis project Ga0315296, IMG submission 203921) | Sediment microbial communities from Yellowstone Lake, YNP, Wyoming, USA - YL17G14_18 | ecosystem: Environmental > Aquatic > Freshwater > Lake > Sediment | place: USA: Wyoming | collected... | reverse complement strand
AATTCCTACACCGTTTACACAATAGGCAAAAGCTCCGCCGGCGTCTGGCAAGACGCTAATTATGCCAATGCTTCAAACACCTGGACTATTGACACCTCATATTCACGGTTGGTTATCAATGAGGTCCTTGCTCAAAACGTCGAGGCTGTTATCCTCAATGGAACCTCACCCGACCTAATCGAGCTATACTACGATGGACCTGCTCCACTCAGCCTCTACGATATGAGCATCAGTGACAACCCCGACAATCCGAGGAAGTTTGTCTTCCCGCCAGGAATCACCATCAACCCCGGCCAGTACCTTGTGCTTTATGCTGATGACAATCTGTTCCTGCCGGGTATCCATCTGGGCTTTAAGCTCGAAGCCGATGGTGAGGGTGTGTATTTATATGACACTACAGCAAATGACAGCAACCTCATTGATTTGGTTACGTTCGGCATACAGTTGGGAGATTTGTCGATTGGCCGGGTGGCCGACGGTCAGTGGCGTCTAACCATCCCTACTTTCGGACTGCCCAATATCGCCCATATACTCGGAAATCCCGCTATCCTTAAGGTCAACGAATGGCTTGCTGATGAAGATGTTCTGCAGGACAACGACCTCATTGAAATCTACAATCCACAGCCAATGCCGGTCGATATTGGTGGTATGTACCTGACCGACGACCCTGCCGCCCAGCCGAACCGCCACCAGCTCACGCCGCTTACCTTCGTTGACGGCGCCGGCTACGCTGTTTTCATCGCAGATGGTGACCCTGAGGATGGTGCCAACCACCTCAACTTCCGCCTTTCGCCAAACCAAGAAATAATCGGCTTGTTCGACACCGACATCAGCGAGGTCGACACAGTTATCTGCTTTCCACAAACGACCGATGTATCACAAGGCCGTGCTCCTGACGGCAATGGCGCCTACGAATTCTTCGAACCTCCGACACCGTTTGTTTCCAACATTACTACAATCGTAATTAACGAAGTCCTTGCTCATTCCCACAGTGGTGCCCCTGACTGGATAGAGCTGTACAACACAACAGACGCCAGCATCGACATCGGCGGATGGTTCCTCAGCGACAGCAGCGCCAATAGGATAAAATACAGAATTGCCGACGGGACAATAATTGATGCCAACAGCTTCTTAGTTTTCTATGAGAATACAGATTTCAACGACCCCTGTAGCCCGAATTGTATCGTCCCCTTTGCGTTGAGCGAGAATGGTGAGATGGTCTGTTTGTCCTCGGCTGATAATAACGTGCTAAGCGGATACTATAAAAAGCAGGAATTTGGCGCTTCACCTACCAGCGTATCCTTCGGCCGCTACCTTAAAAGCACCGGAACATACGACTTTGTAGCAATGGACCCCAACACGCCGGGTAGCGCCAACGCTTATCCGAAGGTCGGCCCTGTCGTTATCTCTGAAATTATGTACCATCCCGACCCCAATGTGGACGCTGAATATATCGAGCTTTACAATATTACCGGCACCAGCGTAAATTTATTTGATGTCGAAGGTAATCCCTGGATGTTCACCGATGGAATCGATTTTGCTTTCCCAGCCGATGTAAACATCCCCGCTCATAGCTATTTGCTGGTAGTCGCAGATATAAGTGCATTTACGGCAGAGTACACAACCGTGCCTCCCAGCGTCCAAATATTCCAATGGCAATCAGGCAGGTTGGCCAACGAAGGCGAGCAAATAGAGCTTAGTATGCCCGGCGACGTCGATGCCGCCGGCGAGCGTCACTACATCTGCATTGATTCTGTGCGATACGATGATAACCCGCCTTGGTCAACCACCCCGGATGGCTACGGCAAATCGCTAACAAGGATTAACCCCCTCGATTACGGTAACGACCAAGTCAATTGGGACGCAAATGACCCCTCACCCGGCATATAATCCTATAATCAAAATAGAAAAGCTCGAGCGACCAAACATACCAAATCTTGCTATCGATAAGAAAATTTCTTCGTACTTTTTTAATTATCCTCGTTAGAAATGTTTTGCTGTTCCTGCTTTTTCCGAAAACGCCCAAGTGGTTTTTCCAGCTCCGCAAGGCCTATCAAAACAACGATTGCAATGATAGTTGACAAAACTGCCAAGCCATAAAAACCGGCTCCGCAGGCCGTTCCAACACTTGCAACCAACCAAATTGTAGCTGCTGTAGTTAGGCCGTGGACGCCGCCTCTATCTCGAATTATTGCACCAGCTCCTAAAAAACCCACGCCCGTAACAATCTGCGCAGCTATCCTTGTCGGCGAATCATTCATTCCACTACCCATATATTTGGAAATTATGGTAAAAACCGTTGCTCCAAGGCATATTAAGACGTTTGTGCGCAAACCAGCCGCCTTGCCACGGATTTCTCTCTCAAGTCCAATCATTGCGCCAAGCACAACAGCTAAAATTACACTCAGTATATTACTCGGTGTGACCATACTCTTACTTTTCAATCAAGGTCTCATCAACCTTCATACCGAAATGTCTGCCGGCCTTCTCGATATGACCTAACACCTTATCGCCGGGCTTCAAAGTCGTAATCGAAATCGCATCTCCCTGGGGACTAACCAGCCGAATCGTCTCAGCATTTTGCATAACAAGACTAATCGGTTCACCTTCAGCTTCGGCTTCAATAAGCATCATAGGTCTTCTCTCAATCTTATTTCTGCCTAAATATGCCACCTCGCTTTTGCCTCTGAAATCTACCACTAACACCTCATCGCCGGTCTTCAAATCCGCCAGATACTTTGTCTTACCGCCCGCTGCCAACGTATATGCGTGTACCGCTCCGGCATTGACACGGAATGGCCGGGACGCAACATAAGGATTATCGATGGATTCCGAATGCACTAAAAAGAAGCCCGAAGCAGTATTGCCGACGAGCATACCCTCACCCAGCCCCATCTGTGTGCAGGTATCAAGGCAGGCGCGGTCGCCCATCCCTAATTGTTTCGTGCCGGTTATCGTTGCAGTTACAAGAACAACTTTTTCACTAATACCCTGAACGATTTCAGCAGTCTTTTTAATCTCATTTACATCCATTGTATTAAGCACAACTCCATCAACACCTTTTTCAAGTATCTCGACCATCAGTTTGGCCTGCTTGCTGTTTTCCACCTGCACCATAATATTTTTGCCACGCCGGGCCAAAAGGTTTTCAATCGGTATAATCGTCCAATCTAACATTCTTAGAACAACAATTTTATGCTCGGGCACTTTCGCAGCCTTGTCCTCGTCGGCCTTGCCTTTTATATCTATGAACTCAACATCGACACCGGTGCGGATATCACCGTTCTTCTCGACCGTCTTAATCTTGCCGAATCGCCGAACAATCTCACTCTTACCATCCGGCAGCACCACCGCCTCGGCTCCGCTCTCAAGTGCTGTTATTACAATCTCTTTTTTATAAGGGTCGGCATTTACCCAAAATTTTTTCATTAAACCTGCCTTGCTTACTAACAAAGACAATAATTTCAACTGTGTAATATCGCTTTTGCTTCTTCGATGCCAGCGCCTTTATGAACCATTTTGCAAAGGGCCTGAACCATTTTTTCCGGCTTCTCGTGCTGGAATGCGTTTCTACCAATCGATAGACCGGCTGCGCCGGCTTTCAAAGCACCTTCAACCATCCTGAATATATCCTCGTCGCTGTCCATCTTGGGCCCGCCTGCTATAACTACCGGCACGGGACAGCCCTGAACTACCTCAGTGAAACTTTTGACGCTGCCGGTATAAGGCACTTTAATAATGTCCGCTCCTAATTCAGCCCCTACTCTTGCTGCGTGCTTGACGTTTGCAACGTCGAATTCGCTTTTGATTTTCGGCCCGCGTGTATACATCATCGCAACAAGCGGCATCTGCCACTCCATACATCGCTCGCTGACCTGCCCAAGCTGCCTCAGCATTTCTTTATCGGTTTCGGCACCAAGATTTATATGAACCGACACCGCATCAGCGCCTAATTTGATTGCCTCTTCCACAGTGCACACCAGCTCTTTTGCATTCGGGTCCGGGCTTATTGACGTTCCTCCCGAGAGGTGAATAATCAGACCGACATCTCTTCCCTTGCCTCGATGGCCTGCCCGCACCATCCCCTTATGCATCAGTATGGCATTTGCGCCGCCAGCCACGACTTTACTTACCGCCTCCCGCATATCCTCCAGCCCTGCAATTGGCCCTACAGTTACTCCGTGGTCCATAGGGACAATTACGGTCTTGCCCGAATTGCGGTCGATTATTCTCTCTAAGCGTATCTGTTTGCCTATCATTGCAAACCTCCAATTATAAATTTTCCATAAAATCTACTCATAACCGCCCGAAACGCAAGAAAAAAACGTCCGACCTAACTCTTTGGAATTTCAGACCGCTTTTGCTCGGGAAATCGCTCCATTGTTAAGTAAATCTTGCTTTTAGGCCCAATCACTGCTATATCTTCAAAATTATGGAGACAAAATTAACCGTTCCCATAGCTGCCGGAACCATACAGCAGGCAAAAAAACAAATCAAAGCCGCAAAAGCCGCGGGCGCCGAAATCCTCGAACTGCGGACCGACTACCTCGATAACATCAGCATCAATTTGATTAGAAAACTGATTGGCCAGGCTAAAGCCGCTGTCCCAAAAATACCGATTATTGTCACCTGTAGAGATAAGAAAGAAGGGGGGGCGCTTGACTGGCCGTTGAAAATTAGAATCGACGTCCTCACCACCGCCTTAAAAACAGGTGCGGATTTTATAGATTTTGAATACGAAAATTTCCTCTCGCCGGAAACTCAAAAAATGTTAAGGCCGGCGCTATCTCAGGCACCAAGAGCCCGACTTATCCTGTCCGCCCACAACTTCAAAACAAGATTCGATAACATTGCCAAACTCTATCGTGACATCTCAACTGCTTATCCTGCGGCCATACCCAAGCTGGTTTATACCGCTAATCACATCAACGATTGCTTTGAGGCATTTGATTTATTGCATAATACCGGCGGCGAACGAATCGCTTTTTGTATGGGCGAAGCTGGTCTAATCAGCAGAATCATTGCAAAAAAACTCGGCAGCTTCGTCACTTATGCAAGTATAGATGACAAAACTGCAACCGCCCCCGGCCAATTAACCATCGAGCAATTAAAAACAATCTACCGCTGGGATTCTATAAATTCCAATACCAAACTTTATGGCCTAATCGGCGCACCCGTTGCTCATTCCGCCGGCCCCATTTTACATAACGTCTGTTTCGCTGATATTGGAGCAAATAAGTTATATCTGCCTCTCCTCGTCGAAGGCGGTAAAGATGAATTTTATACGTTTATGAAAAATATTCTTGATAGACCCTGGCTCAACTTCCACGGCTTCAGCATTACAACCCCTCACAAACAAAACGCCCTCGACTACACAATCGACAGTAGGGGGGTGGTAGAACCATTGGCCAAAAAAATCGGCGCCGTTAATACATTGTTAATTGACGAGCGACGAGCGACGAGAGACGAGCGACGAATATCTGCCTACAACACTGACTATGCCGGCGCGATGGATGCTATCACCGGCTCGCTGGGTATTACCAGGGCCGATTTGAAGGACTGGCCTGTCGCCGTCATCGGCGCAGGCGGCGTGGCCAGAGCCATTGTTGCAGGCCTGGCCGATGCGGGCGCAAAAATAAAAATCTACAATCGCACCATCGAAAAAGCCGAAAAACTCGCAGCCGATTTTCATTGCGATTTCGCTCCTTTGGATGACCTGCCGAACCTTAATGCTAAACTTGTTGTAAATGCTACAAGTATAGGTATGTATCCGAATGTCGATGAGACGCCTTTACCGCAACAGTATCTGAAAAAGGATATGGCTGTCTTCGATACCGTTTATAATCCTGCAGAAACTCTGCTCCTAAAGCAGGCAAAGAAAGCCGGTGCAAAAACCATCCCCGGCCTGTCAATGTTCCTCAACCAGGCCGCCGCCCAGTTCAAACTCTTCACCGGCCAGGATGCTAATAAACAACTAATTCAAAAAGTCATTTATAATTGCCTTTTTGGATAGTGATTTATTAAAGCAGGATATGTAATTATGGAATTTACTTTGGTTTATCAAGGTTCGCTTAAAGCCAACAGTTCTGTAAAAGATAAGCAGGACATTCGACAGAAATTTCATTTGCAACTGAAAAAATTATGGGCGCAACCTCCCCTTAATACTTATGGGCCGCCAAACGGTCACTTTTTGGATGATAATCCGCCCCCACATGAAATATCTGTAATACAAAGTGTTGGCGATTTTCGTTTTGCACCGCTTGTGACTAGCAAACTACATCTAATCGCAGAGCTAAACATCACTATGCTAAGGCCTCAGGCTGCCGGTTCTATTGTTACACATGGCGGCGACATAGACAATCGTCTTAAAACATTACTAGACGCCCTGAGAATGCCTAAAGAAGTCAGCGAGATCCCCAAAGGACATAAACCCCAAGTTGATGAAAATCTATTTTTCTGCCTTCTCGAAGATGATACCCTCATCACCAAATTAAGCGTGGCAACCGACCAGTTGTTAGAACCGTGTGAGGATGTGTCTTATGTGAACCTTTTTATTCATGTCCAGACGAAAGCTATAATACAAATCTTTGCCAACGTTGGACTCGGGTAAATTAAGAATTTGCATACGGTGATCAACCCTATGTAGTAGTAGTTTTGCCCAATTTAATTGTTGCTCTGCGGCAAAAATAAAATCCGTATCTATCTGCGAATTCTGTGGCTAATTTCTTCCTTTTCTTCTGCTTTTAATTGTCTTTGGTAGCAATAGCCGATATAATTCTCAAGAAGCTTTGAATAATATATGAGTTAAATATGCCAAAGAAAGAAAAAGTAGTATTAGCTTACAGCGGCGGGCTGGATACCAGTGTAATCCTGCCTTGGCTCAAAGAAACCTACGGCTATGAGGTAATAGCCTTCACAGCCGACCTCGGCCAGGGTGATGAACTTGCCGGCATAAAGAAAAAAGCACTGGCCAGCGGAGCCGCCAAGTGCATAGTCAAAGACCTCCGCGCAGAATTCGTCTCCGATTACCTCTGGCCGCTTCTAAAATCCGGTGCAGTATACGAAGGCAGCTATCTCCTCGGCACCAGTATCGCCCGCCCTTTAATTGCAAAGCATCAGGTCGATGTCGCCCACGCCGAAGATGCAACCGCCGTCGCACACGGCGCAACCGGCAAAGGCAACGACCAGGTCCGCTTTGAGCTGACCTATATGGCACTCGACCCATCGCTGAAAATTATATCACCCTGGAAAGACCCGAAATTCACACTCACCAGCCGTGAAGCAGCCGTTGATTACGCCAAAAAGCACAAAATACCAATCGACCAGACAAAGAAAAAAATCTACTCCCGCGACCGAAACCTCTGGCACATCAGCCACGAAGGTGCCGACCTTGAAGACCCCGCCAATGAGCCGAAAGACGACCTGTTTGTTATTAGTCAGCCTATTTCCAAGACGCCAAACAAGCCGGATTATGTAACCATCGGATTTAAAGAAGGTATTCCGACAAAACTTAACGGCAAAAAAATAGACGGCGTGAATCTGATTGAAGAGCTAAACCGCCTCGGCGGCAAACACGGTGTCGGCCAGGTCGATTTAGTTGAGAACCGCCTCGTAGGTATAAAATCGCGAGGCGTTTACGAAACACCCGGCGGAACAATCCTCGTTGAAGCCCATAAGGCCATCGAGACCCTCACCCTCGACAGAGAAACAATGCACTACAAGCAACTGATTGCTCTAAAATACGCTGAGCTGGTTTATTACGGCCAATGGTTCTCACCGCTGCGAGAGGCCCTCGACGCATTTGTCAACGTCACCCAGCAAAATGTCTCCGGCGAGGCAAAAATGAAACTATTCAAAGGTCGCTGCACACCTGCCGGTATCAAAAGCCCCAACAGTTTATATTCGACTGATTTGGCAAGTTTTAAGATGGGCGCCGAATACAATTCAACTGATGCAACCGGCTTTATTCGTCTTTTCGGCTTACCCATCAAGGTCGCTGCTGCAATAAATAAATCTAAAAAAAATAAAAACGATTGAGCTTATAAATTATGAACTAATTAGTGCAAGGAGGCATCGTGGCAGTACCGGATTGGATTTGGTTTGTCTTTATCTTCGCCTTTGGTTGTTGTATAGGCAGCTTCCTCAATGTTGTCATTTATCGCCTGCCTCGTGACCAGTCGCTGGTAAAACCGCCTTCAGCTTGCCCCGCCTGTGGAAGGCACATTCGTTTTTACGACAACATACCGCTGATTTCTTGGCTGCTTCTTGGCGCTAAGTGCCGATACTGCAAAGCCCCTATCTCTCCACGTTATTTCGTTATCGAACTGCTTACCGGCCTTGTTTTCACTGCTCTATTCACCGTGTATTTTCGAACCAGCTTACGTGCGGGTATGCCCTTATTTCTGGATGGCGGCTGGTTCATTTATCTCATTTCTCTCATTTTCTCTGCCGCCTTAATTGCCGCCTCGACGATCGACCTGCAACTGTGGGTCATCCCGGTTTCTATTTGCTGGTTTGTCACCATAGTAGGTTTGATTGGTTCAGCCCTCGCCGCCTATATTATCGACCCAGCCCTAATCCGCGGCTATGCCTTTTTCCCCACTACCTCGACCTTCTTTTTCAAGGAAGATACCATCGCCTCTCTTGCCTCCGGTGCTGCAATAGGGCTGGCCATAACCTGGCCTCTCCTCGCAACCGGCTTAATCAAAAGAAGTTATGAATCAGACGAGCCTAACAACAGCGAATCAGAACCTATATCCTCCACCACAGAATACCTCCCGCAAGCCACAACGCACAAATCACCAATTAACCACCGTCTCGAGATGTCTAAGGAAGTCATTTTTTTGCTGCCAATTATCATCTGTTCTTTGGCCGTCTTCTACATCATCAGAAAAAATCCAACAATACACTCCTGCTGGCTAAATGTTTCACAACACCCTGCAATTGCAGGACTTCTGGGCAGCTTGTGGGGCTACTTCGTCGGCTGCGGCATTGTCTGGGCCACTCGTATCCTTGGCACTCTCGGCTTTGGAAAAGAGGCAATGGGCCTCGGCGATGTCCATCTGTTGGGCGCCGCCGGTGCAGTAGTAGGGTGGGGGCCGGTCGTCATCGCATTTTTTATCGCACCGTTCTTCGGACTCGCCTGGGCAAGCCTCCAAATGTTTTTTAAAAAAAGTCGACAGATTCCTTATGGCCCCTTCTTGTCTTTGGCTGTGTTTACTGTTATGATTTTCCATGATAAAATCTTCAGCCGTCTAATCGGATTGTTTTATCAATAAAAAATGATTGGATAAGTTTTATAAGGAGATATTGAATGAAAATCGCAAACAAAAAAGTAATCCTTCTATTGGCTCTCGTGGCGTCCTGTTTTCTTCCCGGCTGTACCAACTGGAAGAAAAAGTATGAGGCTCTCAACGTCGAGCATCAAAACCTTAAAGGCCTCTACGAACGCGAAATGGCCGAAAAAGGACAACTCGCCGACCAGCTTTCTAAAGACCAGCAAACTATAAAAGACCTCCAGCAGCAAATTGCCGAACGCCACATATCACCTGCCGAAGCCGCAGGTTTCGGCAAGGGCTACGATGTTTCAATCGATGCCGCAGCTGGAACAATTACAGTAACTCTGCCAGATACAGTTCTCTTTGACCCGGGAAAGGCCGATTTGAAAAAAGCTACCAGTGCCGAGCTTGACCATATCCAGTCTGTCCTAAAGCAGAACTACTCCGGCAAACAAATAGATGTCGTCGGCCACACCGATTCCGACCCTATCAAGAAATCAAAATGGAAAGACAACTGGGAGCTCTCCGCTCAACGCGCTCTTTCAGTCGCTCGATACTTAATCGCTCATGGAATTGCCGAAGATAAAGTTCGAGCCGCCGGCTGCGGCGAAGCAAGACCAATTGCTGACAATTCAAGCGCCAGCGGCAAAGCGAAGAACCGCAGAGTCGAAATTGTCGTTCGTATGAGATGATTTTTTTGCTTGTTGTCGCAGCTAATCATCTCATCAAGTGTAGTGTCGCAACCTGTCCTGAGCCGACTTGTGGTGAGCTTGTCGAATCCAGTCGAACCAAGTCTCGAAGGACAACTTTTATTTAGCCCCGCATTTTATGCGGGGCTTCTTTACAAACGCTGTCGTTCTAACTTCGCCATCCTTAGTGACACAAACACTAACGGCGCCGTCTTTGGCTGTATAAAATGAATTCGCATCTTTTTCCCCCTGAATGACCTGTTGCCGTTCATACTGGCTTTGGTCGCAACTGTATATCAAATTACCTGCGCCAACGCTCCTGAGAAAATCCGGCTCCAGCGTCCTGGCAGAGCCGTGATGAGGAACGACAACGATATCCGCCCTTAAATTCGGATACACCTGCACTAACCCTCTCTGCGCAGATTTCTCAATGTCCGAGCACAAAAGAACCTTTCTGCCGCCATATTCAATCAGCGAAACCGCCGATTTGTCGTTATCGCTTAATTGGCCGGTTGCGTACTTCTCTTCATCAGGCCAGATGAATTGTATCCTCGTACCGCTGCCCACCTTTAATTCCCTGCTCAAGGCTTGTATCTCAAGTCCTCTCTTGCGAAGGGACTCACTTAAAAACTTCGCCGCACCCCATTTCTCTGCCTTATTAAAAAACTCCTCATCGGCATAAACGCTGCCGAGCTCGCAGTGCTCGGTAATTTCTGGTATCCCATTGATATGGTCTATATCACCGTGGCTTATGATAATAGAACTGATTTTATCTATTCCGATATGGTCCAGAAACGGCGTTATAACTTTTCTGCCGACGTCATTTTTATACAGCGAACCTCCGTCAAACAAAATATTGTCCCCACCCGGAAGCTGTGCCAATATCGCCTGCCCGTGGCCTACATCCAGACAGGTGACAACCAAATCGTCTCGATGAGTCCTTTGCCATTTTGTGATACCCAGAAAAATTATGATAGCCAAAACCATTGGTACAGAAATTACTTTTTTCACAAGGGGATGCTTAAAATGAATAAAGGCTATAAACAAAATGGTGCAGTAGTAAAAAACTATCAGCCAGATTGCTACATGGCCTATAAGCACCTGTGAGAAATCTCTTTGTGCTATATATTTTACAAGCTCGATGAGCCAGCCTGATAAAGGCTTTATTATTACATCCAGTATCGATGCTGTTGTCGGCAGAACTAGGCCAATAAGCAGCTTAAGATAGCCGGCAAATGAAATCACCGCTATAAACGGCGAGGCAACCACTGTCCAGATGCTTGTAAGAGGCTGAATCGTATAAAAATTATACAGCAGGATTCCGGCACTGACCAGCCAGGCAGCAAAGCTTATAGCAAACACTGCGATTATCGGTGAAATGAGACCAGAGACGATGCGAAAATAAGAAGGTGGTTTTCCGGTCATAGGGTCTTCGAACAATGCTGCGACCTTCTCTAAAATACTGTTGCTGGCACGCTTTGCCAGCAGCAGTATGCCCAGCACCGATGCAAACGATAGCTGCCAGGAGACCTCAAAAAGCTCTGTCGGCCTAATCATTAGCAAAATGACCGCTGCCAGTGCCAGCGAATTGAAAGGATTGCTCTGTCGGCGAAAGAAAAATGATAAACAGAATACAAGACATATTATCGCCGCACGAAATGCCGGCGGGTTAGGGGGAATGACCAGCACAAACATCGCTGCTGCAATTATACAAACAACCGCCCGGCCTCGTTTCATCAGACCTGCTGTTTTACACAGCCACCATATCATACCGACAAGAATGCCGAAGTTCATCCCGGATAGACATACAAAATGCAATAGCCCCGTCTTTCGAAATGCCTCATAGGTAGTGACGTCCATCTCTGCTCTGTAACCCAGAACAAGCGCCTGCAGCAGGCGTTCGCCTTCATCCTGTGGATGTGTGCTGCCTAACAATGCCTGCACAGCTAATTCCCTTATTTTTCTTTTTGCTTTTGTGAAAATTGCTGCCGGCTCTTTCTTCAGCAGTTCGATGCCGTCTCGCGATTCGATAGATGCTGCTGCAAAAACTCCTCTTCTGGCTAAATATCTTTTTATGTCGAATTGTCCGGGATTTGTCGCCCCTTCGAATCTGTCTAACCAGCAGTATGCCTGTATGAAATCCCCGTCTTTAAGGTCAAGCACAGGTTCGGCAACCTGCACACGCACAGTCCCACTTACTTTGGCCCAGCCAGCAACAGTCTCTATTTCTTTGACTTTAAGGTAGAAACTACTTGCAGGGTCGGTGTGCATAAACCTTGCAAATTCCCAGTCTTGTTCCCTGTTAACGTATGGCTTGGTAACAATCAGCCCTCGAATCGTTGCTAATTTTCGCTCATTTGGTTTTTTAACCGCGGATTTCACAGATTTCACGGATTTTAGTTTTTTACCTGTGGCAGTCCTATGGACTCCTTGCGAGGAGCTATCTTTTATTTTATCTGTGTAATCCGTGGTTAGTTCCCTTTCGCTGCCAACGAAATTGCAAATATCATCGCCCCTCGGCTGCTCAAAGCTTATAAGCCTCATCGCACCAAGACACAAAAAGGCCATCAAAGCTATATATGCAATGACATAAGGAAGATTTTCTTCCTCTACGAGATGCCGGATATAATTTGCCAGATACGAAACTGCCGCTGATGTTATGCACAGAGCCAGCAGTATCAGCCACAACCAGATTGATAAGCCGAATAAATCTTGTATGACAATTCCAGCTATCAAGCCCACCGCCACGAACAGCAGGGGGGCTGTGCCTACAATTTGCTTATGAAGGATTGCAAGCCGTCCCCCTGCTAACTGCCTGTCAATCAGAGCTAATTTGCGCTGTATATCATCCATCTTTAACGGCGGGCTTTGCCTGCTATGATGCAGCAAAGTGGCGGAACATAAAGTAAGCCGCGCCAGCCAGGCACAAAGCCGCCCACAAGAAATCGAGCTTCAACGGTTCTTTCATATAAACTACGCAAAACACCGCAAATACGCTTATCGTTATAATCTCCTGCAGCACCTTTAACTGCGAAAGCGAATAAAACTGAAAACCGAGCCGATTGGCCGGCACCTGCAAACAATACTCAAAAAAAGCAATGCCCCAGCTTACCACTATCGCCAGAAAAAGCGGCTTACCCTTTAGGTCCTTCAAATGGCCATACCAAGCATAGGTCATAAATATATTCGAACCAATCAAAAGCAAAATCGGCACAATTCTAAACATAGTAATCCTCTAACCAATAACCAAAATAATCTATATAAGCTGGTCGCTACCGGACGAAAAACACGGTTTCAATTATACTGTAATCCTGCGAGTTATTGACGCCCAACAATCCTCTCTTTGCTGTTCATATAAGGCCGAAGAACTTCTGGTATTGTCACCGACCCGTCGGCGTTCTGGTAAAGCTCCAGTATCGGTATCAGTATCCTCGGGCTTGCAATCACCGTATTATTAAGCGTGTGACAAAATCTGGTTTCCGATTTTTCCTTCTGTCTTCTGCCTTCTGTCTTCTGTCTTCTGCCTTCTGTCTTCTGCCTTCTGTACCGCAGGTTCAGTCTTCTTGCCTGAAACTCATAAAACTTGCTTGCGCTGTGTGTCTCGCAGTAAGCCCCTCGCGAAGGCATCCACGCCTCTATATCGAATTTCTTCGCCTGTCCTCTTCCCAAATCACCGGTACAAACAATAACAATCCTGTATGGCAGCTCCAGTGCCTGCATAACCGCCTCGGCATTCGCCAAAATCTCTTCGTGGAACCTGTTACTTTCCTCGATACTGTTTTTACATATAACCACCTGCTCAACCTTGTCAAACTGATGGATTCTGTAAAGGCCATAAGTATCCTTGCCCGCTGCTCCCGCCTCACGCCGAAAACAGCTCGATAGCGCCACATATTTCTTCGGCAACTCTTCTGCCTTTAATATCTCGCCGCTATGATAGGCCGTCAAAGGCACTTCTGCCGTCCCCGCCAAATTCAACCCATCCTGTTCCATCCGGTATGTCTGGTCCTCAGCTCCCGGAAACCATGCTGTCCCCTGCATCGCCTCATCTCGCATCAAAACCGGCACCGCCATCGGCTCGTAGCCTTTGCCAACCATATAATCCATCGCAAACTGCAAGACCGCCCAGTGCAGTAATGCCCCATCGCCTTTTAGAAAATAGTTTCTTGTCCCCGCCAATTTCACACCCCGCTCGATATCTATAATGTCCAGTGCCAGACCCAACTGCACATGGTCTTTCGGCTCAAAATCAAACTGCCTTATTTCTCCCACCCGCCTTATCTCAACATTTTCAGTATCATCCTTCCCGAACGGCACATCATCATCAGCTGGCTGTGCCACCTGCCACATAAGCTCATCAAACACCGGCTGAAGCTTCTTGATTGTCTCCTCACATTGCACTTCGTCATCTTTTAGTTTTGAAAGCTTGTCTAATTCCGCTTGTTTTTTTTCGCCTGACAACTTCGGTATTGTTTTTCCGATTTGATTTTTCTCGGTAGTAATGTCTTGCAATTTCTTTTTCGATTCTCTCAGTGCTGAATCCGCTTCGAGCAGTCTGTTGATATCCGCCGCAAACCCTTTGTCTTCGCAGGCCTTTTTGAACCTCCCCGGCTCTTCTCGTATTTGCTTAATATCAATCATAATCTGTCATTCCTGCGAAAGCAGGAATCCATTTTTCATCTTTTTTCTGTGGCTAACTTTAATTTTCTTCGTAACGTTTGATTATAACAACATTATTCTGCCCGCCGAATCCGAAAGACTCATTCATCGCTACATCAACCTGCATCTTCCTCGGCTTATTCGGCACATAATCCAAATCAAGCATCGGGTCGGGGTCGTCTAAATTAATTGTCGGCGGAACAACATTGTCTCGTATTGCCAGAACACACGTAATCAATTCAGCCGCACCCGCAGCCCCGATTAAATGCCCCATCATACTCTTGACACTACTGGCTGGTATTTCTTTTGCCTTTTCTTTAAAGACAGCCTTGATTGCTTTGGTCTCTATCGAGTCGTTCTCCATCGTCCCTGTGCCGTGCGTGTTTATATAGTCTACGTCCTTGTAGCTAATCCCTGCATCAGCCAACGCCCAGTTCATTGCCTGTATCGGCCCTCTGCCTTTCTCGTGCATATCGGTAACCCTGAATGCATCGCTGCTGCTGCCGTAGCCTATAACCTCCGCCAAAATCCCCACGCCTCTCTTCTTCGCTGAGCTTAACGATTCAAGTATAACTATCGCCGCCCCTTCACCAAGGACAAAGCCGTCTCTGCTGACTGTAAATGGCCTTGAAGCCGTCTGTGGACTTTCATTTCTTGTCGAAAGCGCCGTTAGCCGGTTAAATCCCGTAACGCCCAACGGGTGTATCATCGAATGTGCTCCGCCTGCAATCATCACATCTGCATTGCCCCTGCGGATTATCATCATTGCTTCGCCGACTGCCTGAGTGCTCGCCGCACAGGCGGTTAAACAGCTTCTCGTCGGCCCACGCGCACCGGTAAGCAGCGATATATGCGCAGCGGGCATATTCGGCTCCTGCTCAAGCTCACGCATCGGCTGCATCTTGCTAAATGCAATCTCTGCCCACTTGCCCCAGTTCATCTCGTTTCTCTCTGCATTCCACGCCTTAACCAGACACTCAAAAAATACATCATTATCGACTGAGCCTTCACCCGCACCTAAATATATCCCTAACCTGCTGCGGTCTATCCCATCGCTCGGCTCATCTGTCTCGACATCAATCCTCGCCTGCCTGCACGCTTGAACCGTTGCTCCAATCGCAAAACCGCTGCCCCTATTGCCGTGTTTATGAAGTTCCGGGTGCTTTATATACCTTGTCGGGTCGTATCCTTTAACCTCGGCACTGAATGTCGAAGGGAATGTTGAGGCATCGAATATGGTTGTCCTGGCCATCCCGCTCTCACTCGCTAACATCGCCTCCCAGACCGTCTCTACATCGTGTCCCAAGGGACAAACAATACCCATTCCGGTTATGACTACTCGTTCGGTCATCAAATACCGCCTTAAAATATTCAATACTCAATATCCAATGTCGAATGTCCAGGCAAAACTAATCATTTTTCTCTCGCTCCGATATTCTGTTCCTTTTAGCAGTGCCTATGCTTACAAAGAAAATAGAAATCAATTCATCGCTTTCAATTATTAACTTTTTTACTTCCTCGTTATCCCTTGCCAAATTTCTTCTTTGAATAATCTTAAGCCAAACTCTTGTTTCGCGTAGTTCTTTAAGAGTAATTTTCATTTTATGAATAAAATCATCACGTGATTCGGCGCTTTGTGCTCACCATAATTGGGGGCGGGAGACGTACCGGAATGTATTAACTGACCTCTGATATGATTCCCTACCGCTGTATTAGGCAAACTTTCAGCAACACCTATAATCCGAACAGCAAAGTCGATTAAACGGTTTTCAAGGTCGTACTTATTTTCTTTTTTCTTACTCATCTCCCAGGCCATATATTTGGATATTGAACATTGAATATTCGATATTGGATATTCGATATTGGATATTGGATATTTAATTTATCCCTTTTATCTCGCCCCTCGACAGGGGCAGGCCCTTCTTCGCCCTTCGGGCTACGAAGGGCAGGCCCGCCCCGCATAGCCCTTCGTAGCGTAAGCGAAGAAGGGGCTTTTTCTTCCCGAGTATTTTACGAAACATCAAACCCGTCTGCAACATTTCATTTTAACTACTTATCC
>Ga0315296_10002204_pt1 | contig 16698 bp, 15 predicted proteins | sample YL17G14_18_MG_FD_203921 | JGI IMG/M metagenome (GOLD analysis project Ga0315296, IMG submission 203921) | Sediment microbial communities from Yellowstone Lake, YNP, Wyoming, USA - YL17G14_18 | ecosystem: Environmental > Aquatic > Freshwater > Lake > Sediment | place: USA: Wyoming | collected... | reverse complement strand
TGTCAGACTAAGTAGTCTCAGGGTTCGGATTTCTCTCGCTTGGTCTATGTATCCGATGGCCTCGGCCAGATTCATTTCTTCTTTTCTTTCAGGTCCTGCATCAAAGTAGCAGTGTCTGCAGGATATGTTGCATCTATATGTCAGAATAAGTGCGAGGCGTATAGGAGACAGTTTTGCCTTCAGTCAAGATCACCGTTCCAGCTCATTGGAACAAGAGAGAGAATGAGAGATGATGGGCTATTGCAGATGAGGAGAGATCTGCTTCGCTGTTTCTCTGATCTCTTGAATGGCCAGCAAGAATCCGTCTTCCACTCGGTTCCTTTCTCTGACAAGCTTCGTCCTGAGCATTAGGAAGTCTGGCACCGGGCCCGCGTAAGGTAGAGGCAGGTCGACAAGGTCCAGAACGGGCTGTAATCCTGGGAAAGGCCTCATGCCGAAATGCTCCATCGAGATTTGCTCTGTCTTCTCCGCGTTCGTATGAGCTACGAGGTTAATGTGTCTTGAGACCCACATCAAGCAGCGGTTCAGTCTTTCAACGAGAGGTCTGAGCTTTTCCCTGTCTTGCGCTGTCTCATAGTGGTTCAACAGGGATTGTTTGAGTTTCTCAAGGTTGTATGTCTCCGTTCTGAACTCCATGGCTCGCTGCAGGAGCATGTCCATGTTGAAATAGGCCTTGACTTTCTCGGATTTCTTCTGCATGTCTTCAAGAATCGCCATGATCCTTTCTGCTAGCTGGGTGAAGTTGAGAGGATGTACCGGCGAGTTACACAGATAGAGCAGGAAGTGAACATATACCTTCATGTTGAGAATTAAGGAATCTATGTCTCCTCTTTCTAGCGTATCGTATGCGCTGTGCCACCACCATCCGCCTCCTGAAGCATTTACAAAGGGATCGTAGAGTTCCTTGGGCCGGGCTCCGGTGATGCTGTTATGTGGGAAACCTGTTCCCCAGAAGGAACCATCTCCGGTTCTGCTCGGCCAGCTGAACCTATTGACTTCCTGACCGGTGACTTCGCGAATGCTGGCCATTGTGAGTTCTAGAAGCTCAGTGCACCGAGCACCTGTGTAATCGGTCGCGTTTTCGACTCCGGGTGAATCGATGTTGAGGGAAGCTAGGCAGTTGTACCTTAGGTCTCTCCAGTACTCGTCGTTGTACCATGTCGATCCTGCGTATCGGCCTAGCTCATGTCCGGTCCACCATGCGAACCTTAGGCTTAGATTCAGGCGGTCCCTGTGTCCGCTAAAGATCTTCGCAAGTTGGAGCAGGGTAATGTCTCCTGAGGCATTGTCCGTCGCGCCTGGAGAGAAAGGGGGTGTGTCTACATGGCCGTTAACCAATATGAACTTCTCTGGGTCTCTTCCTCTGATGTCTGCGACCAACAGGGGGAGGTGTTTCCATCCAGTCTCGAGAATGGATTTTAGTCTTATGACCGTCTCCCCGCTCCTGCAGAGCGTTTTGAGTTTTTCACCGTCTGAGTTGGAGACTAGGACCATTCCTTTGATCTGCGGTATTTCTTCGAAGTTATCAACCGTAGGGTTTCCCGAGACAGAATAGTCAGCCCTTTGATGTATCAGGGATGGTATGTAAGTGTCTTCACATATCACGACGAGCGCCTTAGCTCCCATTTCCTGTAGCTTCAGAAGTTGAGCTTGCCTTATGCCCATGAATTCTCCGGTGGCTTGATCAGTGAGCACTATTTTTCCCGAACACGGCACCAGGCCTAGGTTCTTAGACTCGATGTAGGCGAGTTCTTCTTCTATGCCCTCGTTCGGAGTTGATGCTACCGCGCGGAATGGTGAACAATGAATGTCCACCTTGCCGGGTGATAACACCGTTATCTGAGCCTCTTTGGGGAGGCTTATGTACGCTGGATATCTCAGTATCTTCGGTTCAAGCCCATATTCTTGGAGCTTCTGCTTCAACCAGTTGACCGCTGCTTCCTCTTGAGGTGTCCCTGATGGCATGGGCGTGAAGTCCATGATCCTGTGCCAGTTTTCCTTGAGCTCTTCGGCCGATATCTCGCTCGACAGCTCGTGAAGAAGATCTTTGTCTGTCTTTGAGAGCCAGATCAACTTCTTTTCACTGTCCTGAGCTTTCTCCTTTCTCTATTTAACGCTTTATTTACAATGAAGCACGAGAGAAGAGGAAGGGGAGAGCAGCGCTTTCAGAGGCCTGCTTTCTTAGCGATGTCAACGATGGTCTTGTACGATTGGCTATCGTCTGGAAGCGTGAGAAGTGGTTTGCCGAGCATATTGTATGAAGCTACGTTCGGATCGATGGAGATGACGCCTGCGACATCCAAGCCCATAGTGGCAGCGGATGCTCTGAAGGTCTCTTCCAGTCCTTGAGGAAACATGTTTCCCACCAGCCAGATCTTTCTTACGTTTATGTGAACCTCTTTTGTCAGATCCTTTATCCTTTGGGCAGTTATCAGACCCATTTTCGAGGGATCGCTGGTTATGAACATGATATCCACATCTCTTTCAGTTCTTCTGCTCAAGTGCTCCAAACCTGCCTCCATATCCATGATGGTGTTCTCATAGTTCTCCGTCAAAGTATCAAGGATCTTCGTGAGAACATTATTAACATAGCAGTAGCATCCCTCACCTTCCGAGCGGCCCATAGCTAGAAGGTCAAAACGGTCCCCTTCAATAAGCGTTTCAAAAATCCAAGAGTCGAGTAATCCCTCCTTTGAAACCATAAGAGGAATCGAACCGCTTGCTATTCTTCTCTTAAGCTCATCAGTAACCTCGCCAACAGTCTTCTTTATCTCTACTCCGAGAATGCCAGGGAGGTTCGTAGCAGGATCAGCATCCACAACTAGGATAGGTTCAGAGGTGTTCTTGATAAGGTACTTCGTTAGAAGGGCTGTCAGTGTGGTCTTTCCTGTGCCGCCTTTACCTGAGACCGATATTACGCGCTTCGTTGATAACACCACAGAGAATCAGAGAGGGCGAAAAAGATAAGCATTTTCAGTTTTGGTTTCTCGATGTCCATTCTACAAGAGGGCCCATAGGGAAGAGATTCAATCGATCGGTGGCATTATCCCTTCGATTGGGTTCGTTATGGCTAGCAGAAAAGGAAGTCGGTCTAGACCAAAGAACCTAAGACTTCGATACCCGCTTTGCGATTACTGCTGCTAGGAATATTGTGATACCGGAAAATACTACCATTGGACCGGGTGGCAGGTTCAGATAGCTTGATAACAAGATTCCTGAACACGAGCTGAGCACTCCAAAAACAGAGCTTAATAGATAGTATCTGGACAGATTTGAGCTGACACTCTTTGCTGCTGCCGCAGGAACCACAACTAGGAACCCGACCAATAGTGTTCCGGTGATCTTTATGCCTATAGCTACTACAGTGGATACAAGTAAGAGGTACAAGAGATTAGTTCTGGCGACGTTGATACCAGTTGAGGTCGCAAGCTCCTCCGAAATCATGGTCAACACCAGTTTCCTGTAAATCACCTTTGTCAGAAATATAGCGACAAAAGAAAAGATGATAGCGATTATTGTGTCTAGCAGAGCGACTTTACTGATATCCCCAAACAAAGCTTCAAGTAAGTCCGGTTCCGGAGTAATCAGTATGCCTACAGCTAAGGCCAGGGTGAACATCGCGCCGACCAGCGTTTCAAAACCCAGCTTAGTCACCCTTCCCAAATACCAGACTGCGATTGCCGAAGAGAAGAGGAAAGCGAACGCGCCAAAAAAAGGATTGAAATTGAACAGAATGCCTAAAGCAAGACCTGGTAAAGCCACATGCGATAGTGCGTCACCAACAAGTGCCATTTTTTCCAGTACCATTAGTGATCCTAAATATCCCGCTGCAAAGCCCGCTGAAGCTCCTATTATCAGACTATAGATCAGTGCTTCCATCATAGAGAGTTACCTATTGTATTCCCTTGTACAAGCAGACAGGCTCGCCATAGATTATCTTCTGCACCTCAGGATCCATTATCTTGTTCGATTCCCCAAAAAATGTGACACATCTGTTCAAGGCTAACACATAGTCCGTATATTCTCTAACAATGTGCAAGTCATGCGATATCAGGAGTATCGTTATCTCATGCTCTTCCTTCAGCTCACTTAGCATCCTGTAAATCGCTTCCTCACTGTCGATGTCCACACCTGTTGTGGGCTCATCAAATAACAAAACGTTTGGTCTATCAATTACAGCCCATGCTATCAAGACCCTTTGGAGCTGCCCTCCGGATAGAACAGTTAGACTCTTGTTCAATATGTCTCTCTTATCAAGCCCGACCAATCCTAGGGAGTTTTCTATGTCAGAACGATTCTTTAATGACAAAAACTCCTTTACAGAGATGGGTATGTCATTTGAAGACAGCCTCTGAGGCACATAGCCTATTTTAACCTTACCGACCCACTCGATTTTTCCGCTATACGGCACAAGATTCAGCAAAGTTCTGAACAACACAGTCTTGCCGGCACCGTTTGGTCCGACTATTCCTAGCGTGGCACCCTTCTTGAGTTCAAAATCTACACTATCGAGAACTGTCTGCTTCGCTAACTTCACACTTAAGCTTGACACTCTTAATATGTTATCATTGCTGCTTTCCATAAATCACTGACCTATGTTCTACTTTGCAGGTCTCACTCTATATAGATTTCCGTTGAACATGGGTGCTTTCGCTTGGTAAGTCTTCTGAAGCAAGATCCGAAGAAATGAAAGTGATGAGACCAATCAGTCCATTGTCCAGTGTAGCTGATCGAGTAGTATCGGCGAGCTATCTACCTTTACCAGCTGGCTCTTTAGCTGTAATTCGCGGAGTTACCATTTTACTTGTTGTCCTAGCCGGAACTGTGTATTCCGTAAGAATGAGAACCTAGAAGGGCTTTGGCAAGAAGTATCCTCTTGCTAGATACCTCTCTTTACAGCTCTTTTTCGCAGTAGTTGCCTAACAAGAATATAGATGCCTGCTGAAAAGGCAAGGGCTGTTGAGAGATCCGTTATGACGACGCTGCGTCTTTCGGCGATGAAGATCAAGGATACAACTACTAGGGAGACTCCGAAGTAGAAACTTGGATGTCCATGCAGCAGGTGTATGACGTTTTTTCCTATGATGTCTGAATACCGAGTTATCAGAATCAAGACGACAAAGAGCACAAGTAGTATGGTTACGGCAGTGTATGTTATTCCTGTCCAGTAGTCACCCAGTGTGAGCAGTAGCCCAATCTCATCTCCAATTAGGCCACCACCGGCACCGAAGAAAAACGCTGCCCATCGATCTGTCCGTTCACTGTCATAGCTGATGCCTATCCAGCCTCCTGTTGAAAGCATAGCCAAACCGTACCAAAAGTGATGAATGTGGAAGCTTCCACCAACTAGGACAACATCAGGACTAATGTATGTGAAAATTCGGGCTACTGCGAACGAAGCAATGAAAGACAGAAGAGCTAAGATTGAGTAGTTCGGTTTGACTTGGACCCCTTGTCTGCCTTTGTTACCTTCCATTTTCAGCATTCCTCGTTGCTCTTATTCAATGCAAGCTCAGGCACTCGGAATAGGACTAAGGTGTGCACTTAAACCTAATTCCTGTGGATTTGTCGCTCAGTTCACAGAGACCATAGGTTGTGCCATAGGGGGCGTTGGCTCGTTTACCGCGCTGATTTGAAAGGTGATTTCTCGATTGTTTAGGTTTAAAGCCTGAGATGCGTACCATTTGTTCGAAAGTGATGAGTATCAACTCTGAGATCGCTAGGTCACTACATGATATGGCGGAGCTCTATGCTGTCAAAGGTGATTTCTTCCGAAGTAGAGCTTTCATGTTGGCTTCTCGCCGGGTGGAATCTCTTGGCGAGGACCTGGGGAAGATACGCGAGAAAGAAGGTTTGACGAGCATCCCGAGCGTAGGAAAGGGCATAGCAGCCGTTATCGAGGAGCTGCTGCAGACAGGCGAATCGAAAGAGCTTGAGGATCTGAAGGAGTCTCTTCCATATGGGCTGCTTGACCTGATGAAGCTTGAGGGCGTGGGCCCAAAGACAGCTTTGAGGCTGCGCAATGAGTTCGGTGTCACTTCCGTCGAAGAGCTTGAGGCAGTTTTGAGGGATGGGAAACTCGTAGAACTGAAAGGCTTTGGTCCTAAAGCTCAGGAGAACCTCTTGAACAGTGTAAGAGACTACAGAAGTAGACAGGACAGATTCCTTCTCGGTGCTATTCTCCCTGTCGTGGATTCTGTCCTGCTCTACATGTCACGATGTGAAGAGATTGTCCAGATCGATGTGGCGGGTTCGACTCGACGAAGGAAGGAAACAGTGGGAGACCTGGATCTTGTCGCTGCTTCTACTAAACCTGAAGAAGCAGTTGAATGGTTTGTGTCGATGAAAGGAGTGGGCCGAATTGTCTCAAGGGGGACGACAAGGAGTACTATTGTCATGTCTCCCAATCTCCAAGTGGATCTGCGAGTTGTTGAGCCCGAAGCCTATGGGGCCGCTTTTCTTTACCTTACAGGCTCAAAAGAGCATAACGTAAAACTCAGGACCATAGCCATCAAGAAGGGGTACAAGCTGAACGAATACGGGCTGTTCAAAAGAAAAACCAACCAGAAGATAGCAGGCACGACTGAGGAGGACATCTACAGTGCTCTTAGCATGAGTTGGATAGAGCCTGAGCTGAGAGAAGACAGGGGTGAGTTGGACGCAGCCATAGAGAGAAGGCTACCGGTTCTAGTGACTATCGAGGAGATTCAAGGCGACCTTCATGTACATTCTGAGTGGAGTGATGGATCTGCTTCCATAGAGGAGATCATGAACAAGGCAAAAGCAATGGGACTCAAATACACGGCCATATGCGATCATTCGAAGTCTCTGGGAATAGCTAGGGGTCTCGACGAAGCTAGACTGAAGAAGCAAGTAGACGAGATAGGTAAGATCAACAACAAGACCGAAGGTTTCACTGTGTTACGAGGAATTGAGTGTGACATCAGATCAGATGGCGACCTTGACCTCCCTGATGCCGTACTCAAAGACCTCGACTTCGTAGTAGCAAGCATTCACTCGGGCTTTAAGGCTGAAGAGAAACAGCTGACAGCCCGCATGATCAACGCAATACACAACGACTACGTCTCTGCAATCGGACATCCGACAGGAAGAATCATACAGAGACGGAATCCGTATGCCCTCGATCTTGACAGGGTTTTCGAAGCTGCCGCGGATGCAGGGGTGATGATGGAAATCAACGCTTTTCCTGACAGGCTCGACCTGGATGACGAGAACAGCAGAGCAGCAAAGGAACATGGTGTCAGAATCTGCATCGGCACAGACGCCCATTCTCTAGGTCACATGGACTTTCTGCCTCTTGGAGTGTACGTGGCTAGGAGAGGCTGGCTAAGAGGAACGGATGTAGTAAATACGCTCTCCGCCAAGGAAATCACAGAGCTGTAATGCCGAGCATGTCTGACTGAAGTCACTTGACCTAAGGCTGCTTTTCCACTAGAAACAAGAGTTCAGCTTTGAAGTCCAATCGCTTGGTCTTCCAGTCCTTTTCTCGCGTCAGCTTATTGAACATAGCTTCGTAGTGTTCGCCCATATCTTTCTTTCTCCCGCCTAGAGTCTCCACTGGGAAGGAAACCACTAGGAAGTCGGCTTGCAGTGATTCCATGAGCCTCGGAGCTGCCGACCTATCGATTTGTTCGAGACATGGTATTATGTTGAGCATGAATGCCAGGTCCGCCTTAGTGTCAGGCACTTGCTGAGTTACATCTCTAGCTTCGGCATATCCTTTCACATTGGTCAGCCTCATGAACCTGTTGAGAAACGCAACTAGATCTTCGTAGACATCATACGCATGGTATCTCACATCATCGCCTAGTTTCATCCATGGAATCGCTACAGGGTGAAGGCCGCAAGCTACATCAATGACGGATTCGACGGGAGGCAGAAGTGAGAATATCCCCGTGTAAAACTCGTCTAGTATGCTCAGGCGCTGCTTTGTTGAAGAATGAGTCTGCATTATCTCGATGCATGTCTTGAGATACACATCCTCATGCTCGGATTCCTTTGCATCTTGCAGTTTGCTGAGGATCTTTTCATAGTTGGGCTTTTGAAGGAAGTATGCTCCACATATCTGATGGAGTTTGTCCTTTGTTGACTTTACAGCAGATCTGAGCTCTTGACGCTTTGATAGCTGCCGGGCACCGATGTTTCTTATGAGTTCCTTCGTTATGTTTCGGTACTTAGAGCTTTGTGAGACGGCTTGGACCAGCTGATCCAGCAGCTCAGACTTGTTTTCGGTGTCAGGCTTCATGACTACTCTCCTTCAATCGTTCGACCAGAAGCACGATGAACCGTAGGTTGTGTATGCTGGCAAGCCGAAGGTAGAGTGGGTCCTTCCTTTTGTAGAGATGGTGTAAGAAAGATAACGAATAGTTCGAACAGGTTAGGCAATCGCAGTTCGGTGAGACCGGTTCTCTGCTTTTGATGTGTTTTTCATCTTGCACATAGACGCGAGAATACTCAGCTTTTCTATCTCTTAGAGGTGGCTCAGAGCTACCTTGGCTAAAGACATAGAGTCTTCCCTGCCTAGCATCCCTCGTAGGCATAGAACTGTCAAACAGGTCATAGCCTACTCTGAAGCACTCTCCAACGTTCTCAGGTGCCCCAACACCCAAAGCTATCATCGGGAACTCGGACGGTATTAGTTCTCGTGTGAAACGAATCGTTTCAGTAAGCAGGTTGCCTTGTGAGTCAAGAGGATACCCTCCGTAAGCATAGCCATCAAAGCCCACATCCAGAAGCGATTGGGCGCATTCTTCACGCAATTCATGGTTGTCCCCTCCTTGCACTACAGCGAATAGCTTTGGTTTATGCTCTCTCGTATGATGTTTCTGCTCCGTGGTTTTTGTGAATTCAGCTTTGCATCTTTCAGCCCATTTGATGGTCCTTCGCACCGAATCCTGTTGAGACTGAAGCGGCTCTTCAACATGAGTGCAGTCGTCTAGGCAGATTAGAAGATCAGAGCCGTACCTTAGCTGAAGCTGTATGCTCTTCTCTGGAGTAAGAAGTATCTTTTCATTATGACCAGCTGGTCTAAAGACCATACCTTTTTCCGTAAGACTACCAAGCTTCGGGTTTTGCCTTACCAGGGAGTAGGCTTGGAATCCTCCGGAGTCGGTGACTATTGGAAAATTCCATCCTGAGAACTTGTGTAGACCGCCTAGCGCTCGTATGACCGAAGAGCCAGGGTGTTGCATAAGATGAAAGGCATTCATGACAACTGCTTGAATCCCGCATCCCTGCAGATCCATGGGATCTAGGGAGCGCACTGCACCGAAGGTAGCGTCAGGCATGAACGCTGGAAAGACTATTTTGCCGTTGGGGAGCTCTAGGTATCGCGATCTTGTGTCAACCGAGTTTTCTCTCATGGTGTCTCATCCCTGTAAGTCTTTGGAATTGATCCTTTCCATGGCTACAAGCAGAGGGTAGCCAATCACAACCGCGGCAATTAGCTCGCCTGCTCCGATGCTTATCACGGTGATGGCGTAGGGAACGCCATAGAAGCCTGCGACATAGGCGCTTACTCCTAAGGCGTTGACAATAACGGGATACAGGCAAGCCAGAAGCTTGCTGCGAAGATTGAGCTTCCATGTAAGCTCGGCTGATAAAAGAGTCAGGGCCGTGCCGAAAATGATGTCGGGCAAGCCAACAGGACTGAAGACGTTGGAAATAAAAGCTCCGAGTGCAAGGCCTATCACCGCTGGAAGACCGAAGAGGTAGGGCAAGGGTGTAAGCGCCTCGCTGATCCTAACTTGGAGCCAAGAGTATCCCAGAGGTCCTAATGAGACTGTCAGTACCGTATATGCTGCTGCGATGACAACTGCTAGTGAGACTTGTCGAAGGCGTATACCTGAATTCACAACTGAGAGTCTCTGACCTCTCACATAATAAACATTGACATGCTTCCCCTCTATTTCCGTGAACTCCTACTGTCTACCAGACAGCGAGCAAGGTGTGGACCGAGCAAAGCCTGCTGGCAAAGCAAGAAAGGCGCTGTTAATTAAGGGCGCGTGAATTCCTCACGTATTCGATGAAGGTTGTCGCTGAGCCTTTGCTCAGCATAAGGTGGATGCCTCCGCAACCAATGTCAATGTGAATCGGTCCATATTCCTTCAAGGTCTTCGTATTGTGGAGATATGGGCCGAAATACGTTTGATCTCTAGCATATGTGACCTGTTCAAAGCCCGCATGTTTCACGCCATAAGACCTTATTTCTTCACAGGTAGGACTCAGTGTTCTGATTATAGAAAGCAATTGCTCAAGTTCTCTGACAGTCTTGTCATTGGTCCTCATGAATACCAAGCTCGAATGCTATGGTCTTCTTGATCTTGTTTCTCTAGTGTACCAGATGCTCATTCTCGGTTTGACCTAAATGATTTTCGTCACGAGCACCGGGAACGCTTGATCTTTGCGAGGTTCCTACTCGGTATGAAAACGCCTGTCGTTTGACATGTTCAAAGTAAGAAATGCCCCTTGGATACTCTCACTCTGTGAGAACAACGCAGTTCTACCTAGGGTTTCTTCTGGGTGATCCCGGACCGTTTCATGCTCGACTGTAGCCTCCATCCGGCTCGAACTGTGACATTCTACTTAGATACGAAGCACCTTATACCATTCAGCATGTATTGGACGGCCATAGCCGCCATGAGCAGTGCCATGACTCTTGTGATCACCACTGCTCCTGTCTTGCCCAAGAAGCGCTATATTGGATATACGAATCGAAGAGTGATCTATACAACCGCGAAGACGACTACCACAGATGCGGTTGTCGCGGGTACACCGAGAGCGTTGATATTGAGGATGGTCGTCGCAATGGCTCCGGGACCTGGGAGGAGCGGGATCGCAATAGGTACTGCGCCCATGCTTTCAGGAGAAACAGCGTGTTCTTCCCAACCACGTGCGATCAGGATTCTTATGGATATGATGATGAGCAGGATTCCACACGCTATAATGAAGCTGTGCATCGTAATCCCGAAGAAACTGAACATCTGCTGACCAGCTAGTGCAAAGGACACGAGGAGAACGAAGCGGGTCAGATTGGCAGTGTACAACATCTTCTTTCTCTGGGATTTCTCCATTTTCTCAGTTAGACCGATGAAGATGGGGATATTCCCAAAGGGATCAAGGATTATGAACATAGATATGATCCCTTTTGTCAGACTTGGCAGAATGTCCATGAGAGCTTGGGACATGGATCTAGTTTTCCTAGGACTCCTATTTGAGTTTAAAGAAGCAAGGTAACTGCTAAGGAAGAGATGTGGAAAGAAACTGTTGATCAGAAGGAAAAACGATGAGTATCGATCGTTCGGCGCGAAAGACGGGAGCTATGTGCTTAGCTTCGCGACTTCTTCTTTCCAGCGTGTCTCGAGGTATTTCGGTATACCTGAGGAGTCCATAGGTCCGACGAGAACCGTCCATCCTGTGAGGGTTTCTATCTCTCCGCTTATCCTTGCTGCTCTTCCCGGAATTATTAGGATTCTGTGCTTGACCTTTTCTTCCACCTTGGAGTTCCTCAACCCGTCTGCAACGGTTTCTGCGGTTAGCTTTCTTCCTGCAATTGCGCTTTCAACCGAGATTCCTTCTGTATCGACGACGAGCAGGTAGGCATTGGTCTTGGAGTTCTCTATGTCTGATGCGACGGTGTAATAGGTCAAGGCGAAGTTGGATGTAAACATCACCGGTGATAGCTCGTTTGGTTGTCCGAAGGATCGAAGCCCTGCCTCTACTGAGACGGGTTTGCGGGGATCGGTGTATATGTTCTGACGTAGGAACACTGCAGGTAGAAGAGACCAGCCACTTACGCTATGCATTATGAGGAGATCGGCGTAGCGGACAATCAGTGCCGAGGCCAGATAGGATTCCTTCCATTCGTTTAGTGTTGCATCTACTTCCTTCTTCGACCAGGCTACTATCGGGGCTCCTAAGAGAGGAAATCCTAGGTCCTCTTTTCCTTCTTTGACTGCGCTTATTCTGAGCATCGTGAAATCGTTCAGTGTGTCCATGAAGCCCTCGTCGGAAGAAGTACCTGGATCTAATACCAAGTCTTGGACCCCATAGTCTAGGAGCGTTGATGTGAGAGATCTGAGCAAAGAAAGGTTGTTCGGGGCTGAAACAACTAGGGGGCATTTGTACATTAGGGCCAGATCTGCCATGTCCTTCCAGTTGTCCTTGGTGGCTGCATAGATGAGTGGTTTCTTCTGGCTCACTGCAGCTAGGCCTTGTTCGATTACGGCAGGTGTTAGGGAGCAGAGCACGATAGGAAGATGAGTGGTTTCTGCGACTCTTTTCACCGTCGATTCGAATTTTTTCGGATCGTTGGAAGTTGAGCGGATGGATATCATGTCCAGGTGTAGGTTCAGGCCTATGTAGTTGAAGCTGAAATCTGCTGCCTTTTGTATCTTCTCGACAAGCGCCTTATCCTCCATCTCATCGTTGACGTCGATGGCTATCGCTGTAGGATGGAAGTATGTGAATTCGTGGCGGTAAAGGACATATTCTCCGCCGATTGTGACCTTGTTGTCACCGACACCTATCTCAATGGTTTTGACCGCTGGCTTGAGAAGCTCCCAAAGCTTGTCGAACTGCGCCATGTTCTTCTCTTCTAACAGCTCTGGACATTCCTGAAGTATGGCCTCACGGGCAGCAAGTCTGGCGGCAAAGGACATACAGTTCGGTTCTTTGCATCTCTTGCAGTTAGTCCTGGGCAGAAGCTTGTAGACATCAATGGGGCTTAGTTCTTTGACTGGCAAACAATTCCTCCTCCTATATTCTGAGGGTCACCCAGTCAACAGGTTCATCGCCTTTGCTTGGGTTCGCCGCTGCCTCTATGATTTCCTGTATAGCACGGGCGGCCGCTGGATGCATCATCATGAAGTAGTCGACTCCGGCTAGGAGTAGTGTAAGAGCGGTGGTTGTTTCCCAAAGTGGTCCTCGCAACTCCTTTGGTTCCCACTTAGGTTCTAGGGTCATCCAAGCTTCTCTGGCAGCCCAGGCATTGGTTGTCCCTGAGGAGATAGGATGCTGAAGCTCAGGGTCACCCTTTAGGGCTGCTAGGCGCGCTCTCTCCATCACGGTGAAGCCGTAGTCCAAGCCATATCCGAGTGCTGCTGTGGTCGTGTCCATGACGATCTGCTCGCGTGGAAGGTACTCGTAGAGTTTCCGGTTTAGCTCCCTTGCACGGTTGATGTCCATAGATGTGAAAGCGATTACTGTGTGGTCGTACTTCTTGATGAGGTTAGCAGTCTTCTCTATGTCCATATCGAGCGTTACCGAGTTGAAGAGAATGCGTTCTCCCGCTGTTGTTTCAGCCACTTCTTGGAAGACTTGGAGATCTTTAGCCGGATCTCCACATCCTCCTACGGCGATGGGCACATCAACGGCCTGCAGAACCGCTTCAACGGTTTTTGTGGCCTTCTCTGGGGTGGTGTTCTCAATGAGAGGGTCAATGCTTATGAGGTGAAGGTTAATCATCTGGGCATGGAACTTTTCTACACAGAGCTTCGCCCACGCAGCGGGGTCTTCTCTGACTTCTTGGACATGTCTCCTGACAGCTCCAGGCAAGGAAACCTTGGGGGTGTCGAAGACATCGAAGGCTATGACAGGGGGATGAGGCATGGAAGACTGGAATAGATGATAAGCTGGCACAGTTTCCCCACCTATGACTACCGAGCGGCTTCTTGTTCCCCCCTCAGCTCTTGTGGCTCCGAGCTTTACCTCTACGATTCGACTAGTGTAATCCTGTTTCGGGGGAACATACTGAAGCTCGAGCAGTTTGGCCGATTTCTTCTCTGGTGGAGCGATCCTCGGAATGGCCGTGATTGAGCTTGGCTCAATTCGGAGCTCAAGTTCATCGAATTCCAGCTCCACGTCTTCGAACTCAAGCTCTGCTCCGACGAGAAGCTTGAGGAGGTCCTTTGTCAGACGTATGAATGTAGGCTTCTCTTCCTTCCTCTCCCCCACTTATCCTCACTTCTCCGGGTTTGGTTTTATGATGAGTTTCTTGACAGTTATTTTCGCGTCCTTCAGTATGATTCTGATGTTCATGCCTGCAGGTAGACCTGTTATTGGCAGTGCCGTCGTGGAGAGCTCGATTGATGGGGCTTCTGCTCTTTCGGGCTTTGCCACTGCTTCTTCCACAGGTGCTGCCTTCCATGTTTCAACCAGGGGATGATTCTTGGATGTGAGGAAGGCTTTGAGTTCGTCGAGGGTCTTGGCTTCTTCCTCAGTGGCGACCTTCTCAACTATGTCTGGTGGCATAAACTCCTTGATTCTTTCCTTGACTGATTTAGGTATCCAGACAACTCTGTTCCATCCGCCATCTGCTTGGAGGAACCTTCTTGACCGCATGTATTCGATGGAGAGACCGTGGAAGCCATCGATCTGTCGTCCTCCCGCAGTCGCATCGGAGATCGTTGTGAAGGAAAGGCCGTTGACTGTTTCTCCTCTGAAATTTCGATCAACCACGCCGTACCCGTCAACCTCTGGGATGTAGAAGGCACAGCCTTCGAAGCATCCGCACGAAGTGTGCGGGTAACCAAAAGCGGTGTAGAGGCAGACTCGCTGAATTTCTCCTAGGGACTTCTCGCGTATGACTTTGTTGACGCCTTCATATTCACCCTTCTCTGGGTCTATGCAGGCACCTTTCTCGACTGTGAACACAGGACCCTTGGGATCTATTCTTGCTGAGGTCCGTCCGTCGAACCAGCTTATGGCACCGCAGTTTGAATATCTTTGAGGTGTTATCACACAGATGTGAGTTGGTGCGAAGGACTGGCAGAGTGTACAGCCGTAGAATGTATCAACATCCTCGTCTTTGAGGCCTCTCGCTCTGGCGTCTCTGTCTTCATAGATCTTCATGACCTCGGGATATATCTCCTTGACTTTATCTCTGTCAGTCATGAAGACAAATTCAATTTTCTCCACAATAGGCAGCTCGCTTTTGAAGAGCCTTTCAAGAACCTTGGCCATGTAGCTGAAGCTGTTGAAGCCTTTCTGGAAAGACTTTTTGTTAAGTCTGAGCTGGATGTCGTACCGCTGGTTGAGATGCATGAAGCCTTCTATGAAGTTCACGTATTCATGGATACGTCTCTCTATAACACCTTCAAGGTCCTTCTCAAGCTCCTTGCCTGCTGCTTTGATGTATAGGCCGAAGGCCTCATTCGTCTGCTCTTTCATGTCCTTTATGTCCGGACCCACGACCGTTACCTTGCTATCCTCCACTTCGTTTAGTGGGAAGACCCGGACAACCTCGAACTTATACGGCTCTCTCGAGCCTCCAAGCTCCACTTGCATGTCACTGAATCTGATTCTTTCTCCTTCGTAGATGACTCCTACATCAACAGGAATGTCCTTAAACATCGACATCAGACATTCACCTCCAGATCATGAATTATCTTATCCAAATACCCTGTCCACTCCTCCGACGAAGAGTTGAGAAAAGAGAAGCTAGAATGAGGCTGGTAAAACTGGCCCAGAGATATTGTTCTCAGATGAGAAGCGAAATGCTTCAAGCCGGAGAGAACCAGCCACTCGTAGTAGTACAGAAAACCGACGAAGATCACAAGACCGTAGGGTCCCTCGCCATCAAGGCCTTTCCAAGCCGGGTCTCTCAGTCTGTCACCCAGGTTGAACAGAGGAGTACTTCGGATTTCGTTGAAGCCTCTTCTGACGAACTCCCCTGCTAGGTGTCCCGTCGCAGCCAGCTGCACTTTGCCGGTCTTGCTCAGTCTAATCATCGAGTCTACCAAGTCTCCGTCTTTCGTCTTGATTTTGCCAGCATCTGAACCGACGACAACCAAGACTCTGCCCGTTTTCCCGATCATGGCCGAGACGACATCTGGCTTAGAGATGACAAAGGCCCTCTTGGGTCCGGGAATCTCAGCTGTTTGCCAGGATTGTACGGGTGAAGACACTATTCCCGCCTCCTCACCATGCGGTCCAACAGCGTTGGATCTGGGATCTCGATCCTGCCTTCTTCCCAGCCTTTTGCTTTCAAGGCATCCAACACCTCAGATTTCATAGTGAAAGGTATGTCGGCATCCTTCCTGACGTACAAAGGCAGGTTATCAGGTAATCTGCCATAGTAGCGTTTGTAGAGATCTATGTAGTGATTGAGCTTGATGGCACGTCCCTTACTTGTGTCATTTGGTCGCATGCTCAGCTTTGCAATCATCACCATAGCCTCTTCAACGGTCTCGGCTGCATAGAATAAGTGCTCTGGAACCGGACCAACGTAGGCCTTCTTCCCAGTCCTAGCGTCGTAGACGTACCAGTCCTCCCTCTGTTCCTCCTTGCCCAGGAGCATTCTCCTGTACTTCGCTCCATGAGGACCAACGATAACAGGTATGCCAAGCCGCCAGCAACCTGCTGCGATGGCTACAGCCTTCTGAGACATTGCACCCCAGGCGACACCTACGGCTCCAACACGATTGTGGATATAGTCCGCAATCTCCTCATAGTTTCCTCTAAGAGGACGCTTGGCGAAGATGTTGGCTATCTTGATAGCTGCTCCAGAAATGTGGGAATTAGCGACACAGGAACCTATGTTTAGAAGTCCACCAGCATCGAAGATACCGGGATACTGCTCATATAGAGTCAGACCCTCATCATTCTTAACCGTGGCTATAGACATCGCCGAGCAGCCAGTTGTGACAACAATGTATCTTCGCTTCAGGAACTCCTCAG
>Ga0315296_10002203_pt1 | contig 16701 bp, 14 predicted proteins | sample YL17G14_18_MG_FD_203921 | JGI IMG/M metagenome (GOLD analysis project Ga0315296, IMG submission 203921) | Sediment microbial communities from Yellowstone Lake, YNP, Wyoming, USA - YL17G14_18 | ecosystem: Environmental > Aquatic > Freshwater > Lake > Sediment | place: USA: Wyoming | collected... | reverse complement strand
CGAGGTTACCCGACTCTGGTAGCGCGCTGGATCGTCGGGTTGGTGAAGATGTCGGTGCCGTCGCTGCTGTGGGTGGAGAATTCCGAGACCACTGCGCCGCGCGGGCCTGCCTGGAACCAGTGCAGGGTGTTGGGCGGCAAGGTGTATTGCTGGCCCGGGCGCAGGATGATCTCGTGCCAGACGGTGTAGTGCTTCTCAGTCCCCTTCGGCGGGCTGGCGTGCGGGCGGAGGGTCTTTCTGCCGGGAATATACAGATAGATCGTCCCCCATCTGCAGCGAAAAGTCTCCTCCTTGCCAGGGTTCGAGGCGGAGAGACGCGGATGGCGATGTTCGGGGCAAGTCTGGCGCGGCAGCAGGACCAGTTCCTTTGCGCAGCAGCGCTCGGTGTTGACATAGGTTACGATCTGCAGGCCGGTGTTCTTCAAGTCGCCGAGGCCAAAATCCGCGACCTCGATGCTGCGCTTCTCTTCAGGGGAGAGCACGATGCCCGCGCGCTCCAGATACTCGGCCGCCCTTCTCTGGGCCTCTTTGAACTCTCGCCTCGAAATCATCTGTCCCCTCCGACTCGAACGGTGCGCATTTCGAACGCTTCGCCAGCGCGCTATTTCACCACGCGACCCGGAGTTCGTCAAGACGCGCGCCGCACGGCCCTGCGGTCATGGGTCTGCTGCCTGTGGAGTGCGGCGATTCATCGCCGCTTTTGAAAGCGGGGCTAAAGCCCCGCACTCCAAAGCGGGGACATGATGGGAAGGTGATTGCGAGCCTGCGGGGAAAACAGAAGGGACAGGGTAGCCGGCCTGGCCGCTAAGCAGCGGGCGGCGGGCGCGTGGGCTGCCCTAACCATACTTGAAAGAGGATTTGTTGATGCAGCGAGCGGAGTTTGGCAACGAGCCGTTCACGGACTTTTCCAATCGAGAGATGCGCGAGAAAATGCAGCGTGCGATTGCGCAGGTGGAATCGCAGTTGGGGCGCGAGTATTCGATGGTGATTGGCGGGAAGCGCGTCAAGGCTGCAGATCAGTTCATGTCCCATGACCCATCGGATCCTGACCGGGTGGTTGGCGTTTTCCAGAAAGGAACGGCCGAGGTGGCCGCGCGCGCGATAGAGGCGGCGTGGGATGCCTTCCCGGACTGGTCGCGCACTACCGCCGAGCAGCGGGCCGGGCTGTGCTTCCGGGTTGCGGACATGATGCGCGAGCGCAGGTTCGAGTTGAACGCATGGGCCATGCTGGAAGTGGGCAAGTCGTGGGTCGAGGCGGATGCCGATGTTGCGGAGGGCATTGACCTGGTCGAGTTCTACGGCCATGAGGCGCTGCGTTACGGGGCAGAGCAGCCGGTAACGAAGATTTCGACCGAGGACAACGAATTGCGCTACATCCCGCTGGGGGTCGGCGCGGTGATCCCGCCGTGGAACTTCCCGATTGCGATCATGGCCGGAATGACGACGGCGACGATTGCTGCGGGCAACACCGCGGTCCTCAAGCCTTCGAGCGATGCGCCCGCGTGCGCCAAAGTGTTCGTCGGGATGCTGGAAGAGGCCGGCCTTCCGCCGGGGGTTGTCAACCTGGTAACGGGGCCGGGCGGCGATGCGGGCGAGGCGCTCGTCGCGCACCCGCGCACGCGCTTCGTAACCTTCACCGGCTCGAAGGAGGTGGGCCTGCGCATCAACGAGATGGCAGCTCGCCACCAGCCCGGGCAGATCTGGATCAAGCGCGTGATCGCCGAGATGGGAGGAAAGAACGCGATCGTCGTTGACGACGAGGCGGACCTCGAGCAAGCCGCGCAGGGGGTGCTCGCGTCTGCTTTCGGCTATTCGGGGCAGAAGTGTTCGGCCTGTTCGAGGGCTATAGTTGTCAACAGCGTCCATGATCAATTCCTGCACATCTTGCTTGAGAAGGCCAAGTCAGTGAAAGTCGGCCCGGTCAAGAACCCCGACGTGTTCACCGGCCCGGTGATCAACATGCGTGCGCTGGCAACGATCCTCAACTACATCGAGATGGGCTGCCGGGAGGGCAAGTTGGTCTTGGGAGGAAAACGCATCGGCGACCACGGGTTCTTCGTCGAGCCGACGATCTTCGTGGACGTTCCGCGCAAGGCGACCATCGCGCAGGAGGAGATCTTCGGGCCCGTGCTGGCGGTCATCCGCGCGCAGGATTACGATGACGCGCTGGACATCGCGAATGATACGGAATACGGGTTGACTGGCTCTGTCTATACGCAGAACAGGGCGAAGATGGAGATGGCGAAGCAGCGGTTCCACGTTGGCAATCTGTATTTCAACAGGAAGTGCACGGGGGCGCTGGTCGGGGCACATCCATTCGGCGGGTTCAATATGTCGGGCACCGACTCCAAGGCAGGGGGGCGCGACTATCTGCTGCTGTTGACGCAGGCGAAATCAATCTCGGAGAAGATAGCATAAACGCTGGAAAGGAGAAGTTACGATGTTGAGCAGGACGAGCAGGTTGAAATGGCTCTTGCTGGGGGCGGCGCTGGGCGCTTGCGCCCTCGCGGTTGGGCAACAGGCTGGCAAGGTCCTGGACGTGAAGACCGACGCGCTGCCAAAGCCGACGATGGCGATTGACACCACGAAACTTCCGTGGGTTCCCGTGAGCGGGCCGCATCACGGCATGACTGCCAGGCAGGTTTTCGCGAACATGGGGCTGGACAACAGGCGCATCGAATGCGACGTGCACCACTACGCCAAGGGCGGCTCCATGGATGCGCACTCGCACAGCGCCAGGTGGAACCTGTTCTATGTCATTGATGGGGGCGGGGACTACCGGGTGGATAACGTAACATACACCGTCCATCCGGGCACCGTGATCGCCGTCCCGCCGAGAGCGGAACACGAGTGGAAGCGCGTGGGCGACGACGGAGTCACCGCACTGTATATCGCCGTCAACGTGCCGCCGGGCGAAGTCATCTTGCGCAGCCAGTAGCAGGAGGGCAACGACGCATGTCAGGTTGTGACAAGGAATCGGCCAGATACGCGATCGCCACGGACACGGTCCCCGTTGTTGACGTGGGCGGAACCCATCAGAACATGACCTCGCGCCAGGTGTTCAAGGCCATGGGCCTGAAGGGCACGCCGGTCGGATGCGACCTGCACTATTATGCCCCGGGCGGCTGGCAGAAATTGAGCGCGCACGAGCAAGGGTGGCACGTGTTCTACGTGCTGGATGGGCAGGGAGAATACCAAGTGGGCGAACAGACCTACCAGATTCGCAAGGGAAGCGTGGTCTATGTTCCGCCCAATACGATGCACGCGGTGAAGAACACCGGGGTCGGTGAACTGGCGCTGCTGTTCGTTGCGGGCAGGGGATAACGCAATCGCGGGGCCAGGCAGATGGCGCACAGGCGAGAGCGTGGGTTCACGGTTGTCGAGCTGCTGGTTGTCCTAGCGATGCTCGCGATATTGGCCGCGATCATCATCCCGTCTGTCCAGAAGAAGGTTGAGAAGAAACGGGCCGCTCCGCCCGCCGAGGCGCAAGAAACGGAAGGGCCGCGGCCTGAATGAAGGGCGCCATATTGCCGCCTTACGCCCTATCGCAAAAATGGAGGCGAAAGGGGACTGTCATTCTGAGTCCGCCAGCCGGCGGACGAAGAATCCCACCTCATTGCGCACAATGCGATGCTTCGCGGAGTTCACCCTGAGATTGATCGAAGCGCTGAGCATGACATGATAGCGTTCTTGGGCAGACGGTTTCATTCGCCGTAGGTAGTGCCGCGGAGTCGGCTCGCCAACTCAGCGCGACTGGAGGAGAAAATGGCTTGGGGATTGCGCCTGCGGCTCAGCGCGATGATGTTCCTGCAATACGCCATCTGGGGGGCGTGGGCGCCCGTGCTCTCGGGCTATCTGCAGGACACGCTGCACATGACCGGGCTCCAGACGGGCGCCATTTACGCCCTTCTGCCCCTGGCCTGCATCATCTCGCCGTTCATCGGCGGCCAGATTGCCGACCGCTATCTGCCCACCCAGTGGTTCCTGGCGGCGGCGCATATCCTCGGAGGGGCGTCACTATACGTGGTGGCGCATGAGGTCGGTTTCACCGGAGTGCGAAACTGGATGTTGATCTACGCGCTGATCTACGCCCCTACACTGCCGCTCACCAACAGCCTGGTGTTCCATCAAATCCGCAACGCGGAGAAAGACTTCGGCGGCATTCGCGTGTTCGGCACCATCGGGTGGATCGTTTCGGGCATCGTGCTCACCGTGTGGCGCTCCACAGGCTTGCTCAAGATGGTGAACGTCAGCGACTCCCTCATGCTGGCGGCGGTGGCTTCGGTGCTGCTCGGCGTACTCAGCCTGGGGCTGCCGCACACTCCGCCCAGCAAGTCCGAGAACCCGCTCGCATTCCTGAAGGCTCTCTCCCTGCTGAAGAACCCCGCCTTCCTGATCTTCATGGTGATCTCATTCATCGTGGTCACCGAACTGCAGTTCTACTACGTGCTGACCGCGCCGTTCCTGCAATATCTCGGCGTCGCGCCATCCAAGTTGCCGATGGTGATGACCACCGCCCAGTGGGCTGAAATCATCACGATGGCCGCGCTCCTGCCCATCTTGCTTCCCAAGTTAGGCGCGCGCCGCTGCCTGGCAATCGGGGTCATCGCCTGGCCCCTGCGCTACGCCGTCTTCGCGATTGGGAAACCGCTGGCGTTCGTGGTTGCTTCGCTGGCGCTGCACGGGTTCGGCTACACATTTTTCTTCGTGGTGGGCCAGGTGTACGTCAACTCCGTCGCCAGCAGCGACATCAGGGCCTCCGCGCAGAGCCTGCTGACCTTGATGACCCTCGGCCTCGGAAACTTCCTTGGGGCGATTTTCGCGGGCTGGATTCAGGACCACTTCACTGTCAAGACGGCAGCACAGGCCACTGTCAACTATACCGCAGTCTTCCTCGTCCCCTGCGCGATTACCGTCGCCTGCGCGCTCGCGTTTCTCCTTTTCTTCCACGAGCGGCACGCCCGCCAGGAACAGGCGGGATAACCGCGCGGTTAGGAACCATAGAACCACACCGGGAGGCAGTTCATGCCCAGCGACGCATATCTGGCGATGATGGGCCTGGCCCCCAGGCGCATTCCGCACTGGGAGCACATGTCCAACCCGGACTTCGTGGAGCGCGTAACGGGAATTGATCCCTACGAGAAGCCGCGTAGCGCGTATCAGCGGCTGAGCGAGGTTTTCAAGATTGACCTCGGGCTGGGCATACCGAAAGACGACAAGCCCATGACGCGCTTCCCGGCGGACCAATCGGTGTTCATCAACGAAGCGGGCGACCGGTGCGTGCGCTGGGGCGCAGGGCTGACAAGCCACTGGGAGTGGGGCAGGAAGTTCGCGACCATCGAGGATGTCCTTGATTACCAGCCGCTGGAGAACCTCGACCTGCGCGATGCGAAGGTGGTCGAGAGCCGCGATTACTCGCTGAATGACGAGGCGTTCTACCGCCTTTACGCCGGGGATAATCCCCGGCCTTCGCCGCCGGAGGGCGAGGTGGCATCAGCGGGTTTTTACAACACGATGTTCATGTGGCTTCTATTGACTTTCGGGTGGGAACGGTGCCTCGAACTCATCGGCGGCTACCCGAAGGAAACCAAGCGCTTGCTAGCAGACTTCGCGGTCATCAATCGAAAGGTGTTCCGCACCTTCGCGCGCCTGCCCGTGAACTGCGTCGTGTGTCACGACGATATCTGCATGGCGCGCGGGCCGGTATGCTCGCCCGAATGGCTGCGCGAATACATCTACCCGTATTACGAAGAGTTCTGGGCCATGCTGCGCGCTGCAGGCAAGAGGGTTATCTTCATGTCCGACGGCAACATTGACCAGGTGGCCGACGACATCGCTGCGTGCGGGGCGGACGGGTTCGTGAGCGAGCCGTTCGCCGATTGGAAGGCGATCGCGCGCAAGCATCCCGACAAGGTGGTGGCAGGCGAGGGCGACAATCGTATCCTGATGCGCAATGACCGCGCAGAGATCGAGGCGATGGTGCGCAGCATGGTAGAAACGGCGCAGATCTGCGGCGGCTACTTCATGTGCATCGGCAACCACATCCCCTGGAACGTCCCGGCCGAGGCCGTCGAAACCTACTTCCGCCTCTCCGCCCAACTCGCCCACCGCTAGCCCCTGTAGGGCGGGCTCTCCTGAGCCCGCGCTCACGCGGCTTCAGGAGAAGCCGCGCCCAACAGGATACTCCCTGTGGGCAATTATGAGACATCTACTCTGTGCCCCGCCGGAATGCGGCGCGGGACGTCCGCCGGCTGGCGGACGCGCCCTACAGGTTCCTCATTGTCACCCTGAGCGAAGCGAAGGGTCTCATCGTGTGCGCATCCAAAGGGGTACCCAGAAAGTGGGATTCTTCGCCCGCCGGCTGGCGGGCTCAGAATGACATGGCTGCCGCGGGCTTGCTGCTCTGCGAAGTCCCGTCCGCCGGCTGGCGGATCGGGACGTAGCACCGGCTGTCCTGCGGCCCAAGCCGAGAAACGAAAAGCCCCGGGGCATGTCCCGGGGCCTTTTCCGACTTCGTTCTCGCTGGGAGGTTAGATAGGTTTTACTCTGGAGGCCTTCGGGCCTTTCTCGCCCTTGACCACTTCAAGTTCGACTTCCTGACCTTCGCGCAGCGTGCGGAATCCGTTGGACTCGATAACAGAGTGATGCACGAAGACATCACCCTGTGCAGTCTCGATGAAACCGAAGCCCTTGGATTCGTTGAACCACTTCACTTTGCCGGTTGTCATATGCCGTTCTCCTTTCCGAAAGCCAGAACCCGAAGCGAGGAGGTCGGCACATGCTCTGACCGGGGTGTTCGCCTGGTGTTCAAAAGCCTTCTGTCTCTGGCGGCACAACTACCGCACTGATATGATACCACGTTCTGACCATTATGTCTAGCCGATTTTTTGGAACACACACCATCGTAGGCCAGTCCGGCAGTCCGCCCACCGGCGCGCGTGTTGCCTCCTGCCCTTGATGACTCATGAATAATCTAGCATAGAGACGTTCCGAATAACCGCGATTAGGGTGGACTTTGCAAACAAAAACAGGCTGGAAGCGCTCGCGTGGCCCGGTCCCGCCCTGCTCGCGCCGTGTTCCACGCCTTTCCGCGCCTGGTCCTGGCATGGTCTTCGCTGGAGCCAACCGTGATGATCAAACCTGTATTCTATCAAACTGCAGTTCGTATGTTATTCGCCGCCAGGACACGCCAGGATGGCCAAAACCCGAGTGTTTCACGTGAAACACTCCTGCCTCTTCCCCTCGCCGCTAGCGCGCGGCAGGTCCTCCGGCACCCCCTGGCCTCAGCGCTGTCGGGCGGGCAGGGGGCCGTGAGTGCGCATCCGGCCCTGCAGTTTGGCCCTGGCGCGCTCGAAGATGGCCTTCATGGCACGGTGCCTTTCCTCGTCGAACCTGACTGACAGGGTTTCCAGGTAGGTAAGCCCCCCGTCAATCAGGGTCACCATGTAACTTGCGTCGGATGCGCTGAACTGCTTCTCGTCGCCAACCACCAGGTAAACCGGCGAGGTGTGCGCGCCCAGGTGTATCGGCCAGCAGTGGTGCACCATCAGTCTGCTTCCGCAGCGCGCTGCGAGCCACGAACTGCGCTCGACGCGCACGCGTTCCTTGAGCGTGAGCCGCCCGGCTCCTTGCGCGTCGGTGGCCTTGGCAACCACTTTGCCGTTCATCACCAGTTCGAGCGCGTGAATCGGCCAGATGCACTCCGCCGCCGCCTCGACCTCGACCGTTCCGCCGCCCGACGGCAGGCGTATCTCCTCGCCCATCTCGCGCCCGTCCACGCGCAGTTCCATGATCGGCCCCGAGGTGGTGTATGTGCGCCCTGCGCGCACGGCCTTGCCCCAGTTCTCGAACGTGAACCCGTCGTTCGGGTCGAGCCGGGCGTAGGTTCGCGCGCCGCCGACCGGCATGCCTGCGCTCATCTTGTCCGTTCCCCCGACCGCCGCCACCCGATAGCCGCAGTTGAGATACCGATACCACTCGGTATAGCAGAACATGTCAAGGCTGTCGTCGGGGTTCCCGAACTGCCGCAACTCGGCGCCGTCAAGTTGTTCGAGGGCAAAATAGACCGGCTCCTCGCAGATCGGCGAGGGGAAGTGCGGGCGGATCACCACGCCTTCGCGCTCGCGGCAGGTCTGCGCCCATTCTGTCAGGGTCATGATTTCGGGGTCGCCGATGTAGGCCTCACCGGGGCCGCCGTCGCACATCGGAAAAACGGGGTCGCCGTGCGTGCCGAGCATCGAGATGTGGCCGAGCAGGTGGTTGCGGTTTTCGGTCCCCACCCACACAAGCGTATCTTCCCTGGAAACTCCCGACAACGCGCCTGTGATGTCGGCCGCGTTCGTGAACAGCCGCCCCCACTGCGATGCGAGAAGGTTGATCAGGTTCAGCCCTTCCGCCTGTCCCTCGAGCCACGCGGTCTCCGGGCTGATGAAGTGGACGTGCGTGTCGGCGGTAACCCATCCCTCGTTCCGCCGGTCCACTGAGCGCTCGATCTTCAGTTCGAGTTGGCGTTGGCCGGGAAGGATATTCAACTTCTGGCGCACGGGCGGATACTCGAATCCCTTGCTCAGTTCGACGTGCACCTCGCCCGCCGGCAGTTCGATCTGGAAACGGCCGGGAACATAGGCGTAACTGAGACCGCCCAACTGAAGGTCGCCGCCGTAGTCCTCGAACCAGCGGTCATTCACCACGGCGTGGTGGCCATAGGGCGGGATGTAGTCGCCCCTCGCTCCGCGGAAATGAACGCGCGTGGGGGTCGGCTTGCCTGTTGAGGCATCAATCACCGTAACGTGAACCCAGGTGGTGCGCGGGTGAAGCAACTCGATCCTGGCCTTGCCGTCTGCGCTGCGTGCGCTGCCCTTGCGCCAGGCCTGGCCCAGGTCAATCTCGTGGGGACGCTTCTTTCCCGCCTTTACCGTGAGCGTCGCGCCTTCGGAGGCGGTTGCCTCGACGAGGAACTCGCGCTTGGGTTCCTCCTTCGGCCGAGGCGTCCCCAGCCCGGCTTCCTGTGCCTTCAGCCACTGCTGGCCGGTGAGCCCTGGGACAGCGTAAACGCGCGTTACTACGCCCAGGTCGAGTTTCACGTCGAGGTCCTTCGTCGCTACTTTCTCCGTGGGCGGCAAGATCAGCCTGTAAACCCGCCGGGGCACATGGCGCAGAGGGTGGCCCGCGCCGCAGTATAACGTGATCGCCATGACCGCCACCGGAACGTCGCCCCGCGAACGGAGCACCACCGATTTCAGCGGCTTGCGCGCGTTGGGGTTCTCCAGCGCATAGACCCAGCATCCGAAATTCGGCCCGGGCCGCACGACGCCGGTTTGCAGAGGCCCCCATCCTATCTTGGTTGCATCATCGGGCGCAGGTTGAGGCATGTTCGCAGGCATTGCGGCGAATGTTTGATAGCCCCATTGCGCGCTGAACGAGTTGATCTCGAATCTGCGCCGGATTGGCTGGACGTGCTCTGATCCGTCCGCATAGCGCAAGACATATTCGGCCATCGCTTCCCCGCCAGCGCCGTCTGCGTTCGCAGGCAGGTCGGAGAAATGAACGAAACAGACATGGGTCGCCTCGCCCTTGAGCGGTACCTCCGCCTCGCTCCGTCCGCCTCCCAGAACGATCAGGCCCTTCTGGGCGAGATTCTTCGGCCCCAGGCGGAAGGGAATGCCCCAGAAGGTTTGCTGTCCTCGGGGAAGGTTAGCGATGCGTTCCTCGATCTGGGCGTTCCACCCGAGGGCCTTGCCGCGAGCCTTGGAACTCAGCCTTGCGGGCGAGTTGAAGAATCGAGTCAGGGCGACCGGTCTGAATTCTGCTGCCATGAGAATCTCCTTTCGCTTCATCGCGCTCGGCTATTTCGAGCGCTGCTCGACCACGGGAAGCACGAGCGCGCTTGGATGCTTGCTGTCATGGAAGATGGTCTGCGTCGCGGCCAGCAGGCACACCTCGAACCTGGGCGAGTTGCTCGACGCAATATCCAGCCGGATGCGATGCCCCTTGTTGAGTACAATGCTCGTCGGCCCGAGGTTGACGGTGATCTGATATACCTTCCCCGGCTTGATCGGCGTTGGGTGCCGGTATGACTCGCGGAAAGACGCCGCGCGCGCAGCGTCGAGCACGAGCATTGACCGCCCATCAGGGTAAACGTCGCACAGTTTGGCCATGAAATGGGCGTCGGTCGCGGTGCTCGCGACCCACAGGCGCACGACCGCCTCTCCGGTAACCTCGAGCGGTGCACTGAGGATCTCGCTCGTGAATGTCAGCACGTCCTTTCGCTGCTCTACCTTCGTCTGGTCCATCGGTCCCGCCGGAATCAACAGGTTGTTGCCGCCGATCGTGGGCACCGGATTCTTAGGATCGTGCTGGTATGTGTCCGGCTTTTCGGCACCTGGCGCTAGAAGAGTCAATTGACCGCCCGCCTGCAAGTGCCACCGCTGCTTCTTCGCGGGTATGGGCCAGCCGGGGGCTGTGCGCCACTCGTTGCCCGGCGCTCCCTCTTCCCCACCTGCGCCCATCACGTAATAATGCACTCGCGGCTGCCGCTCGATGCCGTTGTCCTTTCCCTTCAGCCAGTGGGCCGTCCACTCGCCCATGTTTGCCACCGCGGGGATCTGCTTGGCGTTGTCCGGGAATACAAGTTCTCCGACCTTCGTTCTGCCGATGCCGTGGGTCCAGGGGCCCATCACCAGCCACTGATTGTGGCCCTTGGCCTGCATCGCCGCGAAAGCCGCCACGGTTCCGGCGTTGAAGATGTCATACCAGCCGCCGACGTGAACCGCCGGGGCGATCTTGTGGATCTTGGGCAGCCTGGCGATCAGGTCCACGGTAGCCCATGCATCATCGTAAGCAGCGTGGTCGCGCATCATTTCCAGGGTCTTCGGCCCGAACTTCGTGGCTTCGATCCAGCCTGTGAACAGGTTCTCGAGGTAAACCCCGCCGGGCCTCACTCCGTAGTGGTACATGCTTGGCGCGCCGACGACTATGTTCTGGCACACAATCCCTGGCGGGTCCGTTCCCGCAAGGAGATACTGGGTAATCCCCGTCGCAGAGGCGCCGAACGTCCCGATCTTGCCGTTGCACCAGCGCTGCTTCATTATCCACACGACCGTGTCATAGCCGTCCCGGTGCTGCCCCCATCCATCATCGAAGAAGGCAACCGCCTGGCCCTCGGAATCGAAGCGGCCGCGCACATCCTGAGTCACGACCGCATATCCACCATTGCCCATGCTCCAGGGCGGAGGGCCGATGGCTGTGCGCCTATACGGCGTCCTGATCAACAGCACGGGCCACGGCCCGCTGCCGTCGGGAAGGTAAACATCGGTAGCGAGTTTGACGCCGTCGCGCATGCGCACCATGCGCTCCAGGCGCGCGGCATACGGCGGCGGGGCTTGCTGCGCCGCCGCAATCGCACACAGGGCTGCCAGCAGCAGCGCCGCCCAGAACCATCTCGTGAATCGTCTCATTCCGAATCCTCCTATGAAACCCGTGTCAGTGATCGCGCCCTATTTCGCTCCCAGTTTCGTTCATCCTCTTGCGCAGGGTATCCGATCACAGCGTCAGGCCCCTGCGCGGCCGCGGGAAGGCGGGAAGGTGGGAAGGTATTCCGTTCTGTTCAGCGAAGGGTGCGCAAACGAAGGAGGTTATCATTTCGTGGCTACAAAGATTCGGGTTATTCAGGTTGGCATCGGGGGGATCGGTCAGGGGCACTTGAGGCAGTTGATGGAGAACGAGCGCTTCCAGGTGGTCGCCGTGTGCGACGCCTATCCGGAGCGGGCCGATGTGCGCGAAAACAGGACCAGGGCGGAGGCGGCGCGCATCCCGTTCTTTACCGACTATCGGGAGCCGTTTCGGAAGATTGAGGCGGATGTTGCATTCGTCTGCACGCCCCACCACTGGCATGCTCCCATGACCATTGCGGCGCTTGAGAAAGGCATGCACGTGTTCGTCGAGAAGCCTGCGACGTCATCGGTCGAGGACGCTCGCCGCATGTTGCAGGCGCAAAGGAAAGCGCGCAAGGTGGTAACCGTCGGCTTCAGCCCCATCGCGACTGCCGGGTGCATCGGCCTCAAGAACCACATCGCCCGGGGAGACCTGGGCGAGATACGCGAGGTTGTCGTGGTGGTCAACTGGTATCGGGGCGATGATTACTATCGGCGCGCCGACTGGGTCGGCCGCAAGAGAGTTGCGGGCAAGTGGTGCCGCGATGGCGTGATCTACAACCAGGCCAGCCATTCGATGGCAGCCGCTCTGATGCTGGCGAGCACTGCGCCATGGCCCAAAATGTCTGTTGCCCGGCGCGCGCGTGCCGGGCTCTACCGCGCGCACGCCGTCGAGACGCTCGAAATGGAAGACCTGGGCTGCGCGGTGATCGAACTCGACGGCCCCTCCAAGCCCAAACTGTATTTCTACGCGACGACCTGCAACCAGACACAGAAGGGCATGACCTGGGTAAAGGTATTCGGGGAAAAGGGGTCGGCGACGCTTGGCTCCGGGCGCATCGAGCGCCGCGACGGGACAATCCTGCCCATCAAGGCGCCTGCCAACCTGCCAAGCAAGCACGACAACCTCTACCAGGCAATCACGCGAGGCGCTACCCCGTATGCTCCACTGGCGGAATCGGTGAAGGTAACTTATACGATTGACTGCATCTACGAGGCCGTGCGGCGCCAGATAAAGAAGGTGGCCTGGTCTGACCTGGGCGACCTTTCCGAGATCATCTCCCGCTCAGCGGCGCAGCGCTGCCTGTTGTCTGAACTCGATTCCCCGCCCCCCTGGGCGTAGGCCGTCGTCGTAGGGGCGACCGGCCCGTTCATCCGCCAGCCGGCGGATTCAGGGTCCCTCTTCGAGGGGCCGGTCGCCCCTACAAGCGCGGTTCTGTCACCGCACGTTCTGTCTCAGCACGCAATACACGCGCAGCCGCTCGTCGTCGCAAACCGCCGCCAGACCAAGGTCATCTCCGAGCAGGTGTTCGGCAGCGCGCAGCGAGCCAGGCTGGATACGGTCCTTGTGCAGAAGGATGTAGCAGCAGCCGGTCTCGGCAAGCGCGCGCAGGTCTTCGCGATAGGCAGTAACCTGCACCGCATCGGGCTGCGATGCTAGCCCCAGTCGCACGCGGGCTGTGGGTTTTCGTGTCAATTCCTCGGCGAGTGCTTCGGACAACAGCGGGTGGGCGCGCAGGAATGCGTCAGCGCCATCAGGGACTCGCGCTGCAAAACCCCTGTAGAGGCGCTTGCCGTGAACCGTTTGCGCGCGCTGGAAGCAAGGGTGCCACACAGACCACACCGGCACCTCGAGAATCGCCGTGCAGTTGCGGTCGCGCGCCAGACGCTCGTAGAAAGGATGCACCCTCGCGGAATCGGTAGGGAATCGCGGGGCCACCAGGTATTCGAAGACGACGACCGCGCCTGCTCCCCACAGGGCTGCCCGGCTCGCCCACAACCCCCATCGCTGACGCGCCATTTGCGAGATGCGCAGCGCACCCACCGCAGCCAGCACCGCCAGACAGAGATAGGCAATCTGGATGAAACGCGCGGGCACCGACCCCAGCCGCGTGACGGCCGCCATGTTCCAAAGCCATGCCAACGGCATGTCCACGTGGCGCACTGCCGTGAATGCCTCCGGTGAGCCGGTCGCAATCCCCCACGCAGCAGAAAGCGCAGCCGCCGGCACGACCGGAAGCCCGGTGCCGCTGCCCGGGGGCCCGCCCAGTATCAGCGCGAGCCAGAGCGGCAGTCCGGGCGTGCCGCAAACATGCACGCCCAGGCCGAGAGACAGGACGAGGCATACCAGAGCGCCTGCGAACCACGGCATGTAGGCGCGCCTGCGCCGCCTGTCCCACAACGCCATTACTGCCAGCGCCAGCGCGCCCCAGCCCAGGTACCCTGCCTGCTCAACTGCTGATTCCCGGCCCAGGCGTTCGGCATAGACCGGCTTTGTCCATCGGCCGAAGAGGGCATGATACGGCGGCGGGACGACCAGGGAACACAGGTCGAGCGATACCGACTGAGCGCGCGATTTTGCCCATGCGGTCTCGGAGCGATAGCGCCCGGAGGTGAACTCGCGCGCCATCGGCACGATCCACGGGGCGAGCAGCGCGAGGGCGAGCAAGTGCGCTGCTGCGAGAAGCGCGACCCTCCTGCATGCGCCTTTCCTGTGCAGCAGGAGCCAGGCAGCGGCGAAGGCCGCCGTGAACACCGCGAGATGTATCAGGTGATACCAGTTGCAGAGCACCGCGAGCGCCAGAGCAACGCCTGCCGCAACTGCCGCCCAGACCCGCGCGTTCTTCAGCAGAACCACCAACAAGACCACATATGCAACAGCGAACTCGCTGCTGATCAGGTTCAGGTGGCCGAACCCGTGCCAGATCATATAGGGCGAGAACCCGAAGACCAGCCCGCACACCACCCCCGCCCCCCTGCTGCCCGTAACATATTTCCCCAGCAGATATGCCGCCCAGGAGGTGAGCGTGAAGGCCAGAAAGACGAGCACGCTGTAGGCCATAACGGGCGACAGTATTGATTGAAGCGGGAGGCCGAGCGCGCAGTTGAAAACCGAGAAACTGTGCACCCTGAGGCTGATGGTTTGCGGCCAGAAAAGGTAATCGGTCTGGAACATCCGCACGCCCGGCTCGACGAATGCTTTCCGTGCCCACCAGAGATCCCACACGAAGAGATCGGCGTCGCCGCCGCTGCTCGGAAACCGATGCGGCAGATGAGCGAATGCCGGCCAGGTCAGGACGACCGCGGCGAGCGCGAAAAGCGCGAGCATCCCGGCATCGCTCCAGCGCAGCCCGCCCCGCGCGCTTTCATGTTCAACCGGCTCCTCGCCCGCAGCAGCGCGCGACGGCTGACCGGCGGCGCCCGCTCTGACCACCAGCGTTCCTGCGATGCGATCGTGCCAGCCCTTGCCTTGCTGGTCCCACAGGATTGCGAGCAGCCCTATCTTGAGCGGCAGCGAGGCAATGACGTATCCCACGAACCGCACCGCGGCGCGCAGCATGCCGGGTCGGTTGCCGTCGGGGCCTACTATCCTTACACCGAGAAGCCATTTGCCCGGCGTCTGGCCCCTGGCCCAGAAGAGCACGAGATAGAGAATCGAAAAAGGGGTCGCCGCCCAGGTCAGGGCGCTGCCGACCTTCTCCGTCGGGAACAGAGCGAGGCACAGCAGGAGCAGCACCGCGTCGGCCAGGACAAGAAACGCCAGGTCGAGCAGCGCCGCCGCAAGACGCTGAAGAGGTGACGCAACCAGCAGCGCGACCCCGCGCTCGGCCTGATCGTCAGGCAACATGCCGCTATGTTCGCCAGGCCGTCCCGACTCTCCCTGCGGCTGCCAGGTCAGTGCGGCAGGTCAGGCAGGCCGAGGCGCAGCGGAGCCGCGATCGTGTTTCCCGGTTGCGCGTCTGGCTGTGCAGCGAGCCAGTTCCAGCGGTCAGCGGCAATGCGGCGCGCGCCTGCGTATCTGGCGCGGAAGTAAGGGCGGCGCAGATCGCCGATCGTCACCTGGGCGGCCACGCTCGAGGCGTGGATGAAGTGCGAGCCTTGCTCGACGATGCCGACATGAGAGATGCCGGGTTTGTAAGTGTTCCTGAAGAAAACCAGGTCGCCCGGCAGCAAGCCGCTGGTCTCGACGGCCTGGCCGAGGCCGAAGAGCAGCGCCGCCGAGTGAGGTGCTCGCAGGCCCAGGTCAGACAGGGCGCGCAGCACAAGCCCGGAGCAATCGAGGCCCTCGCGGCTCGCGCCGCCCCAGCGATACGGCGTGCCGCGATATGCAAGCGCGCGATCGAGCACCAGCCTGCTCGCTCTGGGAGGCTGCAAGTCTCGGGAAATGGGATTCTTGGCGGAGTTCACCCTGAGCCGAAAAGAGAGATTCTTCGCTGCGCTCAGAATGACAGACGGCGAAGGGCTCAGAATGACAGAGGCGACCTCCTTCCTGTCATCCTGAGCCCTTCGGCTTCGCTCGGGATAGACTCCGCGAAGGATGCGGCTATCAACGCTGCCAGCCAGCCGTGAAGGCTGACTCATCAGTCGGCGGTAGAACGCCCGGGCGTCCGAGAGTACGTCATCCGAATCCCGTCCGTCCTTGCGGACGGCGCCGCGCTCTGCAACGCCTCCGCGCAGGTCGTGCTCCGGGACGCGTCCCAGTTCGGCTACCGCCGCGCGGACGCGCTGCGTTTCGGGCCTCCCGGTTGATGACATGGGCGCGTCGGCTCCGGCTGCAGCCCGGCCTGCGACCGGGGCCAGCGCAATTATTGCACACGCCAACACGGCCCGCACAAAGCGCCCACCGAGGGCCGAACTGTTGGCTCGCCTTTTCAGCACAGTCCGCACCGATCCTGATGTTCCGCTCGATCCATCGCGGCTGCTACTTCTTCGGCACCAGGTTCATGCCGCACTTGGGGCACTTGCCCGGCTTGTCCGATGTTACTTCCGGGTGCATGGGGCAGGTGTAAACCACCTTTGCTGGCTTTGGTTTCTGCGCCGCCTTCAACTTCTCGGCGGCGGCGTTCATGGCCCCGGCCCCAGGTGCGCGCATCGGCGCGCGAGGTGTTTCCCTGGCGCAGCCAGTGAGCCACAGGCTGCCCAGCAGCAGCGCCCCACCAACTGCCAGTACGCTCAACACTCGTTTCATCGCATTCTCCTTTCCCTAATGGTCTGCCGATCACGGGTCTGCTTGCGCGGCTAATGCTTGACCCATGTTACCGACCGACCT
>Ga0315296_10002202_pt1 | contig 16702 bp, 22 predicted proteins | sample YL17G14_18_MG_FD_203921 | JGI IMG/M metagenome (GOLD analysis project Ga0315296, IMG submission 203921) | Sediment microbial communities from Yellowstone Lake, YNP, Wyoming, USA - YL17G14_18 | ecosystem: Environmental > Aquatic > Freshwater > Lake > Sediment | place: USA: Wyoming | collected... | reverse complement strand
TGCTTACTTAATGTAGGAGAATGAGAAACTTGAAAACGAAAATGGCAATCGTCTGCATATTCATGGTAGTGGCTCTGTTAGCACTTAGTCTAGTTCATTTGAATCCTGCGTTTGCAGTTCAGATACCCTCGCCTTCATGGAGAGCCAAAGATGGTATGCCTACTGCAAGGAGTCAGCTTGCGGTCGTTGCTGGCGACGACGGGCTAATATATGCAATGGGCGGATGGGATGGAGGCAGCGAGATGAACACTGTGGAAGCTTATGATCCGTTAACGGGCACGTGGAGCACTAAAGCCCACATGCTAAATGCCACCAGAGGAGCGGCCTCTGCCAAGGGAGTTGATGGAACAATCTACGTCATTGGCGGGGCAATAGTCAGCGTAATAAACGCTACGCAAGCTTACAACGCTACGTCGAATTCCTGGAGCATGAAAGCGCAGATACCAGTTCGAGTGTGGATGGCCAGTGCCGCCGCGGGTAAAGACGGCAAGATATACGTTTTCGGCGGGTCACCAGCTGGATCCTCTGGCAGCATCAGCAACAAGACGCAAATATACGATCCTGCAACGAACACGTGGGTCAACGGCACAGACATGCCCATAGCAGTGGCAGAGCAAGGCGTAGTCAAAGGTCCAGACGGCCTGATCTACAACATAGGAGGACACAACGGTACTTCAACCATATCCGCAGTGCAGGCTTACAATCCCTCAACGGACAGTTGGATGATTAAGCCCTCGATGCCTATTGCGAAGCTGCAGTTCGGTGTGACTTTGGGTCCAGACTCGAAGATCTATGTGATCGGCGGAGGAACGATGTTTTACAATGATTATCCGCCTTTCCTAGACACAATAGAGATCTATGACACTAGAGCGGGCACTTGGACTGAACCGGTGTGGTCAGAATCGTTCCTTTCGACGCCTCGGAAGGAGCTGGGTGCGGCTCTGGGCATGAACGGCAGAATCTACGCTGTAGGCGGAGGCAATGGTCCCTACCTTGATACTAACGAAGAAGGTATCATCACGATGCCTGAGAATATCACTCCAATGGCGTACATTGATTCCATAACGCCGAACCCCGTGACTGTCAATGATTCGATAATGCTCGTCGGGCATGGCACTGACCCTGACGGCTCAATCGTAGGCTACAAGTGGAGGTCCTCAGTCAACGGAACCATTGGCACCGCAGCCACATTCAACGTAACAACGCTCTCAAGCGGAACTCACACCATATACTTCAGCGTGCAGGACAATTCAGGCGCGTGGTCGCCAGAAGTCACTGCAACCCTAACCGTTAACGGGCTGCTAGCTGATGACCCGCTCTACCAGAAAATGTTGGACTTGAACGCGGCTATAGGCAACCTGCAAGATCAGAATGCGAATTTGAGCAGCACCGCCAGCGATTTGACCAACAAGGTTAACATGCTGACAATGGAGCTTCTGGGCACAAGCGCCCTGACAATCATACTTATCGTAGCCCTCATCGCCGTAGTATTCATGAACAAGCGCAAGCCGCCACCAGCAACACCACCAGCAACCTAGAACCCTTCTCTAAAACCTCCTTTTTCTAATACCCCCGTTCTTTCGTGTTTTTTCAGCGTGAAAATTTCTTAAATTCCGCCTTCTCGGAGTCTTGTTTGGGGCCAGAGCCGTTTGGCAGGTGTTTCGGTGGATGATGTTCGTGGCGTGATCAACCTCAGCGCGGCTGACGTTCTTGGCGCTAATATTTTGAAGACGATCAAGCGTGCGGAGGTCACTTTGGAGCTCGAGCTTGACAAGGAAATAGATTGTGATGGCTGTGCCGGCGGTTGCTAAGGTCAGTGTTCTGAAAGCGGACGAGGTGAAGGTGACGAAGCTTTTTATTGTCGTGGGTAACGTTGCAGTTAACGTTAGGACTGGCGAGTTGGGCATTGTTTTGGGAGGGTGATTTCTGTCATTGGCAAAACGAGTAGGCGGACCGTGGTTGAGGTTTGGGAGGATTTGCATCGGGACGTTAGGAAGTTGGCTTTGTTGAATGATTTGAAGATTTACGTGCTTGTTAATGGAATTATTGGGGAGTTTGTTGGGGATGAGGATAAGGTCAGGGCTTTGATTAAGAGCTTGAAGCTTCGCTCTTGATTGCTGGGTTTGGGAAGTTTTATTTGCGTGTTCTTGCAGTCTGTTTTACAGTTCATTGCTCGTTGGCAGGGGTTAGCGGGATGTCTGATAAGGACTTGAGTCTGCAGAGAAGGTTGAAGGCTAAGAAGACCAGGGCTTTCAGGAAGAAGGTTGCAGGTTTAGGTATTGTTGTTTTGTTAGTGGTGGTTTTGGTGGCGGTTTACAGTTTCAGTGGCGGAGGGGGTCCGGCTGCGAACAGCAGGGTTTTGTTGGTGACGAGCATGGGCAACATCACGATTGAGTTGTATGAGGACATGCCTATTACGACTGGGAACTTCAGGAATTTGGTTAGCCAGGGGTTGTATGATGGAACGGCTTTTCATAGGGTAGCTCACAGTTTTGTCATTCAGGGTGGAGAGGTGGCAGGTGCGGCGACGATTCAGGATGAGCTTCCGAACGAGCATCACAACGTTATGTGGTCTGTGGCTATGGCGAAGACGAGTCAGCCCAATTCGGCAACTACCCAGTTCTTCATCAACTTGAAGGACAACAGTGCAGCTTTGGATTCCAACTACTCTGTTTTTGGAATGGTGGTTAACGGGACTGATGTAGTTGCAGCGATTGGGAATGTTAAGACTGAACCGGCAGATGATGGAACGCCGCTAACGACGATTAGCATAATCAGCGTCAGACTCATCAGCTAGGCTCTGCAGTAGCAGAGAATATCTGGCATTACTGCGGTTGTTGGTGGGTTGTTTTAGCGCGCTAGGGCGTTGCCAAGTTGGTATAAAATAGTTTCTATTCTTCTTTTGTCTATTGGCGTTTGATTTGGGCTTGTTTGGTGAGCAACTCTTGGCCGTGTTGAAAGATGGCAACTCGTGGGTTCCAACGGCGCGCGCTAGCAAACTACACAAGCAAGGCTTGAGATTATCGCCAAGGCGCAGACGTAGTCCCGATAGACATCAAACTCGCCTCAGAAGTAGCGAAATGCTACACAAGGCTCATGTGGGAAGCAAAGAAAAAAGACCTCACCACTCCCAGCCTTTTCGACGCGCGCTAAAGTGAAGTCACCTCTTTCTCTATAAAGCTCCTTTCAAAGGTAGCTCCATCAGTATTCTGTCGGTGTATGTTCCGTCAGGGAACTTCACGTCTCGCGTTGGTCTGCCGCATTCCCTGAAGCCACATTTCCGGTAAACATGAAAAGCTCTATCGTTTGTGGCATAAACCGAAAGCTGAAGAATCTCAAGTCCTTGTTTCTTGGCGATTTCGATCAGTTCCTTTGTCAAGCGCGCGCTAACTCGCTTCTGTACCATTTGTCAGGCGTTGTATACTTCATGGCGGGCTTGTTGTCAGCAACGGTTTCAAGTCTTTCGGCAAGACGGTCTTTGATGGCCATCAAGACCTGAGAGTCAATCTCTTCGTCGTTGACTAGTAGTTCAAGAATATCCTTGAGGTTTTCCATGTCCACGTTGTATGCTTCAGAGATTTCTTTGGTCATGAACCTGAGAGTCTTCAGTTGCACGAGCGTGACAGCGTATATGCTGACTAGTTTGTTCGATAGCGACAGGAATTCCTCTTCTTCAATTCTTTCCATTTTCAGGATTTCTTTGGAAAGATTTGTTACAGTCTTCCAGACATCTCCCAAAATCCTGTGGTAGTCTTCGGTTTTCACTTGTGATCTTGAGAAGTTCTTGCTCAGTTCATCTAAGATAACGAAGTGTTTCAGGCAGTCGTAGGCCAAGTAGAGCAACGAGAATTTCACGCTTGGGCACTTAACCTTTTCAGAAATACGTCCATACAACTGAAATGTCTTCCCCTCCAGCATACCTAAGCAAAAAAGGAATTTGGCAACAGCTTTTTCATTCTTGGGCATTTTCTCCTCTTCCTGCAGTCAGCATTCGTTCATCACTTCTGTTCATAAATAGATTATGAATCCTTAATCCAAACTGACTCAATGATACGTAAACCTTAAATGATATGGCGTCGTAAGTCATGTTACACTATATAGCGGTGACAAGCGAATGGTTGACAGAATTCCAACGGGAATAGAAGGTCTAGACAAACTGATTGAAGGAGGTTTTCCACGAGGCAGCCTAATCGTCTTGGCTGGATCTCCTGGTTCAGGAAAGACAATTGCATCAGCGGAGTACATACATCACGGCGCAACCGATTTCGGAGAAAGCGGTGTCTACATTTCTTTTGGCGAGCGAAAGGAAGTCTTCTTCGAAAACATGGAAAGGATTGGCCTTGATTTTGCGGATCTTGAAAAGAAGGGACTATTCAAGTTTCTGGATTTGATGACAACCAAGAGCGGAGCCGTTTCGGACACTCTTGGAATAGCACTTGACGAAGTCCGTCAAATGAAAGCAAAGAGGCTTGTCTTGGACTCGTTTACGGCGATGGCTTCAGCGTTCAGCAATCGAATTGAAGCGAGAATTATCCTGCACCTCCTCGAAAAACTGATGCGTGATAGCGGTTGCACAACATTGTTGCTCGTGGAAGTTCCCATGGGGCAGGTTGGATTGGGACTCGGATTTGAAGAATTTGTCTCAGACGGCATAATATTGTTCGAAACAGTTGAGGTGCGATCAGGTATTAAGAAGCGTTCGATCATCCGCAAAATGCGGGGAACAAATCACAACCAGAACTACTGCAATATTGTGATTTCAGATCAAGGGCTGTCACTGACACCCTATTTAACTTAATGGAGTGAGCATCATGAACAAAAGAAGCAAGTCAGATGAGACATTTGCCGAACAAGTGTACGTGCCTTTGAATGACGGAATAGACTTTGATGGAATGCTCTCCCAAGCCATAAATGAAGGTCTAACGTGCATCAGCAACATAGTCGCACCGGTACTTCGTGCCTACCTAGACGACGCAGTTGCAATTGAAATTGGCCGGATGAAATCGGGATCATCGGGCAAAGACGTAAAGAATCTTGAGAAAGGTCTGGAAAAGCTCTTCGGATTTGGCGCAAGGGTCTTCGAGAAAAGGATTTTGGAGGCTCTGTACACAAAGCTCTCGCTGGACCTGGAAACCGAACACAACTTTTCACTCTCAGAAGGAGTGGAGAAAGCCAGAAAGATCTACGAATCAAAAATGTGTAAGAGCAAGACATCAAAAAACGATCGGTACATGTCGCATGCCAGATTTAGTCGTGCCAGAAAGGGCTAAATACCCTCGCTCTGCTGGCAGACAGTCTCTCTTTGGCGGGTCCGTCCATGAACACGTGTCCAGATGTGGTTCCAAGAAGCGTCGAATTTCCCTTGAGATTCGGGTCCATCCTGGACAAGGGATTCCCAGAGGGTAGCATATTGTCTCTGTTCGGCCCAACAGGCGCCGGGAAAACCGTCTTCTGTGAGAACCTAGCAAAAGGTTTTCTAAACAAAGGAACAGGCTGTGTCTACGTCTCAACGGAGAGGGCCCCCGTTGAAATAAGAAATGATTTTCAAACTCTAAGAACTGACGTGTGCAACTTGGAAACTGAGAAGAGACTTGCATTCGTTGATGGGTACAGTTGGCTCGCAGGAGGCTCAAACGAAATGTTCCGCGTAGAGAACTTGGCAAACTTGTCAGAGCTAATCATCATGATAGAAAGAGCTTACACATATATTGGTCGGCAAGGGTTGCTGATTCTTGATTCTGTGTCGCCTCTTTCTCTGCACAACCCTGAAGTGGACGTCACAAAATTCCTGCAGTCCCTCGCTGCTCGAATCAAGAACTGGAAGGCAATTGGGATATTCGTAGTCCAAGCAGGGGTTCACAGTGAAGAATTCTACAATGCTCTGGCATATCTGGTTGACGGAATGTTCGACCTAAGAAAAGAAGTAGAAAGCGGCACGGTCAGACGATACTTCAGAATAAGGAACCTCAGATTCGAGGCACACAGGGTCGGTTGGATGCCATTCATTATTGAGGCAGGCAGAGGCTTCAAGTTGGAAAAAGGACTGGAATCCAAGGGAACCGTCGCGAGTACGCAACCGCGCGCCGCTGTGCCTTGAAAACGATCAATCTGTAAGAGTGCTTTCCTGCGTTACGTTTGTCTCCAGCACTTGTTCCATCGAGACTTGCCGAGAGAGTCTAGTGACAGCGCATTCGTCTCCTACCCACGACATGCACTTGGTATTTTGGCAACCATTGAGAAGCCGTCTTTTGTATCGAGTGGGCATGTTCGCCTATGCATCTTCTCCGAATCATAGAACAGGCTTATCACTTTCTTAATGTGGTCTGAAGCTCCGTCCAGAGCGATCCTGTTTAGAAACTCGACAACTCCTGGAGAGAAAGCGCGTGACTCCGACAAATCACGAAGAATGACCAGTTTCGCAACGCGCGCTTTCCACAATTTACCTGAATGAGATTCGACCTTAGCGCGCGCGCACGCGAATGTAGACAGTCAATGCAAGTTCAGAGCAATGCTGTAGTGCAGTGTTGCAGTTGATTCTGGATTCTTATTTGGTTTTCATAATGCTTTTGAGGGCTGTTCCCCCTTTCTATTTCTAGGTTTGATATTATGACCATAGGGAATTTAGTCCGTTCATCGACTCTCGTTAAAGTTGCGCTTGTCTTGTGGCTTGTTAGCGCCGGTCTTGTGATGTTCATGTTGGGCCAGATTGACTCGATCGTACACCATGATCTTTACGATTACGGTTTGCAGTTCAGCCTTGATTGGGCCAGTCCGTACTGGGGTTCGCTGCGGATGATCTATGTTTTCTTGGCTGTCCCTTCCATCGTAGGTGGAGCCGTCTTGACTCTGAGTATTTTGAAAGGGAGGGGCGGCGGATATTATCCTAAGCCTGTAGTGAAGCCGATTTCCGCCAAGACCCAAGCTTCGGCAGAGAATCATCTGCTAGCCTCTTGCCCAAATTGCAAGAAGGTTTTCAGCAAGCCTCTGACGATGCTCGATTTCACACATGGAAAGACTAGGCTAGTAAACGTTTGTCCGTACTGCAGTTACGTCTTAGGCTCTGCGAATGGAGAAGAGGAACTGAATAACGTTGGGCTTGTAGACCGCGAGGAAGAGGTCACTCACTAGTTCTTCCGAAATGCTTCCAGGCTGCATTTGTTAGCATTGTGGTCAAGCCTACGACGGAGGATTCAGGCCGTTGGGCAGCGGGTTATGATAGCGGCCCGAATCTCCGCTCGTTCGGGAGGCGCGCATGCTTGTTCCTAAATTGGTCTAAAATGGTTTTTGTTCGCTTTTTGTGATTTGGGGACAGTTTTGGACTTCGCATTGTTCCTGAATTCCTTGTGGCAACCAGCCTTCTCGAACCAGCAGAAGCGTGCAGAACGGAATTAAAACCATTTTTAACCATTTTCGGAACACGCATGCGCGCTAGAGGTCTCCACGAGTTATTGATTCGCGAAAATAGTGAGAATCTGGTTAAGATTCGCGTAGTCGCAGAAAAATTCAGGTCGATTTCTGGCGAAATCGAGGAAGAGGTCGGGGGCGTTGGATTCTTTGAGCTGTGACCCCGTCATATTCTATAGCTTTTCCCTCGCCTGTCTTTACGTTTGTGTATAGAACTCTAAACCTTGGAGTGTAGATTACGGCTCGCTCGTCGACTTCAAAGAGTTCATTGACAAGTCTGTTTATGTCTTTTGGACGTTTGAGTATTTTGAACCGGATAATGTCTAAATCTGCGTCCGGCGCGATTTCCTTCACTCCAAATGCTGCCAATATTTCCCCAGGGTTTCTCTCCGAAGGAGCGGACGGTAGTTCTTTAGGCGCAACTTCTTGTCCAAATTTGTCTAGGATAAGAGAGGCTTTAGCCTCATTCGTCAACCGCTCCTCTCCTTCAAGTTTGACCACATTATGATCTTTCGCAGGGGAATCCATCGGTTGGTTGGGCCTGTATTTTCGGTTCGAAAGAATGACTTCTTGCACTCTGTTGTCAACTTTGACCGTGTAGGCGCACTTGCGATAGTAATCAATCACATACCTGCCACCGACTATCATATAAGGTTCATAGTACTTGTCGATGGAAACGAGTTTAATCTCTTCTGGTTTAGGTTTCATAAATCCAAATCTGGTAAATAGCTGCGTCTTGATTTTCTCCCCGATCGCCTCTATCACAGTTGGCTCAATGCGGGTTTCGTAAACGATAGTGTTTCTTTCAGCTATTTTCTCACTGGAGAGTATCGTTCCACTTGATATAGCTATCTTTTCATCAGATACTGTTTCAGTCAACCTGGGCCCTCAACCGCTTCTGTGTTTTGCAGGTAATATGGATTATGAATTGAGAAAATGAATCATTGGTAAACTCTGCAGGTTTCATAAACATCCGCCTAGCGCGCGCTTGCGGTTTAACTCGGTTTCTTAGAACGTGGTAGGGTCTGTTTGGCATGTTGAAACTGTCGCTCACGAGAATCGAAGTAATACTATCGCTACATAGTATTGATTCATAAACGATATTTTCAACCAAGCCTTCTGGATAATGAGATGAGGGTGCTTTCAACATGAAGTTTCAGTTCCGTCTCAAGAACGGAAAAACTCACGAATTTACACTTCCAGACAACGTAGAGGTACACAGAGCTATAATGTGGGTTTCAAAAGGGGACAAAGAGGACAAAATGACTAGATTCATCATCATTCCAGACGATGTTGAAAGCGTTGAGGTTATAGAGGATAACTGAAGAAGCACGTACCCTAAAAAAGATTAACTTCAAGATATAAAATAAACGAGTAACACGTACCTACGCAGGTTTTTCCGGTTTCTTTTTTCCCCAAAATGGCATACTTTTCACCTCCACTTATGGTCACTAGGATTCCCCTTTGCGATGTCTACGCGTTTGTTGTGCTATAGGGTTCGCAAATGTTGGGCAAGATCGCTTGCAGCGTTGTTTCGCACTGTGTCGCTTTCAGCGTCAATACCGAAGACCCATACGCCAGATATCCAGAAGAATGCACTTCTGCCTCCTTTGCTTGCCGTAAACCAGTCATTTGTCTTTGTGGACGCTGATGCACTTCCATACCAGCCATCGTCATTAATCAAAACGTCAAGAACGTCTGCTGTGTCTGAGCTGAACTGAGCTTTGATTATGTGTACGGTCACCCCATCATATTCCGCAGTTGTGTGTGCCACTTCGAAATTTCTAGCGCCGTTAGTGACTTGCTCATTTGATGTACTTACGCTTCCTTGATCTAGCTGCTTACCAGCAAGTGTTGATGCAAGAAGTGTGCTGCTAGTCATGTCAGTTGAGAGATCAATTCCTGAAATATCAACAGGCGGCTTGAATAGGCCTGGAAGAATGACAACTGCGGCAACTACTATGGCCACGACAATGATGATGACAGCTGCAAGTATGGCCATATATTTCTTGTTCATTGTTATTCCTTCTTGCGCTCTCATCTGCTCCCGGGCTTATATTAGACTTTCCAATATGTGGGAACACTTGTTTTGAAAGATATACAAGTATTGAAAAACAGAATTTTTCTAATAGGTTCTGAATGTTTCTTGCATCTAGCGCTTGCCACATCACATTCTTCCAGAGCCCAGCATTCATCCGTTTTGAGTTCTTCTGATTTATCGACTTTGACGCTCTCACAGTCAGGCGCAATGTTTTATGCAGTTGAGATTTTCATACGTGCGCGTAGATTCGATCGCTGGTGAATTCGCCGCTGTCCATTTCTTTCTCGATTTCGCGCAAAAGCAGCGCGCGCGCTTAATGGTCTGATTCCAACAAAGGGGCATTGGGAATTGAAGAAAGAAACAGTGACTATTACGCACTTGGCGCCTTATCTGATTGGGGTTCTCTCGTCAGCTAAGAACGTGTTTTGTAGTAGAACTTCAGATTACTTGTTCTATAATTGCGTTCTGTAACTGAGTTCCCCAAAACATTTATGGGTCCTTAACACCAGAAGAGCAGAATTTGAGAGAGGAGAGCTTTCAGAAGTGATTAGAATGAAGAAATCCATATCTTTGTTATTGATTGCTACGTTATTGACACTACCTGTTCTGATCGCCTGCATATCCCGTGTTTCAGGTTCACCTGTTTTTGATCCTTCTGACCCTTTGACAATTCCGAAATGGGTAAACCAAATCAGTGGAGCCCCGCCAGTCTATGTGCCAACAGACGTTTATGGCGATGGGGATTTGGTCCAGCAGGAATACCTAGTTAACGTTACCGAGTTCGACCAGCAAATACTTCCAACGCTTGATGCGTTTGGCAATCCCACCGGATTTGGCACGACTAAAGTTTGGGGATACGGCGGCGTTGCCAAAGATGCAGTGACTGGGCAATATATGGGCTACGTGCGAAATTCCCCAGGCCCCACATTTGAAGCTATTCGGAGAGTCCCAATCAAAGTGACCTGGATAAACAACCTTACCAATGTAGACAGTAGCCTGATTCAGCATATGTTTGCGGTTGACCCGACTCTCCACTGGGCTAATCCAAACAACATTGACATGATGGAAGCGATTATGCAAGCTGGAATGGGCCTTGCCCCGCCATACCCACCGGGATACAATGGCACTCCATACCCGCCTCCTGATGGTCCGCAGAATCCAAATGGCTGGAATGCCCAGTCCCCTGTCCCGATTGTCACGCACTTGCACGGCAGTGAAACTCAATCATACTATGACGGTGGTCCAGAGCAATGGTTTACTGCGAATGGGCTTCATGGACCAGACTACAGCACCGCAGAAACGATATATGCGAATGCTGCGGTTTATGAATACCTCAACCAACAAGAACCAACCACGCTATGGTATCACGACCACGCCTTGGGAATCACCCGCATCAACGTGATGTCCGGCCTTGCAGGATTCTATCTCTTGAGAGACCCTAGCGACGAGGTTGCGCTAAAGCTGCCAAGTGGCGAATACGAGGTTCCTCTCGCCATTCAAGACCGGAGTTTCAATCCTGATGGCTCGTTCTACTTTCCCAACGTAGGCAATAATCCTGGTACGCATCCATACTGGAATCCCGAGTTCTTCGGCAACACCATAATGGTAAACGGATTCGTGTGGCCCAACATGGACGTCAAACAAGGCCAATACCGCTTTAGATTGCTGGACGGTTCCAACGCACGCTTCTACAACCTCAGCTTCTCAACCGGGTTGTCATTCACCCAGATAGGGAGTGACGGCGGCTATCTCAAAGGGGCAGCAACATTAACGTCTCTGCTTATTGCACCGGGTGAACGGGCTGATATTCTTGTTGACTTCTCCGGTCTATCTCCAGGAACCAAGATAATCCTCCAAAACGACGCCACGTCGCCTTATCCAAGCGGTGATCCCGTTGATCCCACCACTACTGGCCAGATTATCCAGTTCACCGTTACAGCCGACACTGGATTTGTGCCACAATCCTTGCCCGTACAACTCAACCCAACTCTAGCCGGGGCTTTTCCAAACCTGCCATCAGCCACGAAACAGAGAATCTTGACATTGACCGAGGTAGTCAATGCAACCAATGACGCACCACTGGAAATACTTCTTGACGGACAAAAATGGGCTGCGCCAGTCTCCGAATTGCCTGGACTAGGAACCACCGAAGAGTGGGTAATCGTGAACCCAACCATGGACACCCATCCAATCCACCTGCACTTGGTCCAATTCCAACTCGTACAACGGCAGAAAATCGATGATATAGCTTATTTTGACACATGGATGAATCTCAATGGAGCGCCTCCACTTGACCACCCCACAGTAAACCTCGACAACCTCACAGACTACTTGATGGGTCCGCCGATTACGCCAGCACCCAACGAGCAGGGTTGGAAAGACACGATACAAATGAACCCAGGCGAGGTCACGACCATTAGAGTCCGCTTTGCAACGCAAAACGGCAGCGATTTCCCGTTTGACGCCACAAAGGGTCCAGGATACGTCTGGCACTGCCACATAATTGACCACGAAGACAATGAAATGATGCGCCCTTACTTCGTCGTCCAGCCTACCCTCGCTGCGCCTAGCATTCAAAGCTGTGATTCAGCTGGCATTCCAAAGGACATCTTCAAGCTAAGTCAAGGAATCTACGTCAAGGGAACCGGCTACCTGCCCTCCACAATATACAGCATATACCTAGTTAATGACACAACCTGGATTGAAGGTATGCCCATTCCGCAACGAGTCACTGGAACCGCAACAACCATATCTTCAGACACTTTTGGAAATGTCTCAGCTACAATTATCTGGAATGCTCCATTGAAGCCAGGCAGATACGACATTGTGGTTGACGTAAACGGCGACGGCTACTACAATGCAAGCATTGACGCCTTGGATGAAAGTTATATCGAGATCAGAGCTGGGCTACTGGTAGTGCCAGAATACTGGCTCGGAACAATACTTGGTCTCGTAGGATGCTTCGCAGCACTCGGAGTGTTCAAAGCATCTAAACGAAAACGCAAACTGGGCTGCTGAAAACAGCTGCATTGCGGACTCGGAGCACTCGTATACCCCACTGCGCTAGGTGTGTGTCTCTTTGCCTATCGTATCTTTTTCTTTCGTCATGTATGCCACCGTCCACTTCTATGCCCAGTCGCAATGTTGAACAGTAGAAGTCTAGGATGTAGCCATACTCTACAGCTTGGCGGTAGAAGATGTGGTTTGGGAAATTAGGCATCACTTAGCGCGCGCGCTAAATCCTTATCCTTTGAGCATGCTTCGTCTAGCCAGACGTGAAAAGCGCCGCTGAGAGCGCCTTTTGCTTCTCCTGTAACTATGTAACCAATGGGGCAGGCCTCTTTGTATGTGTGGAAGAATTGTCTGTGGCTTCGTCCGTAGAAAATGTAGGGGAAATCGATCGCCCTGTGCACTGCTGGGAAGGATTTGCCGAACCACAGTTTGTCAGCATAGTTATGGGTTTTGTGCTTGGGCGTTTGCTTCACCTCAAAAGATGTAGCACGCACTAGGCGCCAAGGCGAGATCTAATAGCGTCTTTTAATAGATTATCAAGGGTTGCGAGCATTAGGTCAAATTGAGAGTTTAGTCGCAGTTTTTCGATTTCTTCTTGTGGCAAGTTTAACTGTTTGCCAATCCAGGTGATTAGTGCTTCCCTGCGTTTCTCGAGTTCTGCGATATTCGTTATGATTAGACTATGTTGATAGTTGTTGTAGTTGATGGCGTCTTTTTGTTGGGCCAAGATGATCTCTAGCTGTTCTCTTTCATTTTGCATCTGTGAAATGACCTGGCGCAATTCTTTGATGGCACGCTCGAGGTTTGCCAGTTCGTCTCGCTTTGCCGGCAGCTGCCTCTCAACGGTGACCAACGATTTCGTAATGGAGGCACACTTGCTGACAAGGGAGACTAGGTGTTTGGGGTCGCCGCCGGATTGCCTGAAGTTGTCAAGTACTTTGCGTACTGTTTTGGCGTCGTTTATATTCATTCTGTATTCGCTGAGTGCGGCTTTGCACTCGAAGAATTCGGAGAGTTCTTGCGGGGTCGTGTTAGCTCGTTCCAGAGTCTCGTTGCGCAACCGTCTGTTTTCTTCTATTTCAAGCTGAAGTTGCGAATTCTCACGTCTTAGTTCTGGTGTCTGCTGCGTGAACGTTTTGTATTCGCTCAGGGCTTCAGGATATTTTTTGCCGGATTGATTTTCGAGCTCAACGAGTCTTACCAATGCTTGAACCACCTCTTCTGGTTGGTACCCTGCCTCGGCCGGCGCCTTTTTGATGGCTTCGAGGAAAATGGGTATCTGTTCGGTTGTCACTTCAATTTCCGCTAGTAACTCAAGAACTCTGATTCCTTTCAAAGCATCGCTTGGAGGACAGTTGAGTTTTCGCAGTGCTTTGCTCAAATCTCGAAGCGGCTCCAGGCAGGAGGGTAAAGAGCCCAATATTGCGCTCACTGTTCCTTGGCTAATCATCAGAATTCGGGCTATTTCATCCCTGGAGACACCTTGAAACCACATTTCAATGGCTCTCGCTTCATTTTCAGAAAAGGTTCCATTCAAAAACTCCACCTTCCGGGACTGACTGTGGACAGATTCGCCCGCGCTAAAATACAGGTTTGGCTTATCATAAGAAATGTTTTCACTTGGAGCCTTTAAAAGGCTTTCCATGTTTCTAGCGCGGGCAGGAGGAGGTATGGTTGCCCCTAGCACCGTCAGGTTCGTCGGACCGTCAAGTCCGTCAAACCGTCAAATACCTGTGTGACACACGTGTTTTACAGGGAAAAACACAAATAAACTATAGATAGAGAGTGACTGACGACTTGACGGAAAATGCCGTGTACGAAAGGGATGGTATGAGAAAGAGAAGCTTTAGCCGAAAAGAGCAGCTGACCAGTTTGAAGGGTTTTGAAGATGTTCGAGTGCAGATGTTTTAGGACAGGTAATGTTTGACCGTTTTCCTTACTGCCTCGGCACTACTGTATTTTGGCTTCCAGCCTTTTGATTTCAGTTTGGTTGCGTCGAGGAGCATGTTTTTGACGTCGCCTTTCCAGCCTCTTCCGCCGTTTGGTATTTTGGTGTCCGAGTCCTATGGCTTTAAACTTCATTTTTTGGGTGAATTCTTCTGGGTTGCAGATTCTTCTTCCGTCTATGAGGTTGGTTGTTTCATGTTTGTTGCGAAGTTTTCTGGTTTAAGTTTCTTCTTTGTTGTAGTTGGAGAGTGCTTCTGGGATGTAGGACAAGCTGTTTCAGGTTGCTTTTTTGAAGCAAAGCTTAAAAATGCTTCAGGCTGCGTCTAGTATCGTCCCGAAGAGTCGTGATGCGTCCTGAAAAGGAGTTGGAACAACCTGCCTCTCACGCAGAAAGTGTCTTTCAAAACGGTGCTGCAGAAGGGGAACCGCGTTCAGGTCCCCAAAGCCTTAAGGTGGCAGTTTAAGATGGAGTCGGAGCAGGTTTTGAAGGTCACTGTGAACGCCCTCAACGTCTACTCCGGCTGGCAAGTTTTCTACGGGAAAATGGGCAGAGACGGACGCATAACCATTCCGAAGCTCCAGCGGGAACTGCTAAAAGGCAGAGAAACAAGCCTCACAGGCTACGTCATGGAAGTAATCCTTGAACCCGCATAAGACGGCAAGCAAACTAAAAAGCTGAAAGATTCAATGTGAACAGGCTGAGCAATGAATTTGTTGAGTATTTGAAAAGTGGATGATAAAAAGAAGAAACGCAGAATTGTCGAACTTCTGGAATTTGAGACAAATACGTTAAAATATGAAGTTTACCAATTATAATTTGGTGAGTTCATGCCTGAAAGCGTTCTCCTAACGGACGAAGACAGGGCTTTGCTAGTGAAGGTAAGCAACCTGCTTGAGGAAATAGTTGAGACTTTTAACATACTGGAAGACAAAGAAGCCATGTCACGCATAAAAGAAGCCGAAGAAGACGTCAAAGCGGGAAGAGTCAGAGACTATGATGAATTCCTCAAGGAGCTGAAAAAGTCTGGAGAAATATAAGCTCCGAGTCACGAGGACTTTTGAAAAAGACTTCCGCAAACTCGATGCCCAAACAAGAAGAAGATTAGATTCAGCCATAAGAAAGCTCGAAGCAGACCCAGCTTTAGGAAAACCTTTGCGAGGGGACCTCCTAGGCAAATGGACCCTGAGAATCGGAGATTACAGAATTATCTACACAGTAAACGATAACGAAAAAACGATAACACTTTATGATGCCAAACACAGAAAAACAGCGTACAAATAAATGCAGTAATCAAAAATGAGTGTTCTTCTTTTACAGTTTAAGTTTCATGAGCATGTTCTAAACGTTGAAAGGATCTTTTAGGAGCTTACTGAGGCTTTGCTGACACATGAAAAACAGCATAGCGCGTATTCTTATTTCACGCAAAACACTGAAGTAGCACAGAGACTTGTCTGATCCTAACTTCGCGGAGCCCCTACCCCCTACTGTTTTTTCAAGCGAAACCACAACAAGAAGTAGTAGTTCGTTCTCAGTGTTTCAGTGTCCGAGTCCTAATGGCTGTGAGTTTCATTTTTTGTTTGAATTCTTCTGGGTTGTAGATTCTTCTTCCGTCGATTAGGATTGGTTGTCTATCCGTTGTTTAATGTTTTGTAGGGTTCCGTTGGTGATGTTGTCAAATACTGTGACGTGGGTGTCTTGGGTTATGATGTTGTCGATGATGTGGCTGTCTATAAAGCCGACTCCACCAGTCACTATTACTCTTTCGAAATCTTTAGTTTTCATGGCGCTAAAACCAATGGATGTGAAGCAATTAGAGTCTTCTCAAAGATGAGGGATGCAAAACAAGTTGCTGAAATCTTGGATGCTTTCCGTTAGAGGAGCGATTGCTTTATCAACCCTTACTCTGAGGGATGGGGTCTATTACTTCTAGGTTCTCGATTTTTTGGAAGACCTCGTCGTGGGTGGCTATTCTTTTGGTGCTTGTGGCTTTCATTGTTGCGAGGATGACGCTGTCTCTGCCACCGATTCCAATTTTGGTGTATTTCATGAGTTGTTCAAATGCAAGCTCGGTTATGTCGAGGTCTAGGTTGATGAATGTTAATGTAGCTAGATTTTGTATGGTGGAAAGTCTTCTTCGGAAGTTTTCTTTTGGTAAATGGCGAAAATAATGCGCAACTTCCATGAGTGTTACGACGTTTAGAACAATGCCCTCATGGATAGCAGTTCTGATGGGTTTTGTTACGTGTTTGTGTTCTGGTAAGCGTTGGTCAAACCAGTAGATCCAGTAGTTGGCGTCC
>Ga0315296_10002201_pt1 | contig 16704 bp, 18 predicted proteins | sample YL17G14_18_MG_FD_203921 | JGI IMG/M metagenome (GOLD analysis project Ga0315296, IMG submission 203921) | Sediment microbial communities from Yellowstone Lake, YNP, Wyoming, USA - YL17G14_18 | ecosystem: Environmental > Aquatic > Freshwater > Lake > Sediment | place: USA: Wyoming | collected... | reverse complement strand
TAGCCTTATTGTGCACCGCACTTGACAAAGATGTTCCTGCAAAAATCCCTGATCGCAACTTGCTTATCGCTACTTGGAATTTAAGAGGGTTTGGTGACCTTACAGAGAGTTGGAAATGTCAAGAGAATGACTCTCCAAAACGAGACTTACATGCTCTACGCTGTATCGCTGAGATTGTCTCTCGCTTCGACGTGATCGCCCTTCAAGAGGTGAAAAGCAGCCTCAAATGCCTGCGCCACATGTTTAAAGTGCTCGGGTCAGATTGGGGACTAATTTTGACAGATGTGACCAAAGGCGCACCAGGCAATAGCGAACGCATGGCGTTCGTATTTGACACTCGCAAGGTGCGAATTTCTGGCTTGGCATGTGAGCTAGTCGTTCCCAAAGAACAACTAGACAAAATCGGTTCAGATGCCCTCAACAAGCAATTTGCACGCACGCCTTATGCGGTCAGTTTCTGGTCAGCTGGGAAAACCTTCATTCTGGTTACGCTGCATGTTATTTATGGGAAAGATGCTGAGGAACGGGTTCCTGAACTTAAGGCAATTGCGGAGTGGCTTGCTGAATGGGCCCGAGACATTAATGGTTGGGATCATAATCTGATTGCACTTGGTGACTTCAACATAGATCGAAAAGGGGATAAGCTGTATAATGCCTTCACATCAACTGGGCTATATATCCCCGAAGATTTACAAAAACTTCCACGGACAATCTTTAGTGATCCGAACAAGCCAGAGACTGGCAAATTCTATGATCAAATTGCGTGGTTCACTGGAAGCGATAATACCCCAGCGTTATCACTGAAGTTTGCGCGAGGAGGCAATTTCGATTTTACGAAAATAGCATTGAAATCGCTAAACCTCAAAAAGCAACAATTGTCTTACCGTATCTCTGACCATTATCCATTGTGGGCTGAATTTGAGGTAAGGGAGTAGATAGAAAACTCGAATTGCTGTTCGGATTTTTCTGGCTAAAGATGTCGAGCTCTCGTCTACATAGCGAAAAGGCTAGTAAAACTAGTCATTTTAATCGCGTTAAGGCTAGGCTTCACAAGCAAAATGATGGTATTCTGAAAAGTTTGAAGCGAGAGTTCGAAAGGTTGCCCGACTAGGGGTTCATGGTAGCCCGGGATAGCTTCAAACTCTCGTTTTCATCCTAAGCGCCTCTTTGGTGGGTATTTGAACCCATTTGGGTGTGGTGGAGGGTAGCCTTCCAAAGTTCCCAATATTTGAATTTAGGCTGGTGTAGATGTGACACAGTGAGAAGTTCGGATGCACGGAGAAGGAGACATAATTGATACAGGAACTGAGTTTCAATGATATTTCACAGTCTTGAAACTGCAAATAGACTTATTAGGAAATCATTATTAACTCAGAAAAAAGGAGATTGTATGAAAGCAGCTATTCTCTGCGGCAAACGAAAGATGAAAATCGAGAATGTAGACACTCCAAAAGTGAAAGATTACGATGTCCTCATAAGAGTTAAGGCTGCGAGTATCTGTGGCACTGATGTCCACTTCTACAAAGGCGAGATAGGAGAATATGCTCCGAAAATCTTGGGACATGACTTCTCAGGTGTCATAGAAGAAGTGGGGAAAAATGTTAGAGATTTTTGGAAGAAAGACAGAGTCATCGCTGAAATAGTAAGGTACTGTGGCAACTGTAGCTTTTGCAAAGCTGGAAATTATCAAATCTGTATGAATGCGTCTTACATGGGATTCGATATTGACGGAGCGTTCGCTGAATACGTCGTTGCCCCAGCGAAAAACGTGTTCAAAATTCCCGATAACGTTTCTTTTGAAGAAGCAGCTATCATGGAGCCCGTAGCACTTGCATTACATGTTATGGATTTTGTTCAGCCTAAGACTGGAGAAGTGATGGCGATTCTTGGTCAAGGACCTGTAGGCTTGGTTCAGACGCAAATTGCCAAGCTGTGCGGAATGAAAGTTATAGCTGTGGAAAAAAGAGAAGAGAGGTTAAAATTGGCAAGGGAATTTGGAGCAGACTATATCATTAATCCTATCAAGCAAAATCTGAAATGTGCCGTTCTAGATATAACTGATGGTCTAGGTGCTGACTTTTCTGTGGAAGCTGCGGGTGTGCAAGAAACAGTTGACCAAACCGTGGAAATAACAAAGAAAGGAGGAAAAATTATTCTGGTCGGTGAAAGCAAAGGGCTTCGTGGTCCGCCTATAAGGCATGAAGACTTGACATGGTTTGCGTTATCAGACGGTGGCACAAACAAATATCCTATTGCGCTGGATTTGGTTTCAAAAGGAAAAATAGACGTAAAAAGACTGATCACTCATGAAGTTGCATTAAGCAAACTCCCTCAAACCATGGAATCACTTGCAGACGGAAAGATGACTGCAATCAAAGTGGTCGTAAAACCTTGATTCATCAATCTTGTAGATTTTCCAAAAGAGACTTTGAGTTTTTTCTAAATACTGTTTGTTTGAATTTTGGCTTCAGGATTGGAGTGATTGCTGTGTTTTCGTGCACATAATTTTTCCACATTTCATATTACTGTCCGAGGAAGATGAAAGACTATGAGAAAATCGCAGCAGACCTCAGCAATAAAAACCGAAAATCCTTAATTTCAAAAGCATCGACTTTTTTTCTGAGGGCGCGAACTTGAAAGTAAATGTTAAAGAAGAGAGTCGCAAAATTCTTGCAATTATGGATAGTTATGTTCATGCTTTTGAAATGGCAGATGCGGATTTGATGCAGAGCCTCCACTGGGCTGATGATACTAACTTTACTGAAATAGAAGATAATATCTCTGAACCCTTTGCCAGAGAAAGATTTATGAATATTATGAACTGATGAATTCTCATCTTATGTGTATGGAATGTCAAAAAGCTTGTAAATATGGAAGAGAGAAACGTCAAATCTGAAAAATCGAAGGATACAGGGCAGAAGGGAATCGTTCCTTTTCAGCCCCAAACAACATGACAAGCTGTCGCAAGAATTCCTGTGAATACTTCACAAGCGGTAAGGCAATCAGTCATTTGACGGTATAATCCACAAGTGTTTCTTTTGAGTTGCAGTAATTTGGGAAAACAGATAGGTGAAAAAATGGGCAAGATAATTGCTATGTGTGGACTCGTTTGCAATGATTGTCTTGCATATGTTGCAACACAGAAAAATGATGGTAAGATAAGAGAAAGAGTCATCAGAGCTTGGTCAACAGAAACAGAGCGTCTGGAGCCGGGAGACATTGATTGCGACGGATGCCAAATTGGAAAAAGGCTGTACAAGTTTTGTTCAGCCTGCAAAGTGAGAAAATGCGGGCTTGAAAGAGGCATAGAAAACTGCGCCTATTGTAATAAGTATCCATGCGAAAAACTAGAAAGACTCTGGAAGGGCTTTCGAACCGTCTCTTGGGAAGAAGCGAAAGCCATGCTGGACAGCCTCAGAAAACTACAAAAACTAGCGTAGCAGCGCAATATTAGAAAAGATCACTAAAGATGTGAAGAAGAAATGAAACAGCTTTCAACTGATGTGCTTATTATGGGGTCTGGTGGGGCAGGTTCAAGAGCAGCAATTGAAGCTAGAAGGCAAGAAGTGAATGTGCTACTAGTTTCAAAAGGTAAGTTAGGCTTTGCCAATTGCACTGCAATCGCAGGAGGAATCTTTAGAGCTTCGCAGGACGAGAAAGGCATTACGGAACATTTTCAAGAAACCTTGAAGGCTGGGCGATTTCTCAACAATCCGGCTCTAGTTAGAACACTTGTGGCTGACGCATGGTCTGCTGTGAAGGAAACAGAAAAGCGCGGAATTAAATTGTTGGTTGAGAAAGGCAAAGTCAGCATAATTGCAAATAGACCTCCCGCGGGAACCAGTTTGTCGAAAGCTTTAAGCAAACGTGCTTTGGACTTGGGAGTAAATGCTTTGGAGAAAACCTTTGTCTTCGATTTACTTGTTGAAAATGACAGATGCGTCGGCGCATTAGCCTTCAAAAAAGATGTTGGAGAAATTATCACCATATCCGCAAAATCGACTGTGCTGGCAACAGGTGGTTATTCTAGATTGTATGTTCGTAATGATAATCCGCCGAGAATAACTGGAGATGGGCTTGTCTTGGCTTTTGAAACCGGAGCGGAATTGCAAGACCTGGAGTTTGTTCAGTTTCAGCCGATGTTTACAGATAACGGAGTGCCTAGAATGCCGATCCTCGATTGGTTAACTGAAGATACCAAGAATCTTATTCCCGGTGGACCATTGATAAACAAAAAAAGAGAGCGATTTCTTGGTAAATACAGATTGTTAGAGAATAAAATCTTAAGAGACAATCTCACTGTCTCAATCGAACGAGAACTTTACGAAAAGCATGAAGATTCCGTCGTCTTTGATTTGACGCAGTTATCACCCACAGAAATTATAGACGCCCTTGATTATGATTACCGGAAGCGCCTAGTTCTTCCTCTCGGTAAAATACTGTCAACAAGAAGACTTCACATAGCCTCATTTGCTCATTACACAATGGGCGGTGTAAAAATCAACGAAAAGTGTGAAACAACGGTAGATGCTCTTTATGCTGTAGGTGAAGTGACAAGCGGAATTCACGGTGCGAACAGACTGGGCGGAAATGCTCTAACTGAAATATTGGTGTTCGGCGCAATAGCTGGAAGACAAGCCGCAGAACACGCAAAACGCACTGAGTTTATAGCAGCAAATAAAGAACAGATCAAGGAAAGCGTAGAAAACTTTCAGGAGATTCGTGATGAGTCAAAGCCAAAAAAGACTACTCCGCTCCAGATCAAAGCAGAAGTAAGCGCAGTTGTTTCGAAATTTTGCAGACCCGTAAGGAGCGAAGAAGGACTCAAATGCGCATTAGAAGAACTAAAGCAAATAGGAGAAAAGGCTTCTTTTATGTTTGCAGAAAATCCAGATAAGCTGCAAGAGGCGATTGAAGCTAATTCGATGCTGTTGCTTGCCAAGCTAGTTGCAAACTCGGCTCTGGCAAGAAAAGAAAGCAGAGGAGCACATTTTCGTGTAGACTATCCTAAGAGTAATGATGTAGATTGGCTGAAAAACATCATAATTTCGCAAGAAAACAGCAAGACGAAAATCCGATATGAACATCTCATGAGAAAGCAAATTTAAAGATGGAAAATCTATTACGCTTCGATTTTTTTCAATGAGGCTTCAAGTATCTTAAGGGCGTGTGCAAACAAGATGCCTCTCACTTGTTAATCGATCATTTAGAATCGTGTGCATTCCTTCTCCACGAAAGCTTATTTCTGCACCAATGGCAATTCCTGAAATCTGAAGAGACTGCGACAGGGTTACCACAACTTGGACACCGCCATTTTTTGTCTTGTTCCAAAAGCCATTCTTCAATTTTCCCTTCCTTGATCATCTGCAGATTTCTCTTCACGTCTATTCCAAAGTAAGAATTCATTCTGGCAAATTCATCAAATCTTTGACAAGTATTGTACTTAGCACATTCAGAACAAAATCTTAGCTTTCGCGAGTTCAAGCATTTTAAGACCTTACAATTCTTTCCCCAATCTTTTTCATGAGACCATCCATGAACATCTAACGTTTGACAATCTTCACATCTGACCTCTTCTGGAAGACAACCGTATCTTTCTGCTATTTTTTCTTGAAATTCTCTTGAATCTTTATATGCGCGATAAACTGAACAGATTCCACAGAAGAGACCGCATCTGCCTACGAGGTTTTTGTCAGCCATTTATTGAAAGATTTCCAGTTCTTTGTTATCAGCGTCAAGTCTTGCCTTGACGCCGATCGGCAAGACTGTGTTCGGACATTCATGCCCGAAATCGTTCATTTTCAGAATTGGAAAGTCGTATTCTTTTGTGACCTTCAGCAGGATGTCTTCTATTGGTGTTAGTTTCTTTTCCGAAACTTGTAGGCTGTAAACATACCCAACAACAGCACCTTCGATTTTCTCAAAAACTCCCATCTGCTTAAGCTGATTGAATGCGCAATCACATTCTTGTGGCGTTATCTCATATGCCTCAACGAAGAGAATGGAATCTTTGAAATCTGGACAATAGCGAGTCCCTGCCAGTTTCAGAATGCAACCTAGACTTCCTCCCATCAGTCTGCCTTCGGCAACACCTTTTCTGACTGTCTTTCGTTTGGACTTTTTATTTATTTTTCCGATTTTGGCGTCAATCAATCTCTGGACAAGTTCCTTCATGTCATACTGTGTAGGGTTTGTGCCATATTTCAGAACATTGTTTCCATGAAACGTTGCCATGGCCGTCTCGACATGAATGGCATTAAGCAGAACCGTAACATCACTCATTCCTAAGAATATTTTCGGATTTCGCTGGAGTGCTTTCCAATCTAGGAGAGGTATGCAAGAGTTTGCTGTTGAGCCACCAGTCGAGCAAAAAACAGCCTTGATTTCTTTGTTACCAAACAACGAGTTTATATCTTCGGCTCTTTCTTCAGGCGTTCCAGCTGAGTAGTCATCAACGTTCAAAGCATTTTCGCTCAACACAACCTTGAAACCCATTCTTCTGAGGAAATCAATTCCTTCAATCAGTTGTGGTCTCTCTTTCTCCAGAATTGGGCTAGATGGAGAAACTACTCCAATGGTGTCTCCCTTGTGCAATCGACAAGGAGCAATCATTTCTGAACGCTATCCTCTGTAGTGAGGAGCGGGAGTCAGCAGATGTTTCCTTTGGAATTTGACCAATTCTTGGCAGGGCATCTTCTCGCACTCGTAACAGGATTTCAGACGCTTTCCTGAACAACATTTCCTCATCGGGCAATCGTGCCAACCTCCACCCGCCTTGCATCCAACGCACTCTCCAAACACTCTCTTCAGATCGTCTAAGGTTCTCAAGAATTGCGGAAAGTTCTCAATGCCACCGAGAAGCGGTGCCACTCTCGCAATTTCATATAAACCCACGAGTTCTTTCAATCTAGAGACAGCTACCTTTATCTCGCCCGTATGTATTGCGCAGGCGCTACAATACATTCCACAGTAACCAGCAAGTTTTTTTTCTTCCGACATTCTTTTTATCCTCAATGTACTTCAACTAACAGAAGACATATAGAGATTATAGCGTCAAATGACGGCATGAATTATGTCATGTTAGGTCGAGTCTAAACCGACAAAAAACAGCGCATGCTTGGATGACTACTCTAGCTCTCGGACAATAATTTTCCTGGGATTCTGGGCGATGGAACTGCTTTCTGCAAGCGTTCGTTTATTCTAATGTATCGGCGTTTTTTTCTATCATATTTTAGAGATTATCCTAAAGAAAATGTAGCTTTTCTTGGCAATTCAAACATGCCATTTTCATCTGGTTCAAACTTCAGCACTTCTATGACAGAGTCAATGTTCAGAGGACCGTAAATGTGAGGATAAAGCTCTCCTCCTTCAGTGCCTTCATATCGGATCTCAGCTTGAACCTTGTCAGAGTCAATGCAAAGGAGCACTAACCCTTTTTGAGCGCGAAACAAATCATTTGCTATTCTGATTATTTGTTTTGGAGTTGAGCAATGTATGAAACCTTCAGAGTCCAGCGTGTCACCCCGATATACTCCTGCCAGTTTGGCTTGTTCCCATTGTTCATGTTTTGTGATATGTAAGATTATATTTATGGTAATTCTCTCCTTCTACGCACTTCCTAACACTGAATCGAATATTTCATGGTATTCTCAGTACTAGGGTTTTATGCCCTTTGGAAAGGCCTTTTTCATTTCATCAAAGAAATCGTTCATTTTTCCGTACATTTCGTAAAGTTTTTTGCATGGAAATTCTTGGCAATAGGTGCAGATTTTTAGACCTTTGTTTTTTGCACAATCTCTTATTCCGCATTTTTCACGGCTCCAGCAACCCCCACATTTGAGTTGTGGGGATCCTTTAATGTAGAAGGGGCACCAACCACAGTTCAATCCACATGGTCCTAGCAATTCATCGTGACTCATTTTCACCCTTGTCTCCAAGGCGAGTACAATGTAAACGGATAAAAAAACTTGCTACCGTCTTTTGACAGTAACTCTAATACTTTCGTGTTTCGAAGAGTTCTCTTTCTGTCTGCGTGTACCTGGAAAGCAGTACATGTTTCTCGACTAAAAAAGAATCACACAGTCAAAATTGTTCTCCTGCATTTTTGTGATTGCCGGTGCCTTTCTCTGCAATAATCTTTTTCTTTAAAGACTGAACGCAAAACGTAGGAGAAGTATGACAGATATTCCGATTATCACGGTTCCCACTAGGTTTTTGGTCTTATATGCAAACAAAAGTGAGATTAGTCCAGCGATCAAGTATTCGTTATTGATTGAAATATCCAGTTTTTCTTTTGGCAACAATAAGGCTGGGACAATAATTGTTGTAAAGACCGCTATTGGAACGTAGATCATCAACGCATTCCATTTTTTAGAAATATTAACTCTCTTGAACATCACCGCAGAAGCAAAGCGTGTGAAAAATGTCAAAACTGCCATCCCTATTATCAGTTCGATTATTTCCGCTTCCAAAGTTCAAGCATTCCTCCGACAATTGTTCCTAGAACAGCAGCAAAAGGAATGTACCATCTAGTAGGTAAAAACAGAAAACCAGCAATGGAAAAAATCCCTGTAAGGATGCACACTATTACGTGTCGCCAACTCCTTATCATAGGCAAAAGGAGAACCATGAAAGTAGCCGGAAGAGCAAAATCCAGTCCAAAAGCCTGGGGGTCATCCAAGAACGACCCCATAAGACCTCCGATGACGGTAAATATAAACCATTCAACATAAAGACCTAAGCTGACGCCTAATTGATAATATTTGTTTGGAACATTTTTTGTAAAGCGAGATATCGTCATTGCGTATGATTCGTCGCTAAGAAGAAAAGATAGAACGACTTGCCATTTGGTGTCCCATTTTCGAGTGTATGGTCCTAGAGAAGCTGCCATCAGAAAGTACCTTGAATTGACCACGAATGTGGTGAATAAGATTAGTAGGAATGAAGAGCCAGAAATTAGTAGCGAAATCGCCACAAACTGAGATGCGCCTGCAAAAACTAGGAGAGACATAAGAGTGAGACTTAAAAGAGAAAGACCTGCCTTTCTTGCTAAAAGCCCGTATGCAATCGCAAAGGAAGCCACTCCTAAAAACAATGGAGTCATAGCTTTTAAGCCATCTCGAAATTCGCTGGGCAATTCAGGGTTCTTTATAGAGACCACTTCCGAGGCTTCGAGCAGTAAGAACCATGCCCATCGAATAAAACTTCTACCGTCACTTGCCCGTGAAACTCTTTAATACGCCTTAATCAATGAAAGAACTCGATGTGAAGATGAAGTTGTTTAATAAGGTTTCTTTCAATTCGTCAAAATCTGTTTTAGCCCAATTCGTCAGCCTTTCCCCAATAACATTGGTTACAACAGTGTGTCCAAAGGGAACACCCGATGTCGCCGCAAAGACACAGAGCTTACCTGTTGGAAGAGAAGGAAATCTCTTCTTGTTTGTATGCACACCAGAGCACCATACATACCATAACGTAAAAGCAACAAAAGAATTTGTGGTAAATTATCCTTCACAAGAGATCATTGAGAAAATAGGATTAACAGCGTCCATTTTCGAAGATGAAAACATGGACAAGATTTCCCGTATTGGATTAACCGCTATCCCCTCTATGAAAGTCAAACCGCCAAGAATCGTAGAGTGCCTAGTACATCTTGAATGCAAACTAGTCGAAATCAGAGACCACGCACAATATGGAATAATCATAGGCAATGTTGTTGCAGCCTCTGGAAACAAAGAAACAGTCCTTATGCAAGGCTCTGCAACGGAGCTAATTAATCAAAATCTATTTAGAAATCCACTGTTGGCATATATTACTCCTGGTCAACACTTTAGCACAATTCCAGAATGCAAGAAATTCTCACTTCCTAAAAAATACAAATCATAACAATCTTGAGAAGAACTGTAATAGGGACGGGATGATTTTGTTAAATGATGGTGTCCAAGAGAAATAAAGCCGTACTTCATCACACCATTACTTGCGGTTTGTTAGCCCAGCTTTTACCTTCACTTGTTGTTCTTCAAGCCATCTTTCAATGCCTATATCCTTCATTCGCTTCAAATTTCTCAAGCAAGAAGGATAGTGTTCCTCAAGCTTGCTTAGTTTACCACACGCAAAATCAGGGCATTCATAACAAAAGCGGAAACCTCTCTCAAAACAACATTTTCTTATTTTACAATCTGGGTTTCGCCCGGGCAACAACTGGGATGCTGAAGAAACCACCTCAGACCCGCATCCTTCGCATAATGCTTTTTGACTGGAAAGCCACTTTAACCCTTTCATGAATTCGTCAAAGTTAAAAAACTTCGAATCATTATCATTAACGTCCCATGGCCAAGCATTAACATTAATCATTTCAGTAATGAGGCATGTAAGTCGCTCCGCAGATTCAGCAAAACCCATTCTAAAATCTTTATACTCGGGACAGAGCCTACAATAAAGCCCACAAGCGCCTATCAATTTCTTTTCAGACCCAATTCTCAATTTTTGTTCCCCCTGCAGTTAATAATGCACTTACCACACATACTTGACAATCTTTCCATTTTTTGCCATGGATTTTCTTGTGCCAGAGCTTTTATATAGTCCTCTTGTGTGGGATTATCGGGTATTGGCACGTCTTGTCTTCCTAAAGCGTTTTTTACAAGCCCAGTGATGCCATACATACATCGAACTTTGTCCAACTTCGCGTATTCAAAGAATCTGCTGCCTATCTCAATTTTGACGCTTTCTTTCTTACTGATTGCATTTGTAGGACAAGTTGAGATGCATATACCACATTTTTCCCTACTGCAAAGTGTTTTCCCCGAGTACAATGAATCTGGCAAAAGTTCAGCTTCAGTTAGAATTGAAACAAGACGAACCCTCGGTCCTGCATCAGGCGTCATCAAAAGCCCATTCCATCCGAACTCGCCCAGACCAGCGGCAACAGCGGCATGTCGGTGAGAAAAGGCTCCTCTGCTCATATAAGGATCTGAAGGGCCTGAGGCAGGAATGGGAATTGAAATGTAACTTTTCTTTTCTAACCACTTGGAAATGCGAAAAGCAGATAGATTCAACCTTTCATTAAGGAAAGTGTAGCCAAACATCATATATACGTAGATCCCATGTCTGAGTCCACTGTAAGCTCGTTGATTCGCAACCTTAACGCCCTCACCTATTCTGACCCCCAAAGAAACTACAGATCTGCAACTTTCCAATAGGTCGGTCGGTTTCCAACCGTCCGGCGCATTTTTGAATCGATCAACGGAGGCGACGCCTACGTAATCAACATCGCCTGACAAGGCTAATTTTTTAATTTCACGAGTCAGAGTTGACATGAACCTCTCCTATCAAAAATATCTTCAAGACAAGGAAATAAAGACATCACCGTCAAAAGACGGCTAATTATAATTAAGAATCGCTTGTTCAATGTTAATCAAGAAGAATTGAGGGACAAAAATGCAAAAAGGCAAAATTGCCCGTGCTTCTCTTTACGAAGTTAAAAATAAGCTTATAGAAACTGGTATATGCTGGATTATTTTTGCTGGAGCTGCCGCCCATTGTTATGGAAGTATGAGGAAAGTCACGGATATAGACATACTCGTTAGATTTGAGGATTTGGAGAAGGCCAAAAATGCCTTGAGAAATGTTGAAGGCTTTGATATTGTAGCTGATCTGAAAATAAGGACTGATCAAGGGATATGTCTCTTCTCTATGGATAAAGGAATGGTTAAAAGGACCACATTTAGAAAACTCTGGCATATCTGTTCCAGTCATATCAGTTGAAGACAACATTGTTTTTAAGGCAATTCTCCAAAGGGGAGAAGACAAAGGCAAGCATGACATAGAAGATATACGGTGCATGGCGATGAATGAAAATGTTGATTTAGAATATCTGCGGAAAAGGGTTCAGAAGTGTCATGCAAAAAAGAGAGTTGAACCGTTGTTGAAGCTCCTGAAGATTTTGTGATATATGAAATGATTCTATCGATCAAGGATCACCTGTCTCCATTATCATAAAAGGGAATTGATGATGAAAAGTAAAGTTTCCTATGATAAAGGATTGACACACGGGAACATTACTGCAGGAAGTAACCCTTTGACATCAGTCCTGCAGAAGGAGCAGCGATCCGTACCTTCTTTTTAGTAGTCGGATAATAGTGCCATCCAAAGAAAAATAGACTCGCACACTAAGATTTGTTGACACGATAATTATGGGAGTGCAACACCTCGACGAAGTAAAGAAGACGCTGGTCTAAAGCATGTTGCGCCGTCGGCACTCTTGTGTAGGTACAAGTCTAATGGACGGGGTTTGGCTTATTCTGAAGGCAATCGCGCATACGATGTGACTAAGATTCGAATCTGTTCCTAAGTCTCTCTCCGGTTTTGGGAAAACCAGTTAGCATATGTTTTGAGACATTTCCGAGTATGACATTGTAATCTTTGAAGACGCATGGAAGTCCTTCGCATGATAACAGATCCTCTCCATCTTGGAGCTGATAGTGTACGTGTGGTATTCCAGAAGATCTCATCGCAAATCGGTATACTATGAGGAACTGCAGTTATTCCATTCGAACATTCGAAGGTTTACGGAGCCCGTGTTCAGAACGTCTCTGCCGCGCGCTTCGGATAACCATTGTCACCGTTGCTTCCAACCATTGTAGTCCCAGACTTATTTACCAGCTCCAATGATCTCTCAAACGCGTCTTTCTTCTTCATCTATTTTTCTCTCAGCAGATTTCCTTTCTATCGCCAATTTGCTCTTGACTTTGAGTTCTGTCACAGAATTAATAACGGCATCCGCGACCCGCTGTAGTTCTTCTTTTGAGGTAAAGCCTGTCAGGACACCAATACATTTCTTCACTTTAGCGTTCCTTCCCATCATGATATCACTCAGAGAGTCGCCCACAACCACAGTGTCGTTAGATGCAGAAGCAGTTTGCTTGCATGCTTTCAATACCATGTCTGGAGCAGGTTTGGAGTTTTCTACGTCATCTCCGCCAATAATCGCGTCAAAGAGATGCGCTACCCCAAGAAATCTTAATGCTTCTTCAGCTCTCTTGTGGCTGTCTGTTGTCGCAACAGCCAGTTTTAATCCACCGGACTTCAATAGTTTCAGCGTTTCAGCTATCCCTTCAAGTAGAACACATCCATAAGAAGGCTTCAGAGACTCATCTGCACAATGGTACGCATCCTGAGCTATCTTTTTTGCTGCACTCCACGGTTGGCCGCACTGATATATTGCTGATGCAGCAATCAGTAGTTCTTCCCGCTGAGGCGCAGTTGCTAGCGGGCCGTCATGATCAATGTGTTCGTTTTTTAGGTCAGTTCCGACGGCTTTCTGCCACAAGTCCGCTACTTGCCCGCCTGCCTTGTCACATAGGCACTGCAACCGGGCTTTCGCCAAACTCAAGAGAAACAGTTCTTGATCAACAAGTGTTCCATTCTTGTCAAAAACTATCAAGCGGCATTCAATTTCTGTTTTTCCTGCAATTATTCTTGACATTTCGTTTCCTCTTCTTGTTTAAGAGCACCTCGAAATCAATTACCCCATACTTTTCTTTTTAACGAGACAGCCTTGAAACGGGTATACAGTCCCACTTTATAACCCGTAACTGCGCTTTGAAACGTAATTCATGGAGGTGTTCGGGATTAGTTTTTTGCTGCCATATGGCGGCCTTCCGTTATCGTCCTATACTCTTCAAGTAACATGCCCCATTCTCTTTTGAAGCGTAATTTGGTGATAGAATTTTTGGGTTCCTCTCAGTTTCGACGCCCAATACGCTTGGACCTTAGCGCAGTCTGTTTAAAGCAACATCAAGCTAAGCGTGTACTCACTGTTCCATGAATCGCGGAATACATAGACATATGGTTGCGACGGTCATTCTCATTCTTGAATGAGCGAATCATGTCATTTCTCAGGTAACTCTTGTTGCGATTTCCAAATACCTAAAGGTGGATTCGCACGTAATTGCCTTTTGAGTTTTCCGATTTGGTTCAAGACCCATTCGTGCTCCCGTAACCCAATAACCAAATCTTTTTTCAGGCAAAAAGTCACGGGGGAATGCAATCAAATCGTTTTCAGCTTTAAAACTGTTAAGAAAGGAAAATGAACGTTTAAACCATGGATGTTCTCTAGCTATTCTTGAGCGACTCATCAGATTCAACAATAATAAAAAATGTCCAAAATCGTTCGGCTGGGGGCTCGATTTAAAATATCCTGGCAAATGAATACTCCATCCCATGACGTAGTATTTGCCTGGTCCTTTGCGGATTACGCCATAGCCAAAGTGGAGCTTTTGGTATTCTGGTTTTAGTATGAATGCGACAATTGTCTCCACTTTCCCTCTTAGTTCGGCGTCTTCCATTATGAAAGGAGAATGCAAGAAAGCGTTGACATCATGTATCCATGGAAGTTTCATTTCGTCGTCGGGATACAAATCTGGATTTAGCAGAGGATAATTTCTGAAGCTTTTTGGGAAACCTGGAAATGAGTCGTGGGGTACGTAAACATCGTTCAAGTCTCCTTTTTTCGCAAAAGGGTAAATTGTTTCCAATCTTTTAAGAATCATTGTTTTAACAGTATCCTCATGGGCATATCCTGTCATAGACAAAAAGGCTGCAACCATTGTATGATGGAAAACTGGAAAATATCCCTCATTTGGAAGACGTATCTGCTGTGCCAACCAAATACGGAACGGTTCTGTTTTCTTATCCAAAGCCTTTACACCTTTTCGTAGTCCTAACTCGTATAGTTTGCCCATTATATTCTCGAAGGCTTTGTATTTGCCACTGTGCAGGGCATTTTTATCAAAGTCCGGGCGCAGATTATCTAACCAGAATTGCGCCAAATTGCTAGAAAGAAGGTCTTCTTTCAACAATTCAGTCTTTCTCTCGTTAGTCTCTCTAAGAAGTTCCGTGGAAGTGCGGTATCTAATTGGCGGGCCCGAATTCTCAAGGAGCCAATTCAGTCTTTCATAGTTTATATGCATTTCTGCACCCAGCCAATGTTGACTGGCTAATTTCCGAAACTCTATTTTCTGTTTTGGCTACTTCACCAATCCGGCTCTGACTCTCAGGCTGTACGTAGCACCATAACAGACACATAGTCTAGAGAAGTGTGGTAAGTTCTTTTCCGCAGTGGTAACACTTTTTGGCGCCTGCTGGCAAAGACTTCCTGCAGCTAGGGCACTTGAACCGTTCTCTGCTCTCTCTTAGCCATGTGTCCGTCTGCCCTGATTCGATTCTTGCCAAGCTTGCTCGAAAGTCAACGCCATCTTCTTCTAAGTACGGCATTGCCAGCTTCTCGAATTTTTCGCAGGATTTGTCACTGAATTGAGGGCATTCATAGCAAAACTGGAAGCCCTTACTGTTTAGGCATTGAACGATTTTGCATCCGTTTCCCCAACATTCGGGCGTCAGAACTTGACAACCTTCACATCGAACTTTTTCAGGGGCACATTTAAAATGCTCAGCCACCCTTTTCAGATATTCCCCATTGTCCTTGTATGCTCGGTATATGCTACACGAACCACAATAAAGACCACATCGACCAACTAGGTCTGTTTCTGTCATAATATTCCTCACTGCTCTCGACAAAAGAAAAGCAAGAAATAAAAGCTTTTAGCCGTCATGTGACTTAGGCGTTCATGTATTTGCTACAACGCGGATAGACTACGCCGTAGCTATCTTTAGACTCTTCCTTTTCTCCTCGGGAGCTTGTCTGAACAGTTGCAGGTATGGAATTAGAGATGCAATGAGCTTGTTTTCAGCCTTTTTCAGATGCTCTTGAAACGTTGTTCTGGGCAGCCGTTTCTTGCTTGCTATTGTCTTAATATTAGCTTTTCTCGGCAGCCTGTAGTAGCCGTATTTGTAAGCAGTCATTAAGGCGTCTGCCTGCTTCTCAGTAAGGTCCGAAAATAGTGCGTCGGCTGTCAGTGTAAGAGAACTCGCGAGAAAGCCGTCAAATGGTACCTTCCGCAAGATTTCAAAGACAAATCCCCTATCTTCGAGCCTTTGGAGAAATCTGTTTAAATCTTTGTGTTGGAAGGCTACGATACGGTAGTACTCCCAGCCTCCGCCGTAAATTGCTGGCGAAATATGAAGAAGGTTGAAGGCATCGATATTTTTGCCCACAGAATTCTCTAATCTGCAAGTGCACTCTTTTATGATCATGTGAACCTTTGTTCCATCAAATGATTCGTCAACAATTCTGCCGATCTTGGATAGTTCACGCTGGACTGCGGAATATTCTTCTGGATTTTCAGTGGCAATCTCGATGGCTTCATGCTCACGGTTGCACCAGACGAACATCTTTAGAGCTGGAAATTTCTTGGAGATGTTGCAGAACGGGCAATCATGCGTTACTTTTAGCACAACTTCATAGAGTACCATAGAAGAAAGATAGACTCACACATTATATCAGTTTTGTGGAGTCATGCCATTGCTCAGATTACGATGATAATCAAATCAGAAAGAATACCCGTCCCGAACACTTGCCCAGCTCAGATGAGCTCTTGCAGTAATACTCTTGTCAGGCGCAGTATTCCACAAGGGATGAAATTCACCTTCAGAAGGATTGCTAGGTTAGGAACAACACTGCAACTCCTACGACCGTCGTTATTGCTCCTACTATCCCTCGCAAACAAGTCTTTTGTCTGTGCAGAGCCCATACTGCAGGAATTATTAGAACGGGCATTAAGGACATTAGTGTTTGAGCAATACCAG
>Ga0315296_10002199_pt1 | contig 16718 bp, 14 predicted proteins | sample YL17G14_18_MG_FD_203921 | JGI IMG/M metagenome (GOLD analysis project Ga0315296, IMG submission 203921) | Sediment microbial communities from Yellowstone Lake, YNP, Wyoming, USA - YL17G14_18 | ecosystem: Environmental > Aquatic > Freshwater > Lake > Sediment | place: USA: Wyoming | collected... | reverse complement strand
CCTTACGGCGGGGCAAAGGGCGCGGTGGTTTGCAACCCGAGGACGCTATCGATTGGTGAGCTGGAAAGGCTGACCCGCCGCTACGCCAGCGAAATTTCTCTCTTCATTGGTCCGGAGAAAGACATCCCGGCTCCGGACGTGGGCACTAACCCGCAGATTATGGCCTGGATTATGGACACCTACAGTATGACCAAAGGCTATTCCGTGCTGGGCGTGGTCACCGGCAAACCACTGGAAATTGGCGGCAGTCGCGGCCGGCTCGAAGCGACCGGTCGTGGCTGTGTGATTTGCGCCCGACTTGCCGGCAAACACATTGGGCTGGACCTTAATGGTGCTTCGGTCGTTGTGCAAGGCTTCGGCAACGTTGGCGCTATTTCCGCTAAGCTGCTGGCTCGGGAAGGCGGCAAGGTAATCGCCGTGAACGACTCCACTGGCGCTATTCATAACGCTAAGGGACTGGACGTCGAGGCGGTGATGCGCCACAAGGCGGAGTCCGGCAGTGTGGTCGGGTACAGGCCGGCGGAGGCCATCGGCAGCACCGACCTTCTGGCGTTGCAATGTGATATTCTGGTCCCGGCCGCCCTCGAGCAGCAGATTAACGAAGGTAACGCCGCCTCAATCAAAGCCAGGATGATTGTGGAAGGCGCTAACGGTCCCACTACCGCCGAAGCCACCCGGATTCTGCGCGATAAAGGCGTCTTCATCGTGCCCGATATTCTGGCCAACGCCGGCGGTGTCGTCGTTTCCTACTTCGAGTGGGTGCAGGGCCTGCAGTCCTTCTTCTGGACGGAGGAAGAAGTCAACCAGAGACTCCAGCACGTTATGGATGACGCCTTCCACGAGGTGCTGGAAATCAGCCAGCGGGAGAAGGTGGATATGCGTGAAGCCGCCTATATGCTGGCGATTGGCCGTGTGTCCAAAGCTATGATGATTCGCGGCATTTACCCGTAGAGAGAACCCCTTCTGTCATTGCGAGCGAAGCGAAGCAATCTTAACTTAATATTGTCATTCTGAGGGAGTCTCGATGCAATCGGGATGACCGAAGAATCCGTTTCTCGTGGTTGCGGATTCTTCGCCTGCGGCTCAGAATGACAAATAACCTTTTCGTTGCAATGACAAAAAAGGAGGAGAGCAGTCTATTCTTTCGTCCTGTACTTCGTCCCGTGGACGCCCTTTTCCAGCATCTCCAGGTAGCGCTGGTTTACTTTCTTCGCAATTGGGCCCACTTTGCCATCGCCGATTTTCCGGCCGTCGATTTCCCCGATGGGCACGATACCGCCCGCCGTCGAGCAGAGGAAGACCTCATCGGCAGTGTACAGGTCGTAGGGAATCAATCTTTCGGCGCGGGTGGGTATGCCTTCCTTTTCGGCGATTTCAAAGACGGTGTCCCGCGTCACGCCGAGGAGGATGTTCTCCGCCAGCGGGGTGAAGAGCGCGCCGTCCCTGTACGCAAAGACGTTGTAGCCCGGCGCCTCGTTGACAAACCCATCGATGTCCAGCATGATGGCTTCATCGGCGCCGGCGTTCATCGCCTCTATCTTGGCCAATACCAGGTTGGCGTAGTTCAGGTTCTTCGCCTTGGGGTCGAGGCACTGCGCTGGCGTTCGGCGCAGGCTGGTGATTTTGGCCTTAATCATTTTGTCTTCCTGCCCCGGCTCGACCAGCCTGAGGTAGGGGCGGGAGAAGACCACGACCGTCGTCTTGCAGCCGATGGGCGAGAGCAGGGGACGGGGACCCACCCCGCGGCTGACAATGGCCTTGATGTACTGGTTTTTGGCGCCATTGGTCTCCACAACCTTGATGACGATTTTCCGGAACTGGGCCTTGGTCAGCGGCATATTAATCTGGAAGGCGTGAATCGAGCGATACAGCCGGTCGATGTGCCGGTCGAGATGAAAGACGTAGCCGTTCCAGGTGCACCAGGTATCGAAGACGCCATCGCCATAGAGAAAACCGTGGTCGAAAACCGAGACCTTTGCCTCACTCTGGGGAACGTATTCCCCGTTGACGTAAGCAATCCATTCTTTTTCCGGTGACATAGCTCTCCTCTCAGGTTTATGTTTATTAGCACAATTATTTGTCTTCATGTCTGTTTTGTCAAGGAATACCAGATGCAACCAAAACCAGACAGAATCGGACTTTGCGGGGGCAAAACTGAACCTCTACGGCTGGTCTACCAGCGCCAAAATAGGCGGCTTCAGATGTTTCCTCTCTGAAATCCTGCTGAGGTCACGCCTCAGAACTACGTTGCTCAGCCGAGTATAATGAAGGTTCCGGACATCTCCGGATGAATATCGCAGCGGAAGAAAAGCCGACTCGCGGTGTCCGGGGTGACGAAATTGTAGGTGGCGGTATCGTTTCCACTGACCGCATCTCCAACGAAAATCGCCTCTTCTGCTGCTGAGGTCCTGTAGAGTGCAAAGTTGTGCGGAACGCTATCAGCGTTGGTGAAGACAATGGTCAACCTGATGCCCGCCGGAACCTCAATCACGTTTCTGTCCAACGTAGAATCGCGGGCGGTGAGAGTCATGGTTACAGGTGGACTTATTTCATACGGAGGACAGGGCACCGGTGCCGCAGATGCTTCTGGAGTCTGGGTCTGTGCACAAGAGGATGAGATTATCAGTAAAACGGCGATACCAGCAACCCATGATACCTTCCCGCATCTCACCAGAAACCTCATGTTCCACCTCCCCACCGATTGTTGCAGCAAGCAAACTAGCGGTCATAGGGCAAACTTAAAGAAAGAGCCACCGGGTACTGCCCTCAATTTCATTGTAGCAACAAGCGTGTTCGCAGGCAAATTATGTCAATAATTCAACAAGTGAACACTTACGCTAGGCAGAGGTTGGATTCTTCAAAATTATGATACAATAGACTGAGTTATCATCAACGGGAGTTAGCCATGTTGTCCTATTACATCCGGCCGATGCGCCGGGAAGACGTGCCCCAGGTCAATCAAATCGACCGGGAGGCCTTCCCCACCCAATGGCCCCCGCCCAACTATGACCGGGAGCTGAAGGACGCCATTTCCCATCACATCGTTGCCGGTGAGGAAACGGCTATCGCTCCGGAAACGAAGCCCGAAGAGACGGCTCTTGCCCGGCTGATGCGTGGATTGAAGCGGTTGTTGGGCGGCGCTCAATCGAACGGGGATAAACCGGTGGCGCCGGAGCGGGTGCTCGGTTTCGCCAGCCTGTGGATGATGGCGGACGAGGCGCACCTGACCAACATCGCCGTGCGCCAGAATCACCAGCGGCAGGGCATCGGCGAATTGCTATTGATATCGGTCATCGAGCTGGCGGCAGAGATTAAAGCCGACTATTTGACGCTTGAGGTGCGGGTCTCCAACACCATTGCCCTGAGCCTGTACAAGAAATACGGCTTCGCCGAGGTGGGCATCCGCCGCAACTACTACACCGATAACCGCGAGGACGCCCGGATAATGTCCACGGAAAGCATCAAGTTGCCCTCTTTTCAGGAGCGCCTCCGGCAGCTCAAAGAAGCGTATCTCAAGCGATACGGCCATCGGAATGACCTGGAGCGGTGGAACCGGAACGCCTTCATCTCGGCCAAACCCCCCTCATCCGCCCTGTCACGGTAGCGGGCAGCTTTCCCGCCCTTTAATATAATCTCGGTAAATGTTAGAATTACAATCGGGCGCGAGTAGTGGACAAGGAAGGTGAAATATGTCTGGACATTCTAAGTGGGCAAACATAAAACATCAGAAGGGCATCGCGGATGCCCGGCGTGGCCGCATCTTCACCAAGATTATCCGCGAGATGGGCGTCGCCGTGCGCGAGGGCGGCCCCAACCCGGAAGGCAACTTCAAGCTAAGATTAGCCATTCAGAAGGCGCGCGATAGCGCGATGCCTATCGACCATATTGAGCGCACCATCAAACGGGCAAGCGGCGAGGGGGAAGCCGGCGCCCTGCAGGAGATGGTGCTGGAAGGGTACGGCCCCGGCGGCACGGCCATCATGGTGAACGCCACGACCGACAATCGTAATCGCACGGTGCAGGAAGTCAGAGCGTCTTTTACCCGGCATGGCGGTAGTCTGGGCGCCAGCGGCTGTGTCGCCTGGCTGTTTGAGTCGAAAGGCGTCATCACCGTCAAACCCGTCGGCATCAATGCCGACGACCTGATGCTGAACGCCATCGATGCCGGCGCGGAAGACGTCAAAGTCGAGACCGGCTTTGTTGAAGTCTACACCAAGCCCGCCGACCTGGAGAAGGTAAGGGCGGCGCTTGAAGCCAAGCAGATTCCCATCGAGCGTGCCGAGGTGTCCCTCGAGGCGAAACAGATGGTCCAGCTCGATGAGAAGGCGGCCATGACAACCCTGAGACTGCTCGATAGGCTGGAAGAGCTTGATGACGTGCAGAGCGTCGCCAGCAACGCCGACTTCACTGACGCCGTGCTCGAGAAGTACCAGGCGGGTGTGCCTTAAGGTGAAATGAGAGTCCTAGGCGTTGACCCGGGCACAGTCACGATGGGCTACGGCATCGTCGAAGCCAAGGATGACGAAATCGCCCTGGTCGATTGCGGTGCTCTGAGTCCCAAGCGCTCCTCAATCGGGGAGCGTTTGTGTTTTATGTACGAGGAGCTGGTGAAGATTATCGAACGCTGCCGGCCTGACGTGGTGGTGGTGGAAACGCCCTTCGTTGGCGAGAACGCGCGGTCGGCGCTGGCGATTGGCCGCGCCCAGGCGGTTGCCCTCCTCGCCGCCGCCACCCAGAAATTGCCTTCTTTCGAGTACGCCCCCGCCCAGATTAAGCAGACGGTCACCAGTCACGGCGCGAGCAGTAAGGAGCAGGTGCAGATGATGGTCAAGCTCCAGCTGGGCCTAGCGGAAGTCCCCCAGCCCCACGACGCCGCCGATGCTCTCGCCGTGGCCATCTGCCACATCCGGCAGACGCATTTGAATAACCTTATCGCCCGGCAGGAGGGGAGATGATATCGAGTTTGCGTGGGAAAGTGGAGTCCTTCAGCGCCACGGCGGCGGTGATTAATGTGGGCGGCATCGGCTTCCAGGTGTTCCTGCCCACGCCCACCCTGTCCGCCCTCGCCTCCATCGGGAAAGAGGTGCAGATTTACACCTACCTCCAGGTGCGGGAAGACGCGATGACGCTTTACGGCTTCGGCGCGCCGGAGGAGCTAAGTCTTTTCCAGACTTTACTCGGTGTCTCGGGCATCGGGCCCAAGCTGGGGCTGTCAATGCTTTCCGCGATGAGCGTGGAACAGCTGACAATGTCGATTGCCACCGGCAACACCGAGCTTCTGGCGACCATTCCGGGCATCGGCAAGAAGCTGGCGAGTCGCGTTGTCCTGGAGCTTAAGGAGAAGGTCGGGGCGGCCTGGGTGAGCGCGCCGGCGACTGGAATTGGACAGGAAAACGCCGAGGTGCTGTCCGCGCTGACGGCGCTGGGCTACTCCGCCGCCGAGTCCGCCCGCGCCCTGACCGCCCTCCCCGCCGACGCCAAATTGAGCCTGGAAGAAAAGGTCAAGCTGGCACTGGGGTATTTCGGGGGGAGGTAAAAAAGGAGGTGTGAAATGGCTGCGACATTACGTTTTTTGGAAGCTTTTCGAACAAGAGATGACCTAAAGCAGTTTGCTGAGGACGCTCTGCTGCTTTTTGCTATGCAACTTCGTTTCAATATTCAGGATATAATTACCACTGCCAGTAACTCGCTAACTGAGGGAAGCAATGATAAGAAAGCTGACTTGGTCTACATTGACGTGGAGTCCGGTGACGCTGTCATAGCGCAGACGTACATGTGTAGCGACATGAGCAAAAAAGGGGCTCCATCTGACAAAGCCAGCGACCTGAACACAGCAGTCTCTTGGTTGCTAAACAGCCCGATAGATGACCTGCCTCCGAATCTAAAGTCTCACGCTGAAGAGTTGAGGCAGAAGATCAAAGAAAAGGCAATACGGTATTTGCACCTCTGGTACGTACATAACCTACCGGAGTCAGATAATGTCAATAAGGAGTTGAGAACTGTTGAGCACACGGCAAAATCCGCGCTAGCTGCAAATTTCAGCGAGAACCCAGACGTTCAAGTCCAAGCCTTAGAAGTTGGCCTATCGACTCTTGAAGACTGGTATACTTCTATTTCCACTCCAATTCTCGTTGCAGACGAATTTTCCCTACCGATCGCAGGCGGTTTTGCGATAGCCGACGTTAATTGGAGGGCATACGTAACCGCGATTCCGGCCAAATGGCTACATGAGCTTTTTAGGAAATATGGGAGGATTTTGTTTTCCGCGAACGTAAGGGATTATCTAGGAAGTCGCCAAGCGGATAAAAACATAAACAACGGGATTAAGGACACAGCCGATTCTGATCCCGGCCACTTTTGGGTGTACAACAACGGAATTACTGTGCTAGTGCATAAATTTGATGAAGTGAAGGAGAAGGGACAACTCATCATCAAAGGGTTCGCCATAGTAAATGGGTCTCAAACTACCGGTGCCATTGGCACCTTGGACAAGGCGCCAGCAGACAATGCTAAGGTTCCGGTAAGATTCATTATGTGTAATGACCCAGAGACCGTGTACGATATTGTCAGATATAACAATAGTCAGAACAAAATAACAGCGCCGGACTTCAGGAGTACGGATTTCATACAAAGGAAACTGACTGAGGAGTTCCATTTAATTCCACAAGTTGAGTATGCGCCGAGAAGGGGTGGTCAGGTGGACGCCATAAGGAGACGGCCGAATCTTTTGCCTTCTGTGACTGCTGGACAAGCACTGGCTGCGCTACATGGGGACCCGGAAATCGCTTACCATAAGAAGACACACATGTGGGAAGACGACTCCTTGTATGCAACATACTTTGGGAAGCAGACGAGTGCCAGACACATTGTCTTCGCATATTCACTTCTCAAGTCCGTAGAAGAAAGGAAACTCAGCCTCTGGAATAAGAGCAAGAGCAATACCATGACAACTGAGGAACAGAGCCAATTAGATTTCTACCGCAAGCGCGGTTCAATATTCTTGATGGTTGCGGCAGTTGGTAAGTGTCTTGAAGTTATCCTCGGTAAGCAAATTCCCAACCTATTTAATCTTCAGTTCAAAGAGAATCTCTCTCCAGTTACTGCAAAGACAAGATGGAGCCCGATCGTTGGAGTTGCAAGTTCCTTTGCCCCACATCTTGTCGGTGGTTTGGCTGATGGGTTCAAGACCCGGGAGACTGTGAAGCAAGCAACTGACGTTTTTCTAAGCCTAGTGTCTGCAACCAAAGCAGCAAATTCCGCAATCTTTAGTGAGTTCGCCAAGGACGTCACATAAGTTTCTCTATGTCCCCCACCACTGTTATCGCAGTCATCGGTCAGAACGGCTCCGGGAAGGATGAGGTCGTCAAATACCTCAACTGCTGCACCAGCCAAATCCTAAATCCTAAGCACGAAATCCTAAACCACCACTGTCATTGCGAGTGTCCTGTTGCTGTCACCCTGAGTCCTTCGGCGGAAGGACGAAGGGTATCGGGGAGGTGGGCACAGCATCGTATGTCCACCTCCTCCCCGAGATGCTTCTCCTTCAGCTGAAGGACCAGCATGACATTTAAGGATCGCGCCACCGGTTGCCCTTTACATAACATCAAAATGATTTACATAACTCCAAAAACGAATCGAGCCTGTATCGCCCTTTTTAGCTTCGATTCGTTTCCCTTCAGAAGTTTTTGTTGAGTCAAAAGCTGATAGCTGAAGGCTGATAGCTGATAGCTGGCTCAGAGTTTACTCCCTTACCCTCCTCAAGCTATACTATATAATATGCTGAACATTAGACCGGCAACTAAAGACGACGTTCAGGCCATCACTGAGATTTACAACGAAGCCGTGCTGAACACGCTCGCCACTTTCGATACTCAACCCAAGAGCATCGAAGAGCAAGAGCGCTGGTTGGCCAGCCACGATGCCAGGCACCCGGTCCTGGTCGCCGAAGAGGAGGGCGTCGTCGCCGGCTGGGCATCATTGGGCGCCTGGGCGGACCGCTGTGCCTACGCCGATACTGCTGAAGCGTCCCTCTATGTCCGGAAGGAGTGCCGGGGCCAGGGCGTTGGCAGGGAACTGTCCGCCGCTTTACTCCAAGCCGGCGAAAGTGCCGGTCTTCACACGGTGCTGGCGCGCATCACCGAGGGCAATGAGGTCAGTCTGCGCCTGGCTCAGAGCGCCGGCTTTGAACTCGTCGGGACGATGAGAGAGGTCGGCCGCAAGTTCGGTCGCCTCCTGGATGTTCACCTTCTGCAACGCATCTTTGAACGGCGAGTCGAACGTTAGTTCCGCCGCGACTCATACCAGTTCATTGAATGGGCCCAGGCAAAAAGCTATACTGTCTCTGGGGACGTATGCCAGACTTCAAAATCGTCTCTGATTTCCGGATGACCGGCGACCAGCCTGAGGCCGTCGATAAGCTGGTCGAAGGTCTCAATGCCAGCTACCAGCGCCAGACCCTGCTCGGCGTCACCGGCAGCGGCAAGACGTTTACGATGGCTAACGCTATCGCGCGCGTCCAGCGGCCCACCCTGGTCATCTGCCACAACAAGACGCTCGCCGCTCAGCTTGCCAGCGAGTTCAAGGAGTTCTTCCCGGACAACGCCGTTGAGTACTTCGTCAGCTACTATGACTACTATCAGCCGGAAGCCTACGTCCCCCAGACCGACCTCTACATCGAAAAGGACGCCGAAATCAACGAGGAAATTGATAAGCTCCGCCACGCCGCCACCCGCGCCCTCTTTACCCGCCGTGATGTCCTCATCGTCGCCTCGGTATCCTGCATCTACGGCCTCGGCGAACCCGAGGAATACCGCAGTTTCGTCGTCAGCCTGAAGCGGGGCGAGACCTACGACCGACACAAGCTCCTGCGCCAGCTCGTCGATATGCAGTACGAGCGTAACGACATCGATTTCACCCGCGGCAAGTTCCGCGTCCGCGGCGATACCCTCGAAGTCCAGCCCGCCTACGAGGAAATCGCCGTCCGCATCGAGTTCTTCGGCGATGACATCGACCGCATCATTGAAATCGACCCGCTCACCGGCGAGCTGCTGAAGGAGCTTGAATCGATTGACATTTATCCTGCTAAGCACTTCGTCACTTCGCACGATAAGCTGGTGGCGGCGGTTGAGAGTATCAAGCAGGAGCTGGCGCAAAGGCTGGCCGAGCTAAAGTCGCAGGGCAAACTGCTCGAAGCGGCGCGACTGGAGTCCCGCACCAACTACGATTTGGAGATGATGCGGGAAGCCGGCTACTGCGCCGGCGTGGAAAACTACTCGCGGCACCTGGCCGGCCGCGCGCCCGGCAGCCCGCCGTGGACCCTACTCGACTACTTCCCCAGGGACTTCCTGATGTTCATCGATGAATCGCACATGACGTTGCCCCAGATACGGGGAATGTACCACGGGGACATCTCGCGCAAGCAGACGCTGGTCGACTACGGCTTCCGCCTGCCCTCGGCGCTGGACAACCGCCCCCTCAGCTTCGATGAGTTCAACCAGCGCCTCAACCAGGTTGTCTATGTCTCGGCGACGCCCGGCGACTACGAGTACGCCCGCAGCGAGCAGATTGTGGAACAGCTTGTGCGTCCCACGGGTCTCCTCGAACCGACGGTCGAGGTCCGGCCGACCAGGGGCCAGATTGACGACCTCATCGCTGAAATCAAGAAGCGGGCGGAGAAAAGCGAACGGTGCCTGGTGACCACGCTGACCAAGCGGATGGCGGAAGAGCTTGCCGACTACTTAATCGAGATGGGCGTCAAGACCCACTACCTGCACTCCGAGGTCGATACGTTGGGGAGGGTCGAGATTCTGCGCGACCTGCGGCTCGGCGTGTACGATGTTGTCGTCGGCATCAACCTGCTCCGTGAAGGGCTCGACCTGCCCGAGGTGAGCCTGGTCGCCATCCTCGATGCCGACAAGGAAGGCTTCCTGCGGTCGAAGGAAGCCCTCATCCAGACGATGGGCCGCGCCGCCCGCCACATCGACGGGCACGTCATTATGTACGCCGATACTGTCACCGGTTCAATGCAGGCGGCAATCGATGAGACGATGCGCCGTCGCCGCATCCAGGAAGCCTATAACGTCGAGCACGGCATCACGCCGCAGGGCATCCGCAAAGCTATCCGCGATATCACCGAGCGGGTGAAGGCGGTGGCGGAGACCCGCGGAAAGTACGTCGCCGCGCCGGTGGGCCGGGAGGACATCGTCCGGCTCATCAAAGACCTTGAGACGCAGATGAAAGCCGCCGCCCGTGAGCTGGCGTTTGAGAAAGCCGCCATCATCCGCGACCGTATCATCGAGCTGAGGAAAGCTATCACCGAAGACCTGATTGAGGCGCGCAAATGAACCAGGAGCCGGAGACCAAAGGCGACCGCCGCGAAAAGAAGCTCAGAAAAAAGCGGGAGCGAATGCAAAAGCACGGCAAGGGCCTGGCGCAGATATACAAAGACGTGGTGATGAAGAAGGCGAAGGGCGAGGAAAAACCCTGAATGTTTCTGTCATTGCGAGCGACCCACCTGTTATTTCAAAGCGAAGCAATCTCAAAGCATAATACTGTCACCCTGAGCGCAGCGAAGGGTCTCAAGGACGGATTCTTCACTTCGTTCAGAATGACAGCGTCTTTGGAAGCCTAGGGTTTAGAGTCTAGAGTTTAGAGTTTTCCCGCCACCCCGCAATCTGCTCATGGTGTTCCCGGTAGTGCTTATACGTGTCAATGCCCAACCTGCGGATAAAGCGTGGTGTAAAGGCAGTCTCCGGCAGGTCGGAGAGAAAAGCCACCAGTCGTTTGTGCGTTGACGCCAGGTCTCGCCTCACTTGAGCCAGGGATAAGCTCTGCTTTTTCTCATGCTGGAGGGCGTTGAAGGCATCAATGCCGCCGTAGAGAACCGAGTATCTGGGGAGCCGCTTTCCTTCAAGAACGAGCGGCAAAGCCCTTAACGTCTCTTCTTCCCAGGTGGTAACGTGAGCCATCAGGTCGCGGACTGACCAGTCGCCGCACACCCCCGCCTCAAGCAGGTCACTTTCTGGCAGGTCTTCAATGGACTTGAGGAAAGCCTGCCACTCTTGTTCCAGTCGGCTGAGGGCCTGAGCCTTGCCCATTAAGCGTCCGCTTCTTTCTCCTCACCCTCACCCCGCTTGAACCCTTCCTCCTCAAGCTGTTCCATAATCCTCGCCGCCCTGGGATAGCCGATGTGCAGTCGGCGCTGGAGGAAAGAAGTTGAGATGTGGTCATGTTCCCGTCCCAGCTGGCGGGCGGCATCAATCAGGGTATCGGAAGGATAGGCGGCTTTGGCGGCGGCTTGCGGCGCCACAATGTCTTCCACCTTGAGCTGGCTGATTTCCGTTTCCTGCTGACTGTTCCAGAAGTAAACGAGGCGCTCAATCTCCGGGTCGGAGACAAAACAGCCCTGGAGTCGCGTGGGTTTCGCCGCCTCGGTGGGCCTATAGAGCATATCACCGCGACCTAGCAGTTTCTCCGCCCCCGCGCCGTCGAGAATGGTGCGCGAGTCCACCTGCGACGTCACGGCGAAGCTGATGCGGGTGGGGAAGTTGGCTTTAATCAGTCCGGTGACCACGTCCACCGACGGTCGCTGTGTCGCCACGACCAGGTGGATACCAGTCGCGCGGGCGAGCTGGGCCAGCCGGCACAGGATATGCTCGACCTCATCGAAGCCCGTCATCATCAAATCGGCCAGCTCATCGATAACGAGCACCAGGAAGGGCATCTTGTCCTTGCCCTGCTTGCCCTTGTTGTAGCCTTCGATGTTGCGGGCGCCGGCGGTGGCCATTTTCTTGTAACGCTGGTCCATCTCCAGGTTCAGCCAGCGCAGGGCGTTCAGCGCCTTGTCCGTCTCGACAATCACCGGCGTGGCGAGGTGGGGGAGGCTGTTGTACGGTGTCAGCTCGACGCGCTTGGGGTCGACCATTATGAAGCGCACGTCGAAGGGAGTATTGTGCATCAGCAGACAGGTGATGGTGGCGTTCAAGCAGACCGTCTTGCCGCTGCCCGTGGCGCCGGCAATGAGGAGGTGAGGCATCTTGGACAGGTCGGCCGAGACCGCTTCCCCGCCCGTCCCCTTGCCCAGGGCAATTGCCAGCCTGGACTTGGACTCTATCTTCTGGAAAGTGCTCGTTTCGATGACGCCGCGCAGGCTGACCACGCCGATGCGCGTGTTCGGCACCTCGATACCCACAATCGATTTACCGGGGACGGGCGCCTCAATGCGGATGCTCGGGGCGGCGAGGGTTAAGGCGAGGTCGTTGGCCAGCGAGGTGATGCGCTCGACCTTTATCCTGGTCTTGGCTACCTCCTCCTGGCGGGTGACGATGTTGCCGTTCTTGTCCTTTTCCTTGACCTCTTTGAACTTACGGTCCCAACCCGGCTCCACCCCGAACTGGGTCACCGTGGGTCCGGTGTTAATCTGCACGACTTTGGCTTCCACACCGTAGCTGCCCAGGGAGTCCTCGATGAGCTTGGCGCGCTTGACGTTGTCCGCCTGGCTGAACTCGACCTCCGGCAGGACATCGAGGATATCAAGCGGCGGTATCTTCCAGCCGTCAACGACGACCAGGTCGGCCGATTGCCCGTATTTCTTCCAGACATCTTCCGCTACCTGCTTCAACTGCTGCGCCGGCGAGACTTTCTTGCCCGTCTCTGTTTTCTCCGCGGTCTCCGCCGTTGCTTCGCCCGGGGCAGAAGTCGGCGGCAGGGGCGGCTGAGGTGGTGTCAAATCAGGGGACTCAGGTCGCATCCAGGAAGGCAGGGGCACCGGCTCCTTGCTCCTTGCCGACTTTACTCGGCCCAGTATGCCGCCCCCGGGAAACCCGAAGGGTCTCTTGAAAAGGGGTCTGCCGGGGATGGGCTGAGGTGTTGTGGAGGAGGGGATAGTGCGGGGTGGCTGGTTCGGCGATATTGGCGGGACGTCATAGCCTTCCCCCATATATTCCGGCTGTTTGCGGAAGCGGTCCGCTATCCAGCGCACCAGCCCGGAAAGTGCATAGCGGGTGGCTCGCGGGAAGAGCAAAACCAGTCCGACAAAGACCAGCCCGGTGACGCGCAGACCGCCCAGCAAGTCGGGTCTTCCGATTATTTCATCGCCGAAGAAACCGCCGGTTCCGTAGAAGGCGAGAATGCCCCACGCCGCCAGCATCAGGGCAATGCCTCCCAGCCAGCGGTTGGCGTGATAGAAGAAAGATGTGAGGCGCCTCAGGCAGATGAAGATAATGAGAATGGTGAGAGCGATGGCAACCAGCGCCAGCCCCCAGCCAAATAGCTCCGCTATCCAGAGCGCCACACGCTCGATATTGGGCCACTGCCAGTAGATAATGCCGAGAAAGATGAGCGTGAGGATGAGGTATCGCACCAAGGGGAACCACAGGATACGGAAGAGCGTCCGCCACCATGACCGGCCCCCGTAACTTTCTTTTTCCTCTCTCCTTCTTCTCGGCATACGACCTCAAAGCTAGACTTTGACCATAAACGGCAGAATCATCGGGCGGCGCTTGGTCTTATCGTAATAGAACCTCTCCAGGGTATCCTTGACCTTGGCGTTGACATAGCTCCATTCGGCGACGCGGATGCCGCTGTGGTCGAGCGTCCTCGCCAGCAAGTCACGGCTCTCGTCAATCATATCCTGGGAGTCGGCCGGGTCGACAAAACCGCGGGTCACGATGTCGGGTCGGCTCACCAGCTTACCGGTCTGGCGGTTGACCGCAATGATTGCCACGACGATGCCATCGGTTGCCAGCATACGGCGGGTGCGCAGAACGACGCCGCTGATATCGCCCACGCTCATCCCATCGACGTATACGTTGCCGGAACTGACCTTGCCCGCCTTCCGCGCCGACTGCGGGGTCAGTTCGAGGACGTCGCCGTCCTCCATCACGAAGACATTCTCTTTAGGCACGCCGACCGCCTGTGCCAGACGGGCGTGCAGGCTGAGATGACGGTACTCGCCGTGAATGGGCATGAAGTATTTGGGCTTAACCAGGCTGAGCAGCAGTTTCAGCTCTTCCTGGCTGCCATGACCGTGGACGTGCACCTGCGCCAGCTTATCGTAGACGACGGTGGCGCCCTGTCTGAACAGGTTGTCGATGGTGCGGTTGACCACGGCTTCGTTGCCGGGGATGGGGGTGGCGGAGATAACGATGGTATCGCCCGACTGGATGTGCACCTGCGGGTGGTCGCGATTGGCAATACGCACGAGGGCGGACGTCGGCTCGCCCTGGCTGCCGGTGGTGACAAAGACGACCCGGTGCGCCGGCATACCCCGCGCCTCCTCGAGCCGCCCCAGTATGCCCTCCGGGGCTTTGAGATAGCCCATCTCCAGCGCCATCTTAGCGGTCTCGCTCATACTGCGCCCGACGATGAAGACGCGGCGCTGGTGTTTGGCGGCGGCGTCAATTACCTGCTGGACGCGGGAGACGAGCGAGGAGAAAGTGGTGACAATCACTCGCCCCGGGGCATTGGCCATAATACGGTCGAGCGTCTCGCCCACGGCTGTTTCCGACGGCGTGTAGCCGGGCAGCTCGGCATAGGTGGAATCGGACATCAGAAGCAGGACTCCCTCCAGCCCCAGCTGCGCCAGTCGCGATAGATTGGTCGGCTTACCGTCCACGGGCGTGTAATCGAGCTTGAAATCGCCGCTGTGGACGACCGTTCCCACCGGCGTGCGGATAATGAGGCCGGCGGAGTCGGGAATGCTGTGGCAAACCGCATAGTACTCAATCTTGAACTTGCCGATGGTAAACGGCTCGCCGGTCTCGACGACCTTAAGCTTTGACTCGCTGAGGACCCGGCGCTCCTTGAGTTTGAGACGGATGAGGCCGCTGGTGAGCCTGGTGGCATAGATGGGCACATTGATTTGCTGGAGAACAAAGGGCAGCGCGCCGATGTGGTCTTCGTGGCCGTGGGTAATGACGATACCCCTGACTTTGTTTTTCCTGTCGGCAAGATAGCTGATGTCCGGAATCACCAGGTCGATGCCCAGCATTTCTTCTCCGGGGAACATCAGCCCGGCATCGATGATGATAATGTCGTCATCGTACTCCAGGGCAATCATATTCTTGCCGATTTCGCTCAGTCCGCCGAGGGGGATGACCCTTAATCTTGGTTTAGTCATATTCTATTCCTTAAACAGGTTCAGTTGTTGCGGTTGTGGTTCAAACTGGGCGCGGGCCGTCGCCCTCGCTTCCGCCAGTAGAGCCGGGATTTTGTGCACATCAGCTTCAATCTCTTTGCGCAGGCTCGCCTGGTGCAGGGCGGCGGCGGGGTGGTACATCGCGTAGATGATGGCGCCGTCCTGGTTCACGACCGTGCCGTGGGCTTTGCTGATGCTCTTATTGGGGGCAAAGGCGGACAGGGAATAGCGGCCCAGTGTGACGATGACTTTGGGGCGCATGATTTCCAACTGGCGGTCGAGCCAGGGGCGGCAGTTCTGGACTTCGATGGGCAGGGGTTCGCGGTTATTGGGCGGACGGGTCTTGATGACATTGGTGATGTAGACCTGCTGTCGCGTCAGGCCGATGGAAGCCAGCAGTTTCTCCAGGTACATCCCGGCCTGCCCGACGAAGGGGCGGCCCTGCAGGTCCTCGTTATAGCCCGGCGCCTCCCCGATGAACATAATCTCGGCGTCCTCAGGCCCTTCTCCCGGAACGGCATTGGTGCGGTATTTGGCGATTTCGCAGCGGTGGCAGTTAGCAATTTGAGCGTATAGCTCCGTCAATGGTGACATATCACCTACCGTAACTTAGCTTCAAATTCAGTCTGCTTTATGATAACACGGCAACTAGAGGACGTCAATTTGGGGTGGGCATGCACCTGTCATTGCGAGTCCCCGATAAAATCGGGGCGTGGCAATCTCAACAAATCAGACCGAGATTGCTTCACTTTCGAGTGATAGGCGGGCGCTCGCAATGACAATAAGGAATGCAGTGCCCCTACTTGGGCGTAAACCCCGCCTGAGGCAGGGCCACCTTAAGCGCCGCCATCACCCCTTTGATATCTGCTTCGCTGACTAAGCCCAGGTGCCCGATGCGGAAAATCTTACCTTCTTGACTCCCCTGACCACCGGCCAGGACGACATGCTGCTCCTCCCGCATAATCTTGAGCAGTTTCTTGGTGTCCAGGCTCGGCGGTGTTGCTACTGCGCTAACCGTGTTGGAGGCATATTTCTCGTCGGGGAAGATGGTCAGCCCGAGCAACTTGACTCCGTCCCGTGTCATCTTGCCGATTCTGGCGTGCCGGGCGAAGATATTCTCCAAACCTTCCTTGAGCATCATATCCAGCGCTACCTCTAAAGCAAAGAACACGGAGACCGCCGGCGTCCACGGTGTTTGCCCTTTTTCCAGATAGCTCCTGGCTTTGTCGAAGTCCCAGTAGTTGCGCGGCATCCTGGCGTTGGCGAGCGCCTGCCAGGCTTTCGGGCTGACATTGACCATCGCCAGGCCCGGCGGCACCATCCAGCCCTTCTGCGAGGCCGTCACGGTAACATCACAGCCCCATTCGTCCACCGGCAGGGGGATTGAGCCCAGGCTGCTGATGGCATCGACGAGGAATAGCTTATCAAGCTCCCGCACCACCTTGCTGATGGCTTCGAGGTCATTGGTGACGCCGGTGGAGGTCTCATTATGGGTGACCAGCACGGCTTTAATCCTGGGGTCAGCCTTGAGCGCTTGGCGAATGGCATCTGGGTCGGCGGCTTTGCCCGCTGGGAAAGTGAG
>Ga0315296_10002198_pt1 | contig 16719 bp, 11 predicted proteins | sample YL17G14_18_MG_FD_203921 | JGI IMG/M metagenome (GOLD analysis project Ga0315296, IMG submission 203921) | Sediment microbial communities from Yellowstone Lake, YNP, Wyoming, USA - YL17G14_18 | ecosystem: Environmental > Aquatic > Freshwater > Lake > Sediment | place: USA: Wyoming | collected... | reverse complement strand
GTATGTTCCAAAACAGCGCGGTTGCCCGTCGTCCGGCCAAACAGCCTCCCGGCCCGTCCCATTCGCTCCAGCGCCAACCGTAACTCCTGTTGGAAGACGACCGGGATGGCCACAAGCAGCGCCGGGAGTGCCCTTTGGATCAACCACCCGAAGGCGCGCAGACGTGCCAGGCTGCTCAACAGGGCGACGACGATGATCAAGAAAACCATGCCGCGCAGCAAAGGTACAGCCCGGGTACCGCGCACCAGGTACAGGAGCCAGAAGAACACAAAGGCCACGAGCAAGATGTCGAGGGCGTCTACCCGGTCGAGTCTTTGTAAGTACCACAGAGGTTCGGCCACAATTCAAATCCCTGGTCCCAGTTTTCAATCAGAGCCACGCTCGTCGAGTTGATCGAGCAATTGCTGGTAGGCCACCACGTTGGGCGGTTGGAGCGCAATGATCGCGCGGATGGTCGTCCCGGCATCTTCGTACCGTCCAGCCTCCAACTGCAGATCCCCCAGTTTGTCCAGGTGTTCCAGCGCCTGTTCGGTGTTGCCGGCGTCAAGATGTGCCTGTGCCAGGCGGGTGCGCAGCGGAATGTCGTCAGGTCGTTCACGGACTGCATCTTCCAGGATAGCAAAGATACGTTGGGTCTTGCTACTCTTGCGGAAGATTTTCAGGAGACTATCCAGCTCAGCGATCGCCAGTTCAGGCCGGTTGAAGCGATAGTAGAGATCCATCAGCGTCGAGCGAGCCCGCTCGTCGTCGGGGGCAAGTTTGCGGATCTGCTCGTAGACTTCAATCGCGTGTTTCCAGTCTACGCGCTGCATATAAATGTCACCTATCTTGTGCAGGATACGCACGCTCCATTTGCGTTCGGGAGAGCCCCGTGGTGCCAGCCGTAACGCCGTCTGGTACGTCTCACGTGCCTGATCTATCTGTGCCAGGTGGTAGTAACTATCCGCCAGGAGCAGGTAGTGCTCTAATGCCTCGTCATATTTTCCGTGGCTGATGAGCAGGTCAATCAACTTGGCTCGGACCCCGGCGTCCATGGGTGCCAACTGCAGGGCATGCTGATACATGGCCATGGCGGAGCGGACGTTGCCCCGCATCTGATAAGTGCCAGCAATGACGACAGACTTTGAGATGGCCTCATCTACCTTTCCCATTGCCATCAGCACCTGGGCCACTTGCTGATGGATAGGCAGGTAAGTGGGTGCTTGCTTCAAAGCACAGTAGCATTCCTCCAATGCCGTGTAGAACATCCCGCGCCTGGCGTACTCTTGCCCCAGCGCTACTGATTCCAGAACACGTTCTGAGCCTGGGATGGTCAGCATCTCGGCCAGGCTCAAGACAGGGCCGTCTTGAGTCAGTACGTCGAGTTGTCGGCGCGCCTGAAGGGCCTTGTTCTTCCACTCCTTGTCGTTGAAAAACTCGGCCAGCGAGCTGGTGAATTCCAGCACTTGTTCCCGCTTACCCTTAGCGATATAACGATCGGCCAGCCCCTCGTAAGTTTGGATCAGATCGTCCGCTTGTGCGTGCCGGGCGGTGGCCAGGTCAACGATCTTGAGCACCTCGATAAAATGCTTCAGCGCCTCGTCAACGCGCCCCTGAGCGCGATAGCACTCGCCCAGTGCAAAGTGACTGCCCAACGCGTAGTCGGGGTGAGATAATGCACGCTCAAACTGGGAGAGGGCCGCGTCGAATTGTATTTTCTCCTGGTAGAGCAGGCCAAGGTTAAAATGCGCAGCAGGCTGACTCACTCCTGCTTCGACGATCTGCTCATAGGTGGCAATTGCCTCCTCAGTTCTCCCCGTAGTTTGGAAATCAATCGCCCGGCCGACCAGGGCGTCTACTTTCGCCTTACTGAGTCGGAGAGTCCCGGTTGACGGCGTCGCTGCTTCTTCTCCCTCATCGAACAGGCTCTCGGCGAGATCAGCGAGTGCTTGCCGGCGGGTGATTTCCACAGGGCTGCCCAGTTCCTCGCCCGACCCGGCGGGCGATGTGACCTGGAAATCTAGCAGGGCAGGACCGCCCGGCTCCTCCAGGGCCACAAGTGGTTCAGTTTTCTCCACGGAGACCCCAATCTCTGGTTCAGCGGTGACCTGCTTGCCATAGCGCAGGTCGTTGAGAGTAGCCAGGACTTTAGGATCATGCGGGGCCAACTTGAGGGCGTATTGACAGGCCTGTATCGCGTGCTCTTGCTGCCCCTGAGCGTGGGAGATGCGTGCCAGTGCCAGGCATTCTTTCACTGCCTCGCGCATCTGGCCATGGCGGCGGTAATACTGGAGCAACTGGGCGTGAGCCGGCAGGCAATCAGGATAAACACGCACGGCATCCTGCCAGCGTTCCAATGCCAGATGAGGGGCCTGCTGTTGGTTCAGGTAGCGTTCAGCCGAAGCCAGGTAGGCTTCAGCGGCTTCTCTCCCCTGGCCCAATTGCTCCCGCGTCTTGCCCATGTGCTCGTGAAGCACGGGGTCGTCTGGCGCGAGTTTGCTGGCCTGCTGGAAAGATTCCAGCGCGGCCTCCAACTGGCCTGTGCCAGAGTAGGCTAATCCCAGGCTGGTGAGCGCACCGACGTCGTTAGGAAACTCTGCCAGCGCGCGCTGATAGGCTGCCATCGCCTGGTCCCAGTTCTTTTCCCAGGCCGCATTGGCTCCCAGCCGCATTGCCTCTTCGAAAACCTTGCGATTTCTCGCCACACCCTTGTCCTTCCAGAGTTTATCCCATCAATTCCACCAGGATGGCCTTTTGTGCGTGCATACGGTTTTCGGCCTGCTCCCACAGCACCGAGTGCGGGCCATCGCAGACCGCGTCGGTGATCTCCTGCCCTCGATGGGCCGGCAAGCAGTGCATGACGATGACGTCTGGCCTGGCCTCCCCGACCAATGCTTCGTTGACCTGGTAGGATGCAAAGGCGCGCAGCCGCTGCTGGGTTTCGGCCTCCTGGCCCATTGAAGTCCACACGTCAGTGTAAATCACGTCCGCTCCAACGACGGCCTCGTGAGGGTCGTCGGTTGCGAATATGCGGCTGCCGCTGGCTGCAGCGAACTGCTGTCCCAACGCCAGCGCCTGAGCGGGCAGTTTGTAGCCCGGCGGCCCGGCGATGGCGAAATCCATGCCCATCATCGTCGCGCCGAAGAGGAGCGAGATGGCCACGTTGTTGCCATCGCCGATGAAGACCAGTTTGCGCCCTTCTAAATCCCGGCCTTTGTACTCGACGATGGTGAGGAGATCGGCCAGGCCCTGGCAGGGATGGTCGTAGTCGGAGAGTCCATTGATGACGGGCACACGGGAGTACTCCGCCAGTGCGACCACGTCGGAGTGGGCGAAGACGCGCGCCATGATGCCATCCACGTAGCGGGAGAGGACGCGGGCCACATCGGGCACGCTTTCCCGTTGGCCCAGTTGGACCTCGGAGGGAGAGAGAAAGAGGGCCAGCCCACCCAGATGGATCATCGCCATGTCGAAGGAGACCCGGGTACGCAACGAGGGCTTCTGAAAAAGCATCCCCAGTGTTTTGCCTTTGAGCAGAGGCCGGTTGCCGCCGGCTTTCCATTCTTCCTTCAAGTCAATTGCCAGACGGAGCAGCCCGCGAAGCTCCTCAGGCGTCAGGTCAGCCAGACTGAGAAAATGTTCCATGTGAGCCTCCGATTGGATCTACGATTGTGAACAAGTATACCACAAGCGGCGCAGGAATGAAAGCGCAGAAGATGAGAACCGCTCAGAACCCCATCGCCCGACGGGCCGCACGCCAAACGTTGATGATGATCGTCACAGTGCTATCGAGGAACTCGACACGGGGAGCCATCGTCTCCACCCGACCGTTGAACAGCAGGTTCAAGAGTGTCGTGGCGGTTGCATCGTCGGCGTTGTGGCCGAAAGCCAGCTTATTGCAACCTGACCTGACTGCGGCCGTGAAGAGCGCCTTGCGCCGGTTCCAGGAACAGCGAAAACAATCGAGCGGCAATTGTTCATTGTTCATTGATTCATTGTTCATTGATCTCCCTTCCCTCATACTGCCGCCTGTAGTATTCCTGATAATGCTGGCCGCTCTTGATAGGCCGCCACCACCACTCGTTCTCGACGTACCAGCGCACTGTTTTCTCGATGGCCTCCTGGCAGGTGTGGGCTGGTTCCCACCCCAGCGCGCGGATCTTGGCTACGTCAAGCGCGTAGCGGCGGTCGTGGCCCGGGCGGTCGCGCACCGGTTGGATGAGACTTTCCGGTTTGTTCAGCAGCCTGAGAGTCAGGCGCGCCATGTCAATATTGGGCATCTCGGTGCCGGTGCCGACGTTGTAAATGCCGCCGATCTCGCCCTTGTGCAACACCAGGTCAATCGCCTCACAGTGGTCCAATACGTACTGGTAGTCACGTACCTGCAACCCGTCGCCATAGAGAGGCAGTGGCAGATTGTCAATCGCGTTGGTGACGAAGAGTGGCACAACCTTTTCAGGATACTGGTAGGGGCCGCTGTTGTTCGCGCCTCGGGTGGTCGTGACTGGCAGACCATACGTGACGTAGTAGGCGTTGACCATCAAGTCGGCACCAGCCTTGCTGGCCGCATAGGGGCTGCGCGGGGCGACGCTGTCAGTCTCTTTCGACGCGCCCTCCGGCACGTGGCCATAGACTTCGTCTGTACTGATCTGATGGTATCGCCCCAGTCCAAATTCGCGGGCTGCCTCGAGCAGCACGTAGGTGCCGTAGACGTCCGTCTTGATGAAGGCGTCGGGTTCCATGATGGACCTGTCAACGTGGGTTTCTGCCGCAAAGTTGATGATGGTGTCTACACCGTAGGTATAGATCGTCTCTCGTACTGTGGCAGCGTCGCAGACGTCGCCCTGCACGAAACCGTAGCGGTTGCCGAACCGTTCAGCCACGTCCTTGAGGTTGTCCAGGTTCCCGGCGTAGGTCAGTTTATCGTAGACGACGACGTGGTAATCGGCATACTTCTCCAGCATATAGCGGACAAAGTTGGAACCGATGAAACCGGCCCCGCCTGTGACCATCAAGTTGTGCACAATCAGCCTCCTGTGTCTTGGAATCCAAACTTGGGGATGTGTTTCGGTTATTCTACCACAACCGGTAAGCCGGGCAACCTTGACTTGCGCTGCGAAAATGCTATCATTACACTGTACCCCTACGAGTATGAAGGCGATCTAGCAGATGTACCTCGAGCCGACGATACGAAGAAAGAAACGCCGTTCATCCCCGGTGCGTGTGTTATTCCTGCTGATGTTGATCAGTGCAGGGATCTATGTCTATGCCATGATCAAGCAAGAACAGATCGAAAGCCCCTTTGTCCCCACCCCTACCCCGACGCGCTCGGCGCTTTCCTATGCCTACGAGGCAGAGGATCTGTACTTACAGGGGAAACTGGCGGAGGCGATCGCGGCCTACGAGCAGGCCATCGCGCTCGATCCGAACGATGTGCAGGCGTATATCCCCCTGACGCGGTTGCTGGCGCTGGAAGGGCGGACAGTCGAAGCGGTACGGCGCGGACGGCAGGCGATCGAGATGGCGCCGGAGAATGCACGGGCGTGGGCCGTCCTGGGGATGGCTTATGACTGGAACGGCGATGTGCCAGAAGCAGTTGACGCCTGCAAGCGCGCGATCGAACTTGACCCTACGTATGCGGAAGGATATGCCTATCTGGCTGAAGCCTACGCCGATTCGGTACGCTGGCAGGATGCACTGGAGGCCGCTCAGACAGCCGTGCAATTGGACGACAACAGTGTAGATGTGCACCGCAACTATGGTTACGTGCTGGAACTTCAGGGGAACTATTGGCAGGCGGTGGAGGAATATGAGCGGGCGCTCGAGCTTCATCCTAACCTGGCCTATGTCTACATCACACTCGGGCGGAACTATCGTGGGTTGGGCAACTTTGAAGCGGCGGTGGAGAACTTTCAGCGGGCGATCGAGATTGACCCGTACAGCGCTGCAGGATTCAGCGAATTGGGGAAGGCCTATCAGGATATGGGAGAGTTCGAACGGGCCGAGACTTATCTCAAGAAAGCGATCGAAGCGGACCCCCAGTTTGGACCGGCATTCGGATACCTGGCGATCAATTACTGGTCGCGCCGCAATTACGAGTCGGCCATTGAATATTTTGAGCCAGCCATCGAGTTGAGTTGTATCGCGGCCCGCCAGGATGCCGATACGTTCTACATCACGGTTGAGGAATCGAACAGCGAGGCCACTGGCCCAGCACCAGACATGGTGATGCGCGGCGAGTTTGTATCCACGTCAGTGGACAACCGGGACACACTCGTGGCGACGATGAAGCCGACCGACGAGTACGACGAGACGTGGGCCAATGCCCACGGCACCGTGACGCTCCACACGCGGACGGGAACGTATACCGTCACGCTGGCCGGCCTGCCCAGACCGGACTATGGGCAAGGGTATGCAGGCTGGTTCGAGGGGGTCAACGCGCTTTCAGGGGATCCGCTGAGCAGCGGGCCGCTGCGGGTGCAGAGCGATGGGCGCGTAGAGGCGCAGTTCGAAACTGGATGGGTCGAGGGGCCCCGCATCGAGTACTTTTATACGCTGGGGCTGGCCTATTTCTACATGGCACAGTGCGAGAAATCTTATCCGCTCTTTAACGCCGCGCTTCAGATAGACCCCCAGGAAGTCAACGCGCTGGAAGGCATCCGGCTGTGCCAGGAAGCGGAGACGGAGGAACAGGGAACACCCTAAAAACAGTTGACCAGAATCCCATTCTCTGGTATACTTCCAGGTGAGCCGGAGTGGCGGAAAAGGCAGACGCGCGCGACTCAAAATCGCGTGGGCTTTGCCCATGTGGGTTCGATTCCCACCTCCGGCACCTGGTCGAATCACCGTTGGACCGGGAGGTCCACAGCGGCGTCCACGGGCGGGGTCTACGCCCCTAAACGCCGCGTTTTTCTTAAAGGATGTCGGAGCCTGGAGGCAGTGAGCAAGCGAGCACGAAAATGGGTCATACGGGCTGCCGTTGGTGGGGCAGCGGGGCTGGCGCTGGGATTTGCCATCGGCTGGTGGCTCTGGCCGGTTCAGTACACGAACACTGCACCGGACGTGCTGCGCCGGGATTATCGCGATGACTACGTCGTGATGGTCGCTACTGCCTATGAAGTGGAGAAGGACCTGGACCAGGCTCGACAACGACTGAGGTTGCTCGACCCGCAAGAGCCTGCCGCGCCCGTGGTCGAACTGGCAAATCGGCTCGTTGAAGTGGGTGGCGCTGCCGAAGACGTCACCCGTCTGGCGCGTCTGGCCTGGGCACTGGGCACGCTCACTCCGACGCTGACTCCGTATCTGGAGGGCCAGCCTTGAGCGGTTTCTCTGCCCGCCTGGCGGCCCCCATACTTGGCCTGGCGATTGGGCTGGCGCTGGGCCTGGTGTACACCTGGGTCATTGCCCCGGTCGAACTCGTCAACACGTACCCGGCGCTGTTGCGCACCGACTATCGCCAGGCTTGGATACGCCTGGCCGCACTCTCGTACGTCACGGATGGCAACCTGAAGCGGGCCCGCGCCCGGCTGGACGGGCTCAAGCGGGAAGACGTGGCCAGTGCGATCCAGGCACTGATCGAAGAGTACGCCGCTGCCGGGCGTCCTGCTGATACGCTGCGCAGCCTGACGACGCTGGCCGGAACATTGAACGTGCATACCCCGGCGATGCTGGTCTATCTGTATACACCGGAACCGCGGCAGCCAACTCCTGCCCGTACACCATCACGCACGCCCGCTTCTACGCCGACTCACACGCCTGCACCTCACGCCCCGCCGTCTCCGACCGTTCCTGCCCCCCAGCCTACCCATACACCTGGACCTGTGGCCGACGCCGTCTCCCAGTCGCCCACCTCAGTTTTCGCGTCAACGGGCACACCCGCTCCCACCCCCACGGTGCCGCTGCTGTCCCGCTTATACCTGGCTGAACAGGGGCTGGTGTGCCAGCCGGAGCAAACGGCGCGCATCGAGGTCGTGGTGAGAGATGAGCATGGCGCAGGACTACCTGGTGTGGAGGTCTGGTTGACGTGGCCGGGTGGAGCGGACCGGGCCGTGAGTGGGCTCAAGCCCCAGCATGGGACAGGCTACGTGGATTTCGACGCTGAACCGGGCGTGAGTTACGCGCTCAGCGTCGGCGAACTGGGGCTACCGTTGGTCACGGATCTGCGGATCGAGCCTTGCTCTGTTCAGGAAGATGATCGTGAGGAGACGGCGCTGGGATCCTGGCGTATTGTCCTGGAACCGCGCTAAGGACCTGCTGTAAACGGAGGTATATATGAACAAACGATGGATATGGTTAGCGCTCGTACTGCTCCTGGTGGGCCTGGGAGCAGCACCCCACCCCCAGGATACCATCACCTACGAGCGGTACGACGTGGATATTGACATCCAGCCGGATGGCTCGCTGCTCGTCGCCGAGACGTATCAGATTCGCTTCGAGGGCGAGTTCCATACCGGTTTTGCCGAGATTCCCCTCGGCACTGTCACCGACATCGTGGACGTGCAAGTACGAGAGGGTGAGCGGGCCTACGTTGAAGGGGGGAGCGGGCCTGGGACCTTCACGCTGAGCCGCGAGCCGGACGTGATTTACGTGGAGTGGGAGTACGAGCCTACGAGTGGTACCGCAGTGCGCGCCTTCACTGTCGAGTATCGGGTGCTGGGCGGGCTGTGGATCTACCCTGAAGGAGACGTGCTCGCGTGGACGGCAGTGCCACAGGACCGCAGCGGCATCCCGGTCGAGGCCAGCCGTGTGACGGTGCACCTGCCCCAGCCCGTGTCCCCGGCCGACCTGACGTTCCGTTCTGTAGACCTGGAAACCCATACCGAACTTCCTGACGCGCAGACAGTCGTCTTCGAGGCGTTGGCTTCCCTTCCTGACGGCGTAGCGTTGCAGATCCAGGTCAGTTTCCCCCACGGCCTTACCACGGCCGCGGTCCCAGAGTGGCAGCGCCAGGCCGACGAAATGGGGACGGTGTACCGCTGGAAGTCGCTTGATGTGGACCTGACCATTGCGCCTAATGGCACGCTCGGGGTGGAGGAGGAACAGACACTGGTCGTAGATAAAGGCTACCTCTACCACGGCTATCGCCAGATTCCCTGGCTCTATCTGGATCGGGTCACCGGCGTGGCGGTCTGGGAGGGCGAGCGGGCTTTCAAGTCCAGTGCCGATCCATGTGAGTACTGCTACGTGGTGGAGGACAACGCAGGCCAGGGGAACTGGTTGGACTTTGATGGCACGCAGGTCGTCATCCACGAGGACCGGGCAGGCTCGACGCTGGTGGAGTGGGCCTTTCCGGCGTTGACTGCCGGCGATGAAGCGACGTTCAAGTTGCGCTATACGGTGCTGGGTGCGGTGCGCGTGCTCACCGACGCGCAAGAAATTGCCTGGACTGCTGTGTTTGCAGACCGGGACGTGGAGGTGGAAGCGGCGAGTGTGCAGTTACGCCTGCCACCCGGCGTGAATGCCGACGTGGTGACTGTGGAGGGAGGTACGACGGCCGTCCAGTCAGACGGGACACTCCGCGTGACCCGCAATACCCCCGTGCCAGCGGGCGAAGCGTGGTCGGTGCGTGTCCGGCTGCCGGTCAACGCGACGACGGCCGAGAAGCCTGACTGGCAGTATAGCCTGGAGCAGGCGCTGGAAGCGGGGCGTGCGCGCATGGAAGCGGAACGACAGGCGGCGGTCAGCCGTGCCCGCTGGCAACTGGCGTTGGGGGTGCTGAGTTGCATGATCCCCATCGTGGGGCTGCTGGGTGTGTTGGCCGCCTGGTACCTCTGGGGGCGCGACCGCCCCGCGCCGGTCGTGGCCCAATACCTGACCGAGCCACCCTCCGATCTGCCGCCGGGCGTCGTCGCTTATCTGGTGGACGAGAAACCCACGACCAAAGGCGTTCTGGCGGATCTGCTGAACCTGGCGACACTGGGGCTGATCAGCGTTGACTTGCGCCAGGCAGACTTTACTGTTGCCTTGAACTGGGGCCAGAAGGTTGGCGATAACGAGGTAGTACGGGTGGCTGACGGTGAAGAGGTCTCGCTGGAGAAACACGAGCGCACGTTGTTCAACATCCTGGCCGATGCGATCCAGCAGACCAATCAACCCACTCCCTTCTCCAGGGTCCAACCTACCTTTACCCGTGCGCTGCCCACGATCTACGAACAGATGGGAGAGGCAACGACGCGGTACTTTTCGATGCGGCCCGAGAAAGCGCAACGGCGCTGGCAACGGATCGGGATATCGATCGTCATCCTCGCCGGTGTGCTGGGGGTGGTGTCGCTGTGCGCGATGGCCTCGGTAGGGCCGGTGGTGTGTGCTCCCTCCGTCGGGTTGGCACTGGTCGGATTGATGCTGATGGGAGCCAGCCGGTGGATGCCGCAGCGTACGACGGCGGGGGTCGAGGAAGCCGAGCGCTGGCGGGCCTTTCAGCGTTACCTGAAGAATCTGAAACAGTACGGGGGCGTGAAAGAGGCACAGGAGGTGCTCGACCGCTACTTCCCCTACGCGGTGGCACTGGACGTCGAGGAAATCGTCCTCCAACAGGCGGAGAAGATGGGGGCACAGGTGCCGATATGGATGGTACCGGTAGCGGTGAACGTGGGCACGGCGCCTGCGACCCCACGCATGCCGGCGCGGCGCGTGCCGGGCGTGCCCGCCGTGGCGGGAGGCTTACACCGTGCGGCGAGGGTACGTCCCTCGCTGGCTCAGCGCCCTGCCGGAGCCGATCTTTCGCTCGACGGGCTGGCAGGCGGCCTGGGTCGCTCGCTCGACCAGGCCAGCCGTTCGCTGGGTTCGCTCCTCGACACGGCCGTGGGAGCAGCGGGAACGCCGCCCCTGGGGGTGAAGGTCGAAGGGGCGGGCAAGGCCACGCAGATGGCGTGGAAGGCAGATAGCAGTACGATGGATATCCTGGGCGACATTCTAAAGATCGCTTCTTCCGGTGGAGGGGGCGGTGGCTATGGTGGCAGGCGCAGTGGTAGCAGTGGCTTTCGCTCTCACAGTTGGAGCAGTAGCAGCCGCCGGAGCGGCGGCTTCTCGCGGCCCAGCGGCGGTGGGGGCCGGCGGGGGTTCAAATAACGCCACTTTCTGGGTGCAATGAGTTGACCACCTGTTTGCTCTGGTGTACAATCGAACTGGAATGGTGCTTTTGAGAGAACTCGTCGAATTGATCACTGTCCCACCTGGTGACCTGGTCTACCACCTGGTTACCCTGTTCGCCATCCAACTGATCGTGGGGATGGCGTTCGGGCACTGGAATCGCCATCGCCGTGATCCTGCTGGCATACGGCTGTTGGTGACCGGGGCAGGCTTTGTGCTGGCGCGCATCCTGTTGATGCTCATCGCCGGGCTCGATCGTATCGGCGTTCTGTCACCTAACACGGTGCTGCCTCCGCTCGAGCGTTTCCTCGACCTGGCTACACTGCTGCTGGCCGTCTGGACCTTCTTGCCGCTCCTGGAGCGACACGCGCGTCTGGGCACAGGGCTGTTGCTGCTCACTCTCCTGGTCGCCACGGGGGTCTACGTAGCCTTCGCCACGCTGTGGTTCCAGGTCGAAACCTGGGGCATCGCTTACAATGGCTATTGGCAGGAAACGGTGTGGGAGATTTCTGCTATATTGACCCTCGTAGTGGGCCTCGTGGCCGGCGTGATCTGGCGTAGGGACGATTGGGGGCTGGTGACCTGTCTGTTTGCCCTGTGGCTCACAGGCCATATCTTGCAGTTTACCGTTCCATTCGCCGATTCCCACACCGCCGGGTGGGTGCGGCTGGCTAACCTGGCTGCGTTGCCGCTGATGGCTGGCCTGGTGTATCGCCGCGTGTTGAGCGTGTCCTCAGCAACGGGCAGAGATACCACCCTTGAGCTGGCCAGTGTCCTGGAGGCCGTTCGGCGTATCGAGTCGCCCCGCGACGTCGAGGCTGCTCTAAAGCCGGCCGCTTCATCCATTGCTCATGCACTGGGTGCCGATATGGTTGCCATTGGCCTTCCAGTTCCTGGACCGGCCAAGAGGATTCGTATCGTCGCCCTACATCCTCCAACTGATACCATGCAGGCCCCTGCAGAGCGGATATTGCCTATATCCAGGCATCCTTTACTGGCTACCGCTCTTCAAACTGGTCGCCTGCAACGCGCACGTGCGCCGCGCAAAGACTCCAGCGTTGCGCTGCTGTACAGCGGCCTGGGTTTCGAGCGTCCGGGCCCTTTGCTGGTCCAGCCTTTGATGGGTAGTGGTGCCCCGCTGGGTGTCATGTTGACCGGAAACCCGATTTCCCAGCGGTACTGGACAGCACGCGACGAACAGGTCTTCCAGGCTGTGGGCACGGCGCTAGGGATGTCACTGGCCAATGTCTTCCGCCAGGAGCCTCCAGATCACAGTGCCGAACTGGAAAAGGCGCTTGGCGAGGCAGACCGTCTGGCGCAGCGAACGATTGAACTGGAGGCTGAACTGGAGCACCAGTGCCAACGGGCCGAGGAATTGGCCACGAAACTGCGTCTGCGCGAGCAAGAAGCGGCCACTTCCAGCCAGGTTATAGCCGAAACTGCTGTCTGGCAGGAGGAAATGCGCCAGTTGGCGGAGGCGCGTACAGCACTGGAGGCCGAGTTGAACGAATGGAGAGAAAAAGCAGAGCAACTCGCCCACTCGAACGACGCTTTGCAGTATCGGCTGATCCAGGCGCAGGCTGAACTCCAGGAAGCAGGTAGCCAGGCGGTGTCGGGCCCGGCTGCGGGATCCAGCAACGGCAGCGTGGGTGGCATTTTGGTGAGCGATGGTCAAGGCAACATTGTCCTGGCCAGCCGGGAGACCCAGTATTTTACAGGCCAACCCCATTCAGCACTCATCGGCCTGCCACTCCAGACCTTGTTCACTGCGCCGGTGTGGTCCCAGGCAGTCAACAGTCTCTTACACGAAGAAACTGAGACCGGTGACATCGTTACAGTCACGCTCGACCTGGACGGGCAGAAGATACGGGCGGAATTGACGCGCCTTCCCGATGCCGCCGGGTGGCCGGGGATGCTGGCCGTTGTGCTCTATCCAGAGGAAGGAGGGCCGATCCAGAGCAGGGTACCGGTCTCGCTGATTCACGAATTGCGCACCCCGATGACCTCGATCAACGGTTATGTAGACCTGCTGCTGGGTGAGTCGGTGGGCATCCTCGGTGAGATGCAACGCCAGTTCCTGCAGCGGGTGCGGGCGAACATCGAGCGCATGGACGGACTGCTCAACGATTTGGTCAAGGTCACGACCATAGATGCTGGCCAGATTTCGCTTTCACCCGGGCCGGTCGACCTCATCACGGTCATCGAGGATGCCATCATGTCCCTGTCTGCTCAGTTCAGCGAACGTAAACTGGCTGTGCAGATGGATATGCCGTCCGAACTGCCTCCCATACGGGCAGATCGAGACAGTCTCTATCAGATCGTATTACATCTCCTATCGAATGCAAGTCAGTGCTCACAGCCAGGCACCGAAATCCTGGTCGGTGCCCGGCTGGAAAGATACGATGATCAGATTGAGGGTCTGCCTGACCATTTGCTGATGTCAGTGACTGATACGGGCGGTGGTATAGCGCCAGAGGAGCAACGCCGGGTCTTTCAGCGCCTCTACCGGGCCGACAACCCGCTCATCGCCGGGGTGGGCGATACCGGGGTCGGTCTGTCCATTGCGAAATCGCTGGTGGAAGCGCAGGGCGGCCGCATCTGGGTGGAAAGTGAGGCGGGAGCAGGCAGTACGTTCAGTTTCATCCTGCCACTCTCGTCCGAGGATGACGACGACCGACCGGCGCAGACCGGGTCTGGCGAGGTTGAGAGACGACAGTGAGCGGACGGATGCACTTCAACGCAAGCCACGTTACAGGCGTAAGGCAGTTGCTGGGGAGCATTGCCATCACGCTCATCAGTGTCGGTTTGCTGTTGGGCGGTTTTCTGCTAAGCCAACTCGATACGTTGGGCGTGCGCCCAGCGCCCACCCAGGCAGTTGCTGTGCTCTCGCCGTCCCCTACACCGTACTTGCCCGTGGTCCAACCGACGCCTCTTCCGACGATGTCTCCTTCCCCTCCACCACTTACTCCTTCATCACCCACAGCGGACACGGCTGTTCCACCGACGTTCACCCCGGTCGCACCACCCACCTGGTATGCCAGTCCCACCCCGTGGTGGTATCCTTGCGGTCCACCGCTGGGTTGGATTGTGTACATTGTCCAGCCAGGCGACACGCTCTATTCCCTCTCGCGGCGTTGTGGGGTGAGTATAGATGCTATCCAGCAGGCTAATTGTCTGAATGGCTACGTGATATATGCTGGCCTGGCGCTCTATTTGCCGTCCTTGCCATCCACGTCCACTCCCACCCCTACACCCTTATACATACCTACCGAGCCTCCCACTCCTACTCCCACTTCCACTTTCACTCCTACTCTTACGCCGTCTCCTACACCTACAGAATACTCCATCCCCACGGACACTCCCACCTCGACGAGCACTCCCACTCTTACTCCGACACCTACCGAAACCCCTGGCCCTACTTCGACGTCTACTCCTACGCCGACGCCTACTCCAACGGAACTATCTACGTCTACGTACACGCCGACGTTCACCCCGACGTCCATCCCGACGGAGTCTCCCACACCTACATATACGCCAACGCCTACCTCAACTCCTTCTGGATAGGGTTGAGAATTGTGAAGAGGGGCGCACGGATTCTATGCAACGTTCACTAAATCATCTGTCTGAAGGGTTGACCCTGATCGTCATCCTGGCATTGGCGGTTGTGGCCAGCCGGTGGGCCATCGTCACCGCTCCGAAAGTGGCCCAGGTGCTGACCACGGCAACCCCTACTGCCCGACCTGCTATACCACCCACGGTTCTGCCTACCGAGACATCCATACCGACGTTTACGCCTGCTCCTACCCCCAGCCCTACTCTCACCTTTACGCCCACACCTACCTGCACTCCCACACCCAGCCCCACGCCTCACCCACCCACCACATTGCCTGTCCCGCCTCCAATTCTGACGACCACGAATCCGCTTTTCAGTCCGTTGCCCGTGCCAGCACCGATGCCGTTGGTGGAGCAGCCCAGCGGTGTGATCAATCTCCTCGTACTGGGCTCCGATCAGGTTTCCAAGGAGAGCGCGGGGCGTACCGATACGATCGTCGTCGTCAGCATCGATCCCGCTCTGCCCTCGGCTGCACTTCTCTCGATCCCCCGTGACTTTTATGCCTGGATTCCCAGTTATGGCTTCGATAAGATCAACACGGCCTATAGCCATGGGGTGCGCAATGGCTATCCTGGCGGTGGCCCGGGGCTGCTCAAAGCCACGCTCGAGTACAATTTTGGGATACCCATCCACTACTACGTGCTGGTCGGGTTCGACGGGTTCACCAAGATCACGGATGCGCTGGGTGGCGTGGACGTGGCTGTGGAATGCCCCCTGGCCGACACCTTTCCTGATCCCGCGTCACCGACCGGCCAGACCGACGTGGACTGGCTGCCGGGTATCCACCACCTGGATGGCAAATATGCGCTCTGGTATGCCCGTTCCCGCTGGAGCACCAGCGACTTTGACCGCAACCGCCGCCAGCAGCAGGTGCTGCGGGGATTGTACAACCAGATCATGACGCTGAACATCGTTCCCAGGATTCCCGAGTTGTGGAGTGTGCTCGATGAGACTGTCTTGACGGATCTGGGATTGGACGAATTGCTCTATCTGGGTACGCTTGGCTCGCGGTTGGACCCGCTCAACGTGAAGAGCCGTTTCGTGGGGCGGAGCGTCGTACAGTCGTGGACTGCACCGAACGGGGGGTATGTGCTGGTTCCGTACTACGAGGCGCTCGGCCTGCTGGTCAACGAGGCACTGGCGCCGCCGGCCAGCGCACGCGCACAACAGCGCGCCTTCCGGGTCGAGGTGTGGAATGGCACTCCCTACGAGGGACTAGGCTACGTGGCGGCCGAAAGATTGGGTTGGGAGGGCTTCGAAGTCGTGAACGTTGGGCCGGCCGATGGGGCTTGTCCACGCACGCAAATCGTGGACTTTACTACCAGTGCGAAGGGCTCGGCCGTCTCGCGGTTGATGCGGCTCTACAAGCGCGAGCCCAGCGACGTCGTTCCTCAGCCGACCGAAGGGAGTGCGGTGGACTTTCGGGTGATACTCGGTGCCGACTATGACCCCTGCGCAGCGACCAAGATCTATTGGTATCCCGGCCCACTGCCCACGCCCACACCTCTACCCGCCGCCGTCCCACTTCCCACACCTACGCCTCTCTCCGCTGCCGTCCCCTCAGCCCCGCAGTGAGAAATGTTCCTACTATTATTCTACGGGGGCGAGGTCGTCGTCGGGCGGGTGAAGATCGGGAGAGGTGTTCCAATCCCGTCTACGACCCAGAACGTGACGTCGTTGGCTCCCGGGAAGGAAAATGCCATCATCGTAGTCCACGTGGCTTCGTCTTCACTGGCATCCACGCGATAGCGCGATGAGGCTTCTGCCTCTTCGTCAGAGATCTCAGCCACATCGAGAATGCGTATCGGCGTGTATAACCTCATGATGATGCCGACACATTTCAATATATCCATATCCCAGTTGTGTTGCTCAAAGAACACTGTCCCCAGCGGCACGTAAGGATACAGCCAACGGGGGGAACCGGAGACGAGCGGGAACGTCCACGCATAGGCAAAGATCCGCCCGCCTGCCGGTGCATCACTGGGCGATGAGCCACTTGTGCTCAGCGCCACGTTGTAGAGATTGCCGTCGTCGCCGCC
>Ga0315296_10002197_pt1 | contig 16725 bp, 15 predicted proteins | sample YL17G14_18_MG_FD_203921 | JGI IMG/M metagenome (GOLD analysis project Ga0315296, IMG submission 203921) | Sediment microbial communities from Yellowstone Lake, YNP, Wyoming, USA - YL17G14_18 | ecosystem: Environmental > Aquatic > Freshwater > Lake > Sediment | place: USA: Wyoming | collected... | reverse complement strand
GCAACGTCGACGCGCGGCGCAGTGGCCTGTTCCAGGACGCGCTGGGGGGGTTCGGCGGCCGCGGCGGCGGTGGCGGCGGCGCAGTCATGATCATGGGCGCCGACATCGAGGCAATCATGGCCGCCGGCCGCGGGGGCGCCGCGACGACGCCGACGACCGCCGGCCGTGGGGGCGGGGGACGAGCTGCATCGACGACGGTCGGCACAGGTGATATCGAGTACTACCTTACTGTCAGCGAGCAGTACCGGCAGATGACGGGCCTCAGGATCGCGCCACCCGTGCGGACGCCGGCTGGCGCCTTTTTCGAGTACGGCTACTACCAGTTCGGCGTCCCGTCGTTCTCGACACCGGGCTGGGGCATGCAGCCCCGTGCCGCGGCCGCGACGCCGGCCCCGAAAACCGGTGATGCCGGCGACACGCGCGGCGGACCCATCGTCCAGCAGGTTGGCCAGCGTGGCGGCGCCGCAGGCGAGCAGGGCGGCGGGCGCGCCGGCGCGGCCCCGCAGGGCGCGGCGACCGGACGCGCAGGCATGCCGCAGATTGGGGGCGCGGAGGCGGCCGGGCCGGCCTATGTCGATCAGCGGCTCCTCCGCTGGATGGACGCCGACAAGATCGACGGCTTCGTCGCCTGGACGCCGTTCAAGCACCCGACGCTCGGCAATGTCGAGATCGGCGGGTTCAAACCGTACGTCCTGAGCAACCCGCCGGCCGATCGGATTCCCGAGCTGGGGGCGGGCCACGCGAAGTTCGTGATGTACCTGCCCACGCTGTTCCCGAAGGTGAAGATCGCGAAGGCCGAGGTGACCGCCCACGGCGCGGGCATCTACCGCATCAAGGCGCAGGTCGTCAACACCGGCTACCTGCCGACGGCGCTCGCGCAGGGCGCGCTGGCGCGCTCCGTCAAGCCGACGCTTGTACAGCTCGGTGTCGACGCGAAGGACATCATCGCGGGCAACGAGAAAACGAACTTCATCACGGCGCTCGCCGGCTCGGGCGGGCTCCAGAGCTACGAGTGGATCGTGAAGGGCAAACCCGGGAGCACCGTCACGCTGAAGGTCGTGTCGCAGAAGAGCAGCACCGACAGCGCGACGCTGAAACTCCAGTAACCGCGTGATCCCGGAGGACACCATGACGAAAACATCATTCAGACTGTTCGCTGTCGCCGGCCTCGCGCTGGCGGCGATCGCATTCGTGGCGCCCGCCATGCGCGGGCAGGAGAAATCGGCCCAGGCAAAGGTCACGCAGACCAAGCCGGCGCCCGCGGCCCAGACAGCGAAGCCGTGGATGCCCGAGAGCCAGGGCCCGACCTCCGAGCGCACCTACAAGGTGCGCCTCGACTTCAACCGCTGGCACGACGTCGCCGAGCTCATCGCCGACATGAAGACGCTCGAGAAGGCGTGGCCGAAGTTCCTCAAGTACTCGTCGGCCGGCAAGAGTGTCGGCGGCCGCGACATCCCGCTGATGACGATCAACAACCCGGACACCGGCCCCGAGCTGAGCAAGGCGGCGATGTACATCGAGGCCAACGTCCACGGGAACGAGATCCAGGGCGGCGAGATCTGCCTCTACACGATCTGGTACCTGATGGAAAACTACGGCAAGCTCGACCGGATCACCAAGCTCGTCAACGAGCGCGTGTTCTACCTGCTGCCGATTGTCAACCCGGACGGCCGTGACTATTTCATGCACGGGCCCGGCGGCAACGCGCGCAGCGGCCACCTTCCGCGGGACGACGACAACGATTACCAGGTGGACGAGGACTGGGCGACCGACCTCAACGGCGATGGTGTCGTCTCCCAGATTCGGAAGTACGTCGGCATGGGAAACGGCAGCATGCGCAAGAGACAGGCCGACCCGCGCATCCTTGAGGCGGCGCCGCCAGGGGAAGGCGACTACATCACGCTCGGCCAGGAAGGCATCGACCGCGACGGGGATGGGCGCATCGGCGAGGACGGCCCGGGCAGCTATGATGGGAACCGCAACTGGGCGGCGGACTGGCAGCCCGAGTACATCCAGGGCGGCGCGCTCGACTACCCGTTCCAGCTGCCCGAATCCAAAGCCGTCAACGACTTCCTGCTGGCGCACCCGAACATCGCCGGCGTACAGTCGTACCACAACAGCGGCGGCATGATCCTGCGCGGGCCCGGCGCCGAGTCGGTGGGCGAGTACCCGCGGCAGGACGTAGTGGCCTACGACGAGCTCGGCCGGAACGCCGAGCGCATGCTGCCGTACTATCGCTACCTGATAATCTGGAGCGGGCTCTACACGGTGCACGGCGGCTTCATCGACTGGACAGCGGAAGGCCTGGGCATCGTCTCGTTCTCGAACGAGCTGTGGAGCGGCGGGCAGTACTACAACAGCCCGGCGCTCGTCGAGCAGCAGAAGGACCCCAACAGCCCAATCAATCCGCGCGTGGCGAATTACTGGTGGAACGACAACCTCGAGTTCGGCGACCAGTTCATCGAGTGGAAGGAGTTCGACCACCCGCAGTTCGGCAAGGTCGAGATCGGCGGCTGGAGGAAGACCTACGGCCGCGTGCCGCCGCGGTTCATGACCGAGGAGATGTGCCACCGCAACACGGCGTGGACGCTCTACCAGGCCGACGAGATGCCCATGGTGACGATCGGCGACACGAAGGTCGAGAGCCTGGGCGAGGGGGTCTACAAGGTGTGGGTGGATTTGAGCAACTTGAAGGTGGTGCCGACGGTGCTCGCTGCCGCCGCGCGGGACAACACCGTGCCGCCGGACATCCTGACCATCGACGGCAAGAACCTCGAGGTCATCTCGGCGAGCGTCGTGCGGAGCAAGTTCGACTTCCAGCCGCTCGTGCAGCAGTTGATCGATCAGAAGGACCTGAAGCGCATCATCGTCCGCAACGGTCTTGGCGGCAAGACGACTCGGACCATCCAGTACCTGGTCAAGGGTTCAGGGGACATCACGGTGAAGTACGCCAGCGTGAAGGGAGGGACGGTCCAGAAGACGCTGACGCTGAAGTAGCGCTGAGAGTGGCGTGCGATATCCGGGCGACCTGGGCCTGCCAGGTCGCCCGCTTGACTTTGACTCGGGCGGAGAGGACACTGCCCCTAGTCTCGTGTTCGCCGAGCGGGAGCCGAAACTGAAGCTTCGGGCCGCGTTGTCCCTGCTTGCCCTGTGCACGTTCGGGTGTGATTCGACTCCCACCGCACCCTCGCCCAAGTCCTGCACCTATGTGATCACACCCCTTCAGTTCACGCCCTGCATGGCCCCATCTCAGGGAACGGTCAGCGTCCTCACCGAGGATGGTTGTCCGTGGACGCCGAGCGCGGGAGCGTCCTGGATCGCGCTGGCCGGAACGGGTGCGCGAAGCGGGACGGGAACGCTCGGCTTCACCGTGACGGAGAACTACGTCGCACCCCGCGAGTCTGTGATCGGGGTCCACTGGCCCGCATTTCCGTACGGACAGAGCATTCGGGTTGCTCAAGCTGGGTGTCTGTATACCCTCGTCCCCGCGTCGATAGTCGTGCAGGCCACTGGCACCGATGGTTCCTTCGACGTGTGGCAGATGGCCATGCCCAACGACTGCGGCGGCCCGCTCCAGGATCGGTGCGTGTGGTCAGCGCAGCCGGACAAGTCGTGGATCACCATCCTAAGCAGCCCCGGCCGGGGCGATGGCCGGGTGGGGTTCAGAGTCGGCGGCAACGATAGTCCAACCTCACGAACTGGGACCATCGCCGTCCGTGACAAACAGTTTGAGGTCACACAAGCGGGCCGCTAAGCCGGAGTTCGGGGAGGGTGTATACCACCGGGAGGAAAGACTATGACGCGTTCTGAGCCAAGCGGACTTCTGGCGGTCGCCGAGACGGAACACGCGGAGATCGAGCTATCCGAGGACCTCGCGTGGCTTCGGCAGCGCATCTCCAAGTTCGTCGTTGGTGGCGTCTACCTTCTGGCCGGCCAACCGGGGATTGGCAAGTCACGACTCTCGACGCAACTCGCTCTTGACCTGGGCCGACGCGGAATGAAGACGCTGTATATCCTTACCGAACAGTCCCGCGACGATCTGGCGAAGGTTGCGCGCCAAATGACAGTGGACTGGCCGCGGAAGGAAGCCGAGCGGGCACTCGGAAACGTGCTTCCGGAGGAGGGCATTTACGACATGGAGACCCTTCCCACCTTCCTAGGCCACCAGGTGATGAGTTCGGCCGGCAAGTACCATGGAGTGAGACTGATTGTCATTGATTCAGTCCAAGGTCACGGGCTTTCGGCAGGTGCAAGCCGCAAGTACAGACAGATCTATGACTTCTGTCGTCAGTGCAAGACCGACGGGATAACCGTCATTTTGGTCGCGCATGTCACCAAGAAGGGCGACGTGGCTGGTCCCAAGGACATGGAACACAACGTTGGGCTCGTCTCCAAACAGTGTGACAGGGCTGAGTGAGTTGAGTCTTCAACGTCTTTTCCGTCTCCCTCTCCAGCGGCGGAGAGGAGGAGGCCCTGTGGGTAACTGTGGAAAACTCGTTCTGTGAGTTTTCCAACGAGCGGTGGAGGCGTTCTTCAGCCTCCACGGCTCGGGCAGTTTCCCCAGGGCTCAGGTGCTCGGCGGCAAGGGCAGCGCGCCGCAGCCGTGCCAGATCGCCGTCATGTACGTCTCGGTCTTCCGAAAGCCGTAGGCGCGATGGCTGATGATCTTCACCTTGTTGTTCATCCCTTCCAACGCCCCGTTCGACACGCGCACGGTGGTCCACGCCAGGATGCCGTCGAGGTGGTCGCGGATCATCCGCCCGAACTTCACGAAGGGCGCGAGCCGGCTGCGGGCGGCCCACCGCAGCCACCAGGTCAGATACCGCCGGGCCCACCAAGCGCTGCGGTAGGGCCAGAACAGTTGAAACGCTTCCTTCAGATAGTAGGCACGGACGATCGGTTGATTGGTCCGGCAGATTGCCGACAACCGCGCGCGCTCTTGGTCTTTCAAGTTCCAGGGGTTCTTCAGCCACAGGAACCGCGTCTTCTTGAATGCCGTTTTCAGAGCCGGCGCCAGCGCCCGCCATGTGGCACGGCGCACGTCGTCCACGGCCCGGTTCAAGTGCTGCACGACATGGAACCGGTCGAACAGCACCCGCGCCCGCGGCAACTGCTTGCGCACCGCGTCGAGATACACCGCCCACATGTCGCAGCACACGATCTGGATCGCTCGTTTCCGGCGGGGCCCCAGCCAGGCGAAGAATTGCGCCATCGTCGCCGCATCGCGGTTCTCGCCCACCCACACCAGCCGGCCCCGGGCCAGGTCGTAGACGAGCGTCAAATACCGTTGTCCTTTGGCGCGCGAGACCTCGTCGATCCCGATCACGTGCAGCGGTTTCCAGCGCCGGTGCTTCAACCCCCACTCGACGGCGCGCCTGACGACCGTCGCCACGGTCTTCCAGTCGACGCCGAAGTGCCTCGCGGTTTCTTGCCACGTCAGCTGCCGTGCCAACTCGGCGATGGCGCCCGCCAGCGCCTTCGTGACACGCTGCCACTTGCCCGGCGCCCACGTCACGTGCTCGACCCGAGGACCACACGCGATGCAGGCCACCCGGACCGGGGCATAGCGCAACGCCAGCGGTTGGTCTCGTACCGGCAGGTCCCGCCACTCGCGCACCGGCTGCCGGTCGTGGACGTGGCGCGTCCGCCGCGAACAGGTCCCACAGATCAACAGCCGTCCGGGCATCGCTTCGATCTCCGCCACCAATCGCCCGTCCTCCTCGTGGACCTCCCGGACGCGGTGGCTTTTCAACCGCAGGCCTTTCCTGATACAAGTCTCCAGGCGCATCGGGGCCGACCCTCCTTTCGCACGCTTTACACACGCGCGGAGGATAGCCGAAATCCCGATGCGCCGTCTTTTCAATTAGTTACAGGTGTCCCCACAGTTTTCGGCGAAGAACCCAACGTTGACTGCATTCTTGTCATGCGGCGCGCCATGATCTACCGCCCGATGTTCGTACCCAAGAACCGTTTTGGCCCTGCCATTTTCAAACCGATCCCTCTTGAAATGGATAAGACGACCACGGCACTACGCCTCTCTCCCACAGTGATTCCGTGAGCAGCGTTGCCCGTTCGTACTTGGGACGACGCGTCGGGATTGCGGAAGCTCAGGCGTCGGTGGCACTACCCGCCTATGGCAACCGAGGCAAGATCACGGCACCGGGATTACCCCGCAAGGAGATCGAGCAACTCACCACTTGTATCAGTCAGTTGCCGGAGATGCAGATTGAAGACTTGGACTACACGATTCAATGCCGACTGCCGGGTGACAAACGCTATCGGGGCTTGCTCGGTCTACCGCTCTGCATGGCCCTCATTGCGTCGTACATTCAGAAAGACATCCCCTCCTATCACATCTACCTGGGTGAGATTGACCTGCTCCGCAAGGTCCGCGAAGTCCCGGACGAGATTGTGCTCGATCTGCTGGAGGAACTTAAGGACCCAGCCAGTACAGCGATTCGGAAGCCGGTCAGGATCTTCTGTCCCAAGGAGAGCGCGCACGTTCTGCAGGAGGAAGTAGAGGGAGCGACAGTAGTCGCCTGCAATCGGCTCGATGACGCAGTCTTCCTCACGTGGCCCGAGCTCAAAGCGCGTTGAGAGGGAGTTGTGCCATGGGTGTTGGCGACGTTCTGCGAAGTCATACACTGTCTGTTAGGGACAGACTGAGCGGACTCGAGAAACAGATCGCTGGGATCGAGGCCGTGCGCAACGCCGCGGACGACCGCGTCAAACGTGCCACTACGGAGATCACGCGCCAACGGACGCTCGAGGCCGAAAGGAAAAGGGCTGTCGGCGTTGCAGCGGAGAAGCTCGCTGAAGCCCAGCGTACCCTCGAGGAATTGGAACGCAAGAGGCAGGAGGCGCTTGAGGTTCTTGTACGCATTCAGGAAGAACACAACGCAGTCGAGCGTTCCAGGCGGGACGCACAAGTCGGGACGGAAGCCGCGCTGGGGGCGATCAGAAAAGAACAGAAGGCTAAAGAGGAGGCGGACGCCGAACTGATCAGGGTTAAGAGAGAACGGGCAGAAAACGAGCGCCTCCTCCGCTGCGCGTTGCTCAAGGGTCTCGAAGTTCATCTGGAACAGCAGGTCGCTACCATGCAGTCTGCGTTCTCGACGCAAGAACAATGGTCGAAGGCAATGCGGGAGTTCGAAGCCTTTAGGAAAGCTCGGCACACGGATGCTGAGATCGGCAGGCTCTGTGACGAACGCGATGAAATTCGGAGACTGTTGGGAAGCGCAATGGTCCCGGGCGTGAAGACAATGCTCCAATCGTCGCTCGTGAAGATCGAAGAGGCCATCGCAAAGCGATTCCCCGTCGCTTTTCAGGTGCCGGATATCGCACGCAAGGACAATCCGATTGAGGAACTGCTGTTCTATTGCGACAGAGAAGGCAAGACGATCTTCTTGCTTCCCATATCGTCGGCGGATTGGATTGCCCTTGGCGAAGTTGGGCCAACTGAACGTACATCAAAGAGCATATGTCTCGTGTGGAGCTTCATCAGGGGATTGGGTCTCAGGACTGAAGACGGCGATTTCAAGATGGTCAAAGGCCGGCCTGTGTTCGCATCGAAGTTGGATCTTGAGATGGTCGCCAGTCAGAGCTTCAGCCTGAGTTGCGAGGAAGCCGAAGTCATACGGTACGTGCTTGCCGCCGTCCCGACGGAATTGCAAGAAGCACTTTCTTATGAAGATCAAAACGATTGAGGCCGCCAAGAGTCTGGGTGTTCACCCATCCCACTTGCTTCTGCACGTTGCGGAGCTCGACGAATCACTAGCTTTCAACGAGGTCTGGCCTGAGATGGATGAGGGGTGGGTCGAGACCGTTGCCGCCACTGGTAAGCACAGAAGGCCGCGACCTGGCTCTTCAGGGGAGCAGGTGGGACTGTGCGGCCGGCCAGAGAGCCTCTCACAGCAGGCAGTCCACGTTGTGGACAAACTCAGTAGGCAAGGCAAGTGGGGCAACGCCTCGGTTGCATTTGACGCGCTGCTCAATCTGACACACGTGTCGAAGCGCGACCTAGAGGACGTTATTGACGAACTCCGCAAGGGGGGCCTTCTCGACCACGACGGCAGAGGACGCGGGACAATAAGTCTGAACCCCGCGCGGCGGAAGGACATCGAGAGACTCACGCAAGAACCGCCCGGAATGCCCGGGCGCTAGCGCCAGCGACATTCACGTGGGGCTGAGGGGCTTCTGCGAAGACCTGGCCCTGTGTTCTCTGCCTCCGCGCCAATCACCTCGCCCTGCTGGTTCAGACTGCAACATCCACTGGGCACGGCGTGAGGTTACGAGCGTCCGGGTTGACGCGCGCACGGAACCGCGGTTAGATGCTTGCATGGACAAGCTCCTGACCGTCGTGTGCGTGGCTCTGTTTGCGGTGTCGCTTGCGGCTCAGACGCCGCCGGTACAGAAGCCGGGGACGCAGCCGCCGGCAACCCAGACGCCTCCCAAGACGCCGCCGAAGCAAGTCACGCCGCCTCCTGCGCAGGCACCCCCGCCGGCCAAGCCAGTCGGCCAGACTCCGCCACAGACGCCACCTGCTGCCAAGTCCGCTGTCCCGGCGGCTGCAAGCCAGGCTGCGGCGCGAGGCACAGTCACGCTGTTTGTGACGAACGCCGCCGGCCAGCCGATTCAGGATGCGAAGGTCACCCTGTCCGGGACGGCTGATCGTGAGGGCGTGACAGGCCGGGAGGGCTCCGTCCGGATGCCCAACCTGCGCAGCGGCACCTATCGTGCGCGCGTGGACGCGCCCGACTACGTCCTCTTCGAGAAGGAGTTGGCGCTTCGCGCGGGACAGATGCTGGAGGCGGAGGTCACGCTGAACCTGGCGCCCGTCAAGAAGGTCGAGTTGCCGCCTCTGCCGCCGCCGTCGCCGCCGAAGAAGGTTGCTGAGGTGACGGCCGAGCCGGCGGGAGAAGTCGTCATGCTGTCGCTGTCGGATTGGCTCGACCGAAACCTGATTGGGAGGAACGAGCCGCAGAAGATCTCGCCCGTCGGGCGGACGCCAGGCGCCGCGGCCACGGTCTTTCAGGTAAGGGAGAGCGTGACAGACCGCGTGCATGCCGAGGCGGACGAAATGCTCTACGTCATCGCGGGTGAAGCCACCGTGCGCACTGGCGATCGCGCTCAGGTGCTCGCACCCGGGTGGTTCGTCACGGTCCCGCGCGGCGCGTCCTTCTCGCTCGAACGACGCGGCCGCAATCCGCTGATTCTGTTGTCGATTGTCGCGCCGGCACGAGGCGCGCAGGAAACCGCGCGCTGATCCGGGAGCCGTGGGTGAGGATCCTGGTGGCCAGTCGAGAGGGAGCCGGGTCGTGCCTTGAGGGCAGGTGCCGGGCGCTTGCGGCGCTGACGCTGGCATTGGTCTGCCTGCTGGCTGCGTGTGGGCCGCCGGCAGGCCGGACGCCGGGCGGCGGGGCAGGCCCAGACGGCTCGCGGCCGTTCCGCCTTGCCTGCTTCCCAAACCTGACCCATGCACAGGCGCTGCTCGGGCGCCGCACGGGCTCCTTCGAGAAAGCCATCGGCGTGCCCGTCGAGTGGACGTTCTTCAACGCGGGGCCGTCGGCGGTCGAGGCGTTGTTCGCTGGCGCGATTGACGCAGCCTACGTGGGACCGAACCCCGCAATCAACGGCCACATTAAGTCGCGGGGGGAGAGCTTCGTGATCGTGGCTGGGGCGGCGAGCGGCGGCGCGGCGCTGGTCGTGCGCCAGGAGGCTCGGATCGAGCGCGACAGCGATTTCCACGGCAGGATCGTGGCCACTCCTCAGTTGGGCAATACCCAGGACGTCGCGGCCCGCCTGTGGTTCCGGGCGCGCGGGTTCGTGACCCGAGATCGGGGCGGCGACCTGACGCTGATTCCGTTGTCGAACCCGGACCAGCTGCTGATGTTCCAGAGGAAGGAGATCGACGCGGCCTGGACCATCGAGCCGTGGGTCTCCCGCCTCGAGCAGGAGGCCGGGGCGCGGGTCTATCTCGACGAAGGGCAGCTGTGGCCTGATGGACGCTACCCGACCGCGCTGCTGGTCGTTCGCCGGGCCATCCTGGAGCGGCGGCCGGACGTCGTGAGGCGGCTCCTGGTCGCGCACGTCGCCGTGACCCTGCAGCTCGCTGGCGACAAGCAGACGCACGCCGAGGCTCTCGCACTCGAAATCCAGCGCGTCACGGCGACGGCCCTGCCGTTGCCCGTCGTGCGGGCCGCGCTGCAGAGGCTGGCGTTCACGTGGGATCCGCTGCTCTCCGCGCTGGCCAAGGCCGCGGACGACGCGTTCCGCGTAGGCTTCCTGAGCGAGCAACCGAGTCTCGCCGACATTGCCGACCTGCGCCTTCTGAACGACGTGCTCGAGGAGCGGCGTCAGCCGGCCGTCGCCGTGTTGCCACCGGCTCGCTCTTCCGGCGGAGGGCCGAAGTGATGGCGGGGAACGATTCCGTTCCGAAGATCAGGCTGGAGGCCGCGTGCAAGGTGTTCGACTCGCGCGGGATGCGGGTCGAGGCGCTGGGCCCCCTGACGCTCGAGGCGTACGACGGCGAGTTTGTCGTGTTTGTCGGCCCGTCGGGCTGCGGCAAGACGACGCTGTTGAACCTGGTCGCGGGCTTCGAGTTCCCGACATCAGGCCGGGTGCTCGTCGACGGCCAGCCGGTGACCGATCCGGGGCCGGATCGCGTGATGATCTTCCAGGAGCCTGCGCTGTTTCCGTGGCTCACCGTCCGTGACAACGTCTGCTTCGGTCTCAGGCAGCACGGCCACCTGACATCCCGCGAGCGGCGCGCGATCGCGGAGAGACACCTCGCGCTCGTCCAATTCGACGGCTTCGCGGACGCCTACGTGCACGAGCTGTCGGGCGGGATGAAGCAGCGCGTCGCGCTGGCGCGGGCGCTGGCGCCTCAGCCGCGCGTGCTGCTGTGCGACGAGCCATTCGGGTCGCTCGATGCGCTCACGCGCGAGCGGCTCTACGGGGAGCTTCAGGAGATCCACCAGCACACCCACAAGACCATTCTGTTCGTCACGCACAACACCCGCGAGGCCGCGTGTCTCGCCAATCGCATCGTGGTCCTGACGGGGCGGCCCGCCCGGATCAAGCGGGTGTTGCCGAACGATCTCCCCAGGCCGCGGGACTTCTACGACCCGCGGGTGATCCAGCTGGCTGCCGGGATTCTCGACGAGCTGAAGGCCGAGCTGACCGCGGATCGGGAGGGCGCCCATGCCCGATAGGCGCGAAACGCGGCGGCAGGATGTCGGCCTTCTCGTGTTCCTGCTGGCGCTGGTCGCCGTCTGGCAGATCGCCTTCAGCCTTCGGCTGCTGCCCGCGTACGCGTTTCCGTCGCCGCTCGCGGTCGGGCGGAGGCTGGTCGAGCTGGCGCGCAGCGGGTCGCTCGGCGAGAGCGCAAAGGCCTCGCTGTTCCGCATGGCCCTCGGCTTCAGCCTGTCGGCAGCGCTCGGGCTCCTGGTCGGCCTCAGCATGGGGGTCAGCCCGGTCGTCAACCGGCTCTTGAAATCGCTGTTCCTCGGCGTCCAGACGTTGCCGTCGGTGGCCTGGGTGCCGATTGCGCTGCTGCTGTTCGGCCTCCGCGACGCCGCGATCTACTTCGTGATCGTGATGAGCTCGGCGGCCGCCATGGCCATTGCCACGGCGGACGGCATTGCGAACATCCCGCCGCACTATCTTCGGGCGGCCCGCACGCTGGGCGTGTCGCGCCTGGCGATGGGCTATCGCGTCGTGCTGCCTGCGGCGCTGCCCCAGATCGTGGGCGGGATCAAGCTCGGCTGGACGCTCGGCTGGCACGGCGTCGTCTCAGCCGAGCTCATCAGGTCCAGCATCGGGCTCGGCTTTCTCCTCCATATGGGACGCGAGCTCAACGATGCCGCCCAGGTCGTCGGCATCATGCTGGTCACCGTCGGGATCGGCCTGCTCGTCGACCGGCTCCTGTTCGGCTGGATCGAGCGATCGATCCGCATGCGGTGGGGGCTGGATCGATGACGCCGGTGCTACTGGACTTCGGTGAACCTGCTGCGGATGGCCCCGCAGATCGGGCACTTGTCCGGGACAGGGCCAACCACCGTGTACCCGCAGACCTCACACACGGAGATGCTCGCGGCGGGCAGATCCCGGCCGGCCTCGGCGGCGCCGAGCGCCTCGCCGTAGAGCGCGTAGTGAATCTCTTCGACGGCCATCGCATGCTTGAAGGAGATCTCGGCGGCCCTGCTGCCCTCGGTCATCGATTCGGCCACGAACTTAGGATACATCTCCTTGAACTCGTAGCCCTCCCCGTCCTGCGCGGCTTTCAGGTTCTCGACCGTGGTCTTGACGCCGCCCATCACGCGGAAGTGCGCAAGCGCATGGACGGTCTCGGCAGCTGCGGCGGCCCGGAACAGCTTCGCGATCTGCTTCAAGCCATCAGCGTCCGCCCTGCGTGCGAAGGCGGTGTACATGCGGTTGGCCTGGCTCTCTCCGGCGAAAGCGGCCTTGAGGTTCTCTGCGGTTGCCATGCTGGTCTCCTTGTTGGGTGTGGATGTGGCCGGCGCGATGCCGGCCCTGCTGGGTCACCGGGGCGGCGGGATTCCGAGATCGACAATCTCACTTCGCTCGAACCCGCGGTACTCGAGACGGAGCGGCTGTCCGGCGGGCACGAGATACAACTGCTGGAAGCGCCGCACGGCCGACGCGGGAATCATGGCCCTCCCCGTAGGTCGGTAAGGAAGCTCCCTCGACTCGGCGGCTGCCGCATACACGATACCGTTCGCGTCGAGCACGCGAAGTTGCCGCCCGACCTGGAACTCGAGGTCCTGCGTCCTGAGGTTCTCAAGGAGCACGTCGATCGCCACGTAGCGCCGTCCGGCCCGCGCGGTGGGCAGGCCCGGCGGCAAGGGCGGCGGCGGCAGGCGCAGCACGCGCAGCGTCGTGCCGTCGCTGATGCTGCCGACGGGCTCCGGCCAGGCTGGCCTGAACCCGCTGTACACGGGGAGGTCAATCGCGCCGCCGGACTGGGGCCGCAGCAGAAACCGCACGTTCGTCGTGTCCGTGGGAATCAGGAACGCCAGCTGGCCCTCGTTCGGAAAGTCCGGCAGAAAGACGGCCGGCCGGCCGAACGGTCGCCTGAGCCAGTCCGCCTGCTCCGGCTCGGCCACGAACCCCTGGTCGGTCTGGAGGAACCCGCCGCCGGCTAGGTCGAGTGTGACAAGGTCGTCACGCGAAAGCCCCGTGCCCCGAAGTCCTAGCGTGAAGTACCGGAGGCCGGGCGGTGGAACGGGAGCGTTCTCAGACCAGCCGGCTTCCGTTGCCAGCAGCGTCACGCGCTCATTCGACCGTGGCGAGTCGAGCGTCGGGACCGGCGGCGCGTCAGCAGGCCTGCCCTTTACGGAGGCGACGGCATGGCCGTGTGCCGGGTCCAGCAGAAGCAGCGCAAGATACGAGGCGTTTGCCGCTGTGCGAAACACGATCCGCCCGGTCAGGGTCTCGCCAGGCTTCGACATGCTCAGCGTGCCGATCGGAAGGTGGCCCTCGAGCGCCAGCGTGGCTGCTTCGTCGATCGGCTCCGCGAATCGGCCGTCGGCAAGGAGCCAGACACGGCGGGGTACCGAGGGCACGACATAGGGCGCGGGAGCCGTCTCCATCGGTGCCGCTGCGGCGGGCGGAATCAGCGCCCTCCATGTAGTCTGCACGACAACAAAGGTCTGCCCGAGCGGCGCCGCACGCTCGCCGAGTTCCGCGACGAACTCCACGCGATCGACGGACAGCTCGACGGCCTTCGTCGTGGCAGTGCGGCCTGGCGACCGGACGCCGCGATCCGCACGCTCGTCCATGCCCACGGCAAACTGGGTGGTCTTCGCGGTGGCAGCGGGAGAGACCGCGGTCGCGGCAGCCGTCGGGGACGCGGCGGGAGCAGGCAGCCAGGCTGGCGCGAAGCGGCTCACAAGGTTGGGGATGCCCGCCCGCGCAAGCTCAAGGGATCCGATCACGAACGCCGCCGCGCATACCACCCAGCAGACGGCTGGAAACAGCGCGGACCTCCGGGGCTTCGAGCCCGCCAGGGCTCCCAGCCAGGCCAGAACCGCCAGCACGAATCCCAACGGAATAACGCCCTGCAGCGCCAGGTACCCTCCCTGCAGCCACAGGGGCGGCGTGGTCCAGTAGCCCGCCCCGCGAACCGTGGCGTCAAGCGACATCCCATAGAGGGCCGCAAACAGGAACGGCAGCAGGCAGTACATGGTCAACAGGATGGCGCCCGCCATCAGCCACGGGAGGCGCTGCACGATCCGCAAGCGGACGACCACCGTGATCACCAGGAGCAGCGCCAGCGCGACCACGATGGGGAGCAGGTGTGGCAACGGCAGCGTGAGGATCGTCAAGTTGGGATCGACAGCCGGCCCGAGGCGCCAGACCGCGAAAACGACGAGGCCGAGCGCCGCGACGAGGGACAGCCAGAGACGCCCGCTCCACGTCAGGAAGAGCGCGGCGGGCACCATGGCGCACGCCCAGCAGCCGACGGCCGCGAGGACCCACCAGCGGATCGGCGAACCCCGCCAGAAGGTCTCGATGGCGCTCTCGACCAGCATGAATGCCAGCAGCCCCGTCCCGGCCATCGCCCAGCCCTGCGGCCGCGACGATGCGCGTGGCGCCGGCATCGGAACCTCTGGGCCCATGGCGAAGTCGGCTGGAGATGTGCCCATGATCTGGAGCGCTCCCCTGCGGCAGGTGTCGGCGAACCGCAGGTGCGGCTATTCTACGCGAGCCCTTGAGGATGCGGAAGCGATTGACTTTCGAGTCCGTCGGCGCCGAGCGCGGCCGCGTGACGATCAACGGATCGCCGCGGAAGCACCAGAAGCTCGAGGACCGGCGCTTCCTCCTACTGGGCGCCGGCATTCAATCACGGGTGCGCGAGATACCACTCGCGGGCCGTGCTGTCGGTTCGGAGGAACATCAGTAGCAGGTCCGCTACCTTGCGCTGGCCCGTGGAGGATGGGTGCGTCCCGTCCTGCTGCAGCTCGGAGCACGCCCAGGTCAGGCCGTCGGTCCGCGGCGACAAGCCGTCGGCCCAGAGGTACGGACCCCACGCCAGCCACGGGGCGTTGACGGGCCCGCGGCCCGGATCGTAGTTCAGCGTCGGCAGGCCCCGGAGCTGATCCTCGATCACCCACCGGACAGAGAATCCGCTTTCGTACGCGTACGGCTCGGGATTGAGCGCCGTGGTGGCGTAGCCGGCGTAGATGCGGCTCGAGAGGTAGGCGAGTTGGAGATTGGGGAACCGGGTCTTGAGCATCTGTACCACCGTGGCCGTCTCATCTTTCAGCTGGAGCGCGTACTGCGGCCACCCGCTCGTCGGGCCTGCGTCGGCGAGTTTGATCCATGCGACCGCCACCTGCCTGGCCGTCAGGCCTGCCTTGGCCAGTCGGTCGTCGAGCACGGTCCAGCAGGCACAGCCCGGTGACGACCAGAGTGCCGCCGTCTGCCCGCCTTGCGCGCCGTCCACGATCACGAGCGACGGGTCCTTTCCGCCGTCGGCATCGGCGAGCGTCTTGAACGCGGAGAACTCCTGTGTCGTGTTCGACATGCCGATCGACACGAACGCGTAGCGGCCGGCGGTGCTCGGCATGCCGTCGCGATCGAGCGGCCCGATCGAGCGCACGCGCTCGAGACCTGCCGTCTCGTGGGATGCCGGCCGCGCGTTGTCTCCGCCAGGGTAGAGTCCGCCAGCTTGGCCGTTGTAGTTACGGGCGCCCATGTCGCTGAGCGGGATCAGGCCAGTCGAAGTGCGGGCGCAGCCCGTCTGGGCGGGCGGCGGCGTGGGAGCGGCGGGTGTGCTCGGCTGACCACCGCACGCGTACACGGCGAACACGAGAGCCGTCAGCACCAGCTGCCGCATCGGAGACTCTGTGGCTTAGACTGCTTGCTCCTGCTGCTTGTTACATGACCCTGGCATGGTGCCCGGAAATAGCCCTCCCTCGCAGGAGGGATTGAGGCAGCCACTCTCAATCCTGCTTCAGCACGCTGACCGTCACCTTCGAGGGCTGCTCCGGCGTATGGTACACGCCCTGGGTGGCCTTCCGGAAATCCGTGTCCCTCGGCCTCTCGGCGGCGATCCCGAAACCGGCTTTCGTGGGACAATTGGGTGGTCCTTTGTTCTGGAGGAGTGGCCGTCATGATCCCTCGCTTCACTCTTGCCGCGGTGGCCATCGGATGGCTGCTGCCGTTGCCGGCCTTCGGCGCGGAGAAAGCGCTGATTGCCGAACGTTTCGATGTCGATCTCGTGCTTGCGCGTGATGGATCGGCCGCCGTCACCGAAACGATCGTCTTTCGCTTCGACGGCGGGCCGTTCACGTCGATCACGCGGCAGCTGTCAACGCGGAACACGGACGGCATCACCGACTTGTCCGCCTCGATCGACGGGACGCCGTGCCCGACAGGCCGGCAGCCGGGCCAGGTGCAGATCAAGCGCGAGAACGGCGTGACGGTCACATGGCGGTTCCTGCCGGCGTCGGACACGGATCGGACCCTCACGCTGAACTACCGCGTTCGCGGCGTCGTGCAGCGGTTGCCGGCGTCTGACGTGTTCACGTGGAGGGCGGTCCCTGGCAGGCGCTCGTACCCGGTGCGGGCCGGCACCGTGGACGTCTCCTGGCCGCAGGGCGGGATACCCCTCGGCGCACCGCGGGTATCGAACGGTACCGCGCAGATTGCGAGCGATGGCAGATCCGTCACGTTCGCCGCGAACGAAGGTCTCCGGCC
>Ga0315296_10002196_pt1 | contig 16733 bp, 15 predicted proteins | sample YL17G14_18_MG_FD_203921 | JGI IMG/M metagenome (GOLD analysis project Ga0315296, IMG submission 203921) | Sediment microbial communities from Yellowstone Lake, YNP, Wyoming, USA - YL17G14_18 | ecosystem: Environmental > Aquatic > Freshwater > Lake > Sediment | place: USA: Wyoming | collected... | reverse complement strand
TGTTCAGGATTTTGTGTGCTGATCAACTGGTAGCGCGTCCCGGAAATACATCGCTCCAATAGTTGAACGGTATCGAGGCTGTCGTCAACAGCTAGTATAGATAGCCGCTCAACCGCCGGCAAAACCAGGGCAGCCTCAAACCCGGCATCATTGCTTTCCAGGCTTATCTGGCCTCCACACAGCTTGACCAGTTGTGCAGCCATATTCAAGTTATTCCGATCGTTCTCCGTTTCCAGGTCTGGCCGGGCCGCGCCTCTTGAACTTCGAACTTGGATTCCGATGCCTCCCGATTGTATGGTAGCAGAAATTACAATCTGGCCATAAGCCGCCCGGTGGATAGCTACACTGAGCAAGTTCAACAAGATTTGCCTCAAGGTAACCGTTTGAAGAGCCAGAGCAGGTAGATCGTGTGAAAGTTCGAGGGATATTTTGGCATTATATTTTGTAGATAATGATTGGACCAGTTCGAGCACGGTATCCAGGGTATGGATTAAATCCGTGGTGTCATGTGACGAGGGCGAGGACAGCCAAGTTAGTTCGTCTTTTTCGAGCGTTTGAGTTTGGGGATGCACAGGATATTCCACGCTCGATTCATTTTTTATATCGGGTTGGTATCTTTCCCACAGCCGGAGCGCCAGAAACTTCAGAGCAGCCTCTTGTTCCCGCCGGAATTGTCGTAAGCTGATTCCAAGTTGGTTAGCAACTTCTTTCTGATCATACTGGTCAATATAACGAAACGAGAGTAGATCATAAATTCGACGGCAGCGTGGTTGAATTTGCTCATTTTTTTTCGGCTTCAGGGCTGTAATTGCATCCTCCAGGATGTGCTGCATGGCTACCGGCGTATCGCCACGGTTGGAAACACCCAAAGTAACAGCCAGAGAACTACCTCGCAAATAATCCGGATCATAAAGGTGATTTAGCGCCCCGCGTAACTCATTCGTGAACTTATCAATCATCCTGATGGCCTCTTTTTGACCTTTTTCTGACCTTTATTGAAGTATTGTACACCCAAGGAGGGAAGTCTATTTTGTATAATATTAAATACTTCGACAATGTCACATTAAGTCCCAAAACCTTTTTAACCACGAAATCACACGAAGGTTTTTAGGAATTGCGAACATTTCTTATTTCCTAATGTGACATTGTCAAGATACTCATGATTAGATTAATCATCACAGAAATAAACACAGCAAGTGAGGAGGTGCTATTGCGCATATTATACTCAAGCAAGTGGACGAAAACAAACTCACCCTTCATAGAAAAGGAGAAGACAAAATGACTGGAAAGAAACTATCCCGCCGTGATTTTCTAAAGTTTTCCAGTTGATATGTTCCATAACCTACATCCTGCCGCCAGCCCCTTCCAGATGGGCATCGCCGAATTCTCGCTCTGAACTAGCACCAATGGTTAATATATTGATGCCTAATGTGAACGATAACGGGAACGTTAGCGGAAGGTTGCTAAAAGTGAAAGCTCTTTTGAATACCTCGTCTCTTTCTTCTCTTGGGAACAAAGCCAACTTGGCGCCAGCACTGTTGGAGGCCCGTTCTGTTTCTAAGGCTTTGCACCAAGGGTCGTGCCTATCATTAGGAGGTGTACCGGATGCCATATAAGTAAATGCAGAATGAAAAACAACTAGTTATCCAAGGTGGTTCCGTGCGCAAGCATAGGAGCAAGTTTGTCTGCATTATCTTAGCGCACGTATCTCTTACAAAGCTATTTTCCCCGGGAAAATGCTTCGTGCATAAATCATAAAACCAAATCAAAAGGAGAGTGTTAGATGAAAACCGCAAAGAGTTTATTGAGTGTTACCCTGGCGCTGGTATTCGTTGCCAGCGTCGTAGGCTGTGGAGGAACCACCGCTACGACCGCCCCCGTTGTCGCAAAAGCAACGAATACCGTTGCTGCTGCAGTAGCAACGGAAGCCACCGTTGCAACAGAGGCCCCGGTGGCGCCGCCAGAACCAACCGTGGCTGCGAATTCCTATGGCACTTGTGACGATCCGCTGGTTCTACTGGATGGCTTGACTGGTGCAGATGGCGCCGTCTTTGCCACCCTGCTGGAAAATTTCGCCGCAGCCAACCCCGACGTTTGTCTTCAGTCCGAAGTCTACCCGTGGGATACCTTCTTCCAAAAGTATCCGACCTCTGTAGCCGCCGGCGACCCGCCGGACATGGTCATCTTCCATGCCTCCGAGGTCGCTCAGATGGCGTCGCAAGGGCTGATGATGCCATTGGATGATGTGATCTACAATGATGGTACGCTCGCGAAGGCTGATTTCAATCCTTCTGTGATTGATGCGATCACCATTGACGGACAAACGATGGCCGTCCCCTTCGATAACCACGGTTGGATATTGTGGTACAACACCAAGTTGATCTCAGACGCCGGTCTTGACCCCAACAACCTGCCCAAGAACGGGACTGAATTCCTTGCATGGGCGCAGAAACTGACCACAGATGTCAATGGCAAGCACCCGACCGAAGCGGGGTTTGACAAAGACAATGTGGATGTCTGGGCGATAGATCTCACCTGGCCGCGCTTCACTATCGCCTCTACGCTGTGGCAGTTCGGTGCTGACATCACGAACGCAGAGGGTACCCAGGCAACGCTGGACAGCCCTGAAGCAATCGCTGCGGTTCAGTACTGGCACGATCTGATGTACAAGTACTACGTTTGCCCGCCGGTTGTTCCGGGGAGGCTGGGGGGAAACGATCTTTACAAGATCAACCGCCTAGCCTTCGTTTGGGAAGGCACCTGGTCGCTTGGCATGTATAAGGACAATCCTGACCTTGCCGCGATCACAAAGACGGCGTTTCTCAACTCGCTGGCCCCAGATGGCCATCAAGCCGTCAAGTTGGATTCGCACATCATGTCCATTCCGACTGGTGTGGATGCTGACGGCGTCGCCAAGGCCAAGTTGTTGATGGCCTACCTTGCGAATAATGGCGAATTCTGGGCGACCTCAGGCCAGGTGCCGGCCAAGATCTCGGTGCAACTGTTGCCTGAGGTGCTGGCGATTCCGTCGTCGGCTATGGCTGGTGAGCAGTATAACGCGATTGGCCGTACCGGTACCCCGCACATATACTATATCGAAATCCAGACAGCATGGGAAACTGCCGTTGGTAACGCTCTCGCCAGCGCCGATGCAAATGTCGCAGAGGCGCTGAGGGCGGGGAACGTTATAATCCAGGCTATCCTGGATCGTCCGTAGCCGATTATTTTCATCACCGCAGGTCGGTGCTGCTTATCTTGTTCGAGCACGCCGACCTGCGGGTCGTGTAATTATGCCTGAAAAGGATGAACTATGACGACCGCATCCCGCCTTACCGCAAAAGGCTCCGCGACGGTTCCGGGTTTACGCTGGAAAACGGTCCGCAAACAGCTTCCAAACTATCTCTTCATTCTGCCCCATTTCTTATTATTTGGGGTTTTTATCATCTACCCAATCTTCCGCGGGATACAGGTCAGTCTGTACGATTGGAGGATTATGCTCAAAGTCCAGCATTTCATTGGGCTTGCGAATTATCAAGCGCTGCTGAAAGACACAACATTCTGGGAGGCCCTTGGCAACACAGGCCAGTTCATGATATTCACCGTAGTGATCAACGTAGTGTTGGGACTGCTTGTGGCTTCGGGTTTGAAACACAATTTCTTCGGGAGCGATTTTCTGCGCGTTTTATTCTATGCACCTGGCATTCTTTCAGTGTCGGTGATAGGTATTCTTGGCGGACGCGTCTGGGATCCACAGTTGGGAATTGTCAATTACTTCTTCACGACCCTTCTGGGAGGGCCGCGCATCTCGTGGTTTGGGAACACGTCGTTAGTCATTCCGGCGCTTTCCATCACTACCGTGTGGTGGACCTTTGGCTTCCCCATGCTTATATTTCTGGCTGGTCTGCAAAACATCCCTGAGGATTTTTACGAAGCTGCCAAGATCGATGGCGCGGGGCCGGGGCAGTCGTTTCGTTATATTACGATTCCCTTAATTATGCCGACGATGCTCTTCGTGACTGTGACGCAATTTATCGCCCACATGCAAGTCTTTGCACAACCATATATCCTCACAGCGGGGGGGCCCGGTAATCATTCACGCTCAGTTGTCATGTACCTGTACGAAACCGCATGGAAATATTTCCGATTTGGGTACGCCTCATCCATTGCAGTTGTGTTTGCCGCACTCATGATTGTCGTCACGATCATTCTATTTGCGGTGATGCGCAGGCGTGTTGAATACTAGGCTCACAGGAGTAGGGTATGACTACAGAAACTAAAACAACGATTTTTCGGTTGGGCAGGGTGTTTAAAAAGAAGTTCTGGCGGGTGCTGCTCCTCTGGCTGGCTTTCTTGCCGCTTGCTTTAATCGTGATCATTCCGCTGTGGTACATGTTCTCAATGGCTTTCACCCGCGAATCAAATCAAGCCAATTTCCCCATCGAGTGGATTCCTCAGCCAGCGACGATCGCGAATTTCACACATATCTTCCTGGATAAGTCATTGCCGCTCTTACGCTGGTTTGCCAACAGCCTTCTGGTTGCCTCGGTCGGTACGCTCATCGTCGTTTTCCTGTCGTCGCTCAGCGGTTATGCGTTCGCCCGCCTGGAATTTCCCGGCAAGCCGTACATCTTTTCGCTTCTGCTCTTTAGCCTGATGATTCCCGCTGCGATCACGCTGATTCCTGTATTTATGTTGTTGCGCGATATGAAATTGCTGGACACATACCATGCCATTTGGTGGCCGGCTGCCGCAACGGTGATAGGTATATTCTTGATGCGCCAACATTTCTACGCGATACCGAAAGAGCTTGAGGATGCGGCGCGCGTGGATGGCGCGGGACGCTTCCGCATCTATTGGCAAATTTGCCTGCCGCTGGTGGGTGGACCGATGGTCGCGCTTTCCATCTTCACGTTCCTAGGCCTGTGGAACGATCTCTTCTGGCCGCTGATTGTACTCAGCAAGCGCTCGACACTAACCCTTCCGGTAGGTCTGCTCATCATCATGGGGGGAAACTATGTTCAACGTGGGCTGAATTTTGCCGCTGCGTTTATTGCGTCGGTGCCGGTGCTTATCTTCTACGCCATCTTCCAACGTAAAATCATCGCCGGTATTACAACGGCGGGCTTGGCCGGACAATAGCAAATCACCATGGGATAACCCGGTACCTCCAACCCATAACAACCTTTGTCATAAATACACACATCAAACGATAGGCTCTCAAATGTCAACGTCAAAAACGCAAGTTTTTATCGATACCAATCGAACAATAGCCCCCAAATCTATGCCTGGCGACCATAGAGTATCGCTAGACGGAACCTGGGACTTTCAGATCGACCCTGGCGATTGCTCAGATGCCACTCCCGGAGGAGAGTGGCGACCTGCTATTGTTCCCATGCCGTGGCAGGCTCAATTCGAAGACCTGCGTAACACAAGCGGGGTAGCCTGGTACCGCCGCCACTTTGTAATCGATCAAGCCGCTTTTCGACGGGCTGCCGAGAGCGCTGCGATTTTACACTTTGGCGCTGTGGATTATCACGCAACCGTGTGGTTGAACGGCAGGCCTGTCGGTAAGCATGAGGGCGGCTACCTGCCCTTTGAATTCGATATCATCGATTTGCTGCGTGAGGGTGACAACGAGTTACTGGTCAAGGTGGTGGATGCGACCGACGACCGCCAGCGCTATGCCGACTTTCCGTTTAGCGAGGTGCCGCATGGCAAACAGAGCTGGTACGGCCCAATCGGCGGCCTCTGGCAAAGCGTGTGGCTGGAATTTTGCCCCAGGCTGCATCTGGCGCAGGTCAGGCTTCACCCTTCGCCAAGTGATGCAACTACCGGCGTCCAGGTTGTCCTGAGTGGAACCCCGCAAGGCGTTTACCAGGTTTGCTGCGCAGTCACCGCTCCTGACGGCCAGGTAGTTGGTTCAGGGGTGTTGGAACAGGATTTGACCGGCGTTATCCGCCTCGACAGTTCCCCCGATTTGTGGAGCCCGGATGCGCCCAATCTCTATACCGTTACTGCAACGCTGCATGTAAATGGCAATCTCACACATTCAGTACAGAAGACCTGCGGGTTTCGCACGGTCGAGGCACGCAACGGACGCATTTTCCTTAATAATGATCCAATCTACCTGCGGGGGGTGCTCGACCAGGGCTATTATCCTGAGACGATCTACACACCCAGCAGTCTGGAACTGCTCGAGGCACAGGCACATTCAGCCAAGGCCCTGGGTTTCAACTGTCTGCGGATCCACATCAAGGTCGAGGACCCACGCTACTACGACGTCGCGGATCGCCTGGGCTTGCTGGTCTGGACCGAGATTCCCAATTGGGCGCTCCTGACCGACGCATCGGCTGGGCGCGCCAAGCAAACATTTAACGGCATGGTCGAGCGGGACGGTCACCACCCATCCATCATCGCGTGGACACTGGTCAACGAGAACTGGGGCACCGATCTGGCGCGTAACGTGGAGCACCGGCGTTGGCTGGCAGATTTCTACCATTATGCCAAATCGGTCGATCCGACCCGCCTGATTATCGACAACTCGGCCTGTGGAGGCAATGCCCACGTAGCCAGCGATCTGGAGGATTTCCACCCCTACCGCGCAATCCCCGACCATGCCGACGAATGGGATGAATGGGTGGCCGAATTCGCCAAACGCAGCGACGAGGTATGGTTCCCCGACTTCGCGCATGAGCGACGCGCCGACCTGCCGCTGCTTGTCTCTGAATTTGGTAATTGGGGATTGCCTGATCCGGATGCAATCCAGGAACACGGCGCAGAGCCTTGGTGGTTCGAGACAGGTTTCGACTGGGGTGACGGCATCGTATATCCCCATGGAGTTAAGCACAGATACGAGGCCTGTGGATTGGCAGACATATTCCCATCCTACGCAGAATTTGCCAGGCATGCCCAGGAACACATGGCGCACAGCCTGCACTACGAAATCAGCGCAATGCGCTTGCATGACGCCATTGCTGGCTATATCGTTACCGAGTTCACCGATGTTCATTGGGAATGTAACGGGTTGCTGACCATGCAGCGCCAGCCCAAGCACCTGCTTGACCCGCTACTCAAGGACCTAAATCAGGATCGGGTTGTCGTGCTCCGCCCTGTGCAGTGGAGCGGTCGTCCTGGCGAAGCGCTTGATATCCTGGTAAAGACAATGGAAGTCGCCGGTCAACAAAAGGGCGGCGAGATCGTCTGGCAGGCTGGTACCCAAACTGGTGAGCTGCCTGCTCCCGGTGGGAACCTCTCTCTAGTGCTGGACAAGCCAGGCGTAGTCACGCTTTATGCAAAATGGCTGGAAGAAGATGGAACGCAGCTCGCCACAAATCAGGTGGACCTGGTTTGCGTCTCCACCGAACCGGCGACTGCCAGGCTGCGCCTGGTCGGGAACGCAGTGCTGGCCAACGCCTTGCGTGATCTTGGCTATCACGTCAGCGAAGGGGAGGCATCTGACGCCGTTGCCAACGAGATTGTCGTTGCCTGTCGCTACACCAGCGCGCTGGAAGCGCATGTGCAAAGTGGTGGAAATGTGCTCTTGCTGGCAGATCCGACCATCCCAGATGGGTCTGACGAGGGTGTTGAATTGCCGGTTGGATATATTGCGCCGCGTGCAGGCTCGGTATGGCAGGGCGACTGGGCAAACTCAATTGCTTGGGTAAAGAAACAAGGACCTCTCGCGCATCTGCCCGGCGGCCCGTTGCTGGAAATGGAATGGGCCAACCTCATGCCTGATGCAGTGCTTGCCGGGCTGCCATCCTGGGTGCAGCGCAATCACAGTTGGGCCGGGTTGGTTGTGGGATGGCTGCACAAGTCTGTTTCACTGCTGACAGTCATGCCCTATGGCCGTGGCCACATCCTCATCACCACCTTCAAATTAAATGTCGCCACCCTTGCGACCGAGGCAATCGCTCAGGCGCTCTTCGCAGGGATGCTGAATTTATTAGGAGGGGATTATGACCCGTCCTCTCCTACTGGGCGTCCTGATGGTTGCGTTACTCACAGCTTGCCAGCCGGTCAAAGCGGAGCCCACAATCAGTGCGAGGAATGAATCTGTGACAGAGGCCGTGATGCTTGAGCCGGAGGGCTTTACCCAGCGCATCGATTGTCTCTAGGCTCATATCGCGGCTGTACCTGCCATGCTTCCAAGCGTTGGTATTGCCGTACGGCGCACCCCCTTTTCCTGGCATTTTAAATTCCTTTCTCCCGCTAAATTACGGCCCGGGATCGCCGTCTTACCTTATATGTTCATTATAGAACATATTTACTATTATTCAAGGGTGATTTTTGGGGGATACGATCCTGGGGCTTTCCCTTATTTTACCTCTTGCAAAACAGAACGGCTGTGCTATAATTATGCTGTGTCAATCTTTACCACCTTCTCTCCCTGTTTCAACATCACCCTCACCCAGGTTTCTTCAAGCTTATTCGTTTCTTCATTGTTCCTCTTTTTTTTTACTCAAAAATCCCTTAGAGGTACGCATGGATCTTACCGATGAACAGTGGCTTCTGATTGCACCTCTTCTCCCCCCACCGTCTCCCGCCCGGCGCGGCCGCCCCACCCTCGATACTCGCCGCATCCTTAATGGCATCTTCTGGAAATTAGCCACCCACAGCCCCTGGTATGATATGCCGCCCCACTACCCCTCCCATCAGTCCTGTTATCGCTTCTATCATCAGTGGCGCTCTTCCGGATTATTTAAGAAAATATTAGTTTCCTTTTATTGGATCTTCGTGAACGTGGTGGTTTGGATTTACCCGGTCTTCTCAGCGGCGGTTCTGTTGTTGTGGATCATAGCGAGATGAAACGGTATTTTAAAGCCTCGCTGAGGTCTTATGGGGCCTGGCAATTATCCACTGCGATACTTCTACTAAAGCTTGCTGATGATCTTGCCAGATAGTGTGCACTTTAACAAAAATCCGCCTCCCGGCGGATTATATCCTGGCGGTTTCTAACAGCATCCTTCAGCCAGGCAAACAGCTCGAGGTCAATGATGGTACCTTGCCTGCAGGAAATCGATCCTGTCGTCGCGTACCAGATAAACGATGCGATGTTCCTGTGTCAGCCGCCGTGACCAGGTGCCCGGTGCAAGGTAGCGCAATGGTTCAGGCTTACCCATACCCTGGTAAGGATCACATAATATCGCTTCAATCAGATCAAATGTGCGCAAGGCAAGTTTTCGGTCATTCTCCACCCAATAACGTAAATCTTCCAGGAATTCCGGATGGAAGATAGCTTTACGCTTTTTCCGGTTCAATGCCAACCTCTTGGCGTAATTCCTCCTGGGTCAATGGTTGTCCTTCGTTCTTCAAAGCGCGGCCCAAAGCGGCGAGCAGGCGTTCGGCATTTTTCGGCGAGCGAAGCAGGTAGGCAGTTTCTGTCAGGCTGGATAGCTCCGCCGCCGAGATCATTGCCACGTCCTCTGCACCCCGACGCTGGATCACGACAATATCGCGATCGCGGGTGACCTTATCCATTAACTTGGCAAGCCCGGCTCTAGCCTGGGTATATGTGGTGTGGATCGTCATCGTTTCTCCAATCTGTACAGATATACTGTACAACAATTCGTTGGAGATGTCAAGGTAAATTTCATAAAATCGATGGAATCCAACATACGGAACAGAAAGGGAACTAAGCGCAAAAAGTTGAGTTTATGGAATCAAAGGGATACAATGCCCTTTGATTCTCTGACCGGTAAGGTTTTCACAACCCCACCGATCCTATGACCGCAAGGTCTCCTCTTGATTGAGCCTGCACATTGCGTTTGATCGACCTCATCACTACATCCCCCTGCCAGTCTCCCCCAAATCCGAGAGATTAGTTATTAGAGATCAAGCGAAAAGGTAATCAGGGATCAGGTAACCCTAGCTCTTGGATTTGGGGAAAGTGCTGAAACATTGGCGTTGTCGCAGAGATTTATAGAGCTAGAATTCCAGCAGGTTCACGTAATTTGCTATAATTGCACCATGAGCAAATTTAAGATCAAAGTCTCTAAAAACAGGATTGCTGATTTTTGCGCGCGTTGGAATGTAACCGAAATGTCCATTTTCGGGTCGTCCTTGCGCGCCGATTTCCGCCCTGACAGCGATGTGGACGTGCTTGTCTCGTTTGCACCACAAGCGAACGTTTCATTATTTGATATGGTTCACATGCAAGACGAATTGAAAGCAATCTTTGGGCGCGAAGTCGATCTGGTCAGCAAACGCGGTGTAGAGACAAGCCGCAACTATCTCAGGCGAAAAGCCATTTTGGAATCCGCAGAGGTTATCCATGTCGCGCGATGACTCTTACCTGGTTGATATTCTGGAATCCGCAAAAATCGCTCTTGATTACATCTCTGATAAAACATGGGACATGTTTAACAAAGATGTCCAGTGCCAGGATGCGGTAATCCGGCGAATTGAAATTATCGGAGAAGCCGCACAGCGGGTTTCAAATGAGACCCGTGGGAAATATCCGCAAATCCCCTGGCACGAAATGGCCGGTATGAGAAACCTGGTTATCCATGAGTATGATGTAGTGGATATCAACCAGGTTTGGGATACAGTGCATAACAAGATTCCGTCCCTGATTAAAGAATTATCAAAAATCGTTCCTCCCGAATAATAACTCGTCAACCTGGCAGAAGAAGAGACAGCGTTGTATAGGTATCCACGCTGGTTGCTGTGCGCTGGTCACCTTTGTGGTGGAGATTTTTGATGAGGAGACCGGGATAGGGGAGGTGAGGTTACCACCTCCCAGCCTCCCACGAATCTATTATCGGATATTTGTTTATCGGAATAAAACTCCATATTGGAGTTGGGGGAGGGATGTACGGGAGACTGCCACGCCAAAGACTGGCTCGCAGTGACATGCCTGGTGGGAGGAGACTGCCTGCTTTCAGCACCCCGTCAAGCGGGGCTTTCGGCGGTGCTTCGCGAACGCCAAAGACCGGCTCCTAATGAACTGCTGGTTTGCAGTTCATTCCTCAAAGAAGAGCGCTTGCGCTGTGGAGTTACTCGCAGTGACACCTTACTGTGGATTATAGAGAGGTGACCGGAGCGAAGAGGGGGGAACGGAGTAACTGGAATGGTGTTGTAAATGTATGGACAAAAGGAGGTGACCCGCAAGAATTCGAAAGTCGTCCATTGATCCATGGTGTATCAAACCAAAGGTTATTGTTCTATTTGGAGGTGAATAATGAAAGGGAAAGGCAACACATTAAGTAAATTTGGAGGCACCTGCTCCATTATTGTTGGTATTTCATACATCGTTGCAGGAGGAAGTTACCTGCTGGTACCGGCAGATCAGAAGGCAGTGTCTGATGCGGGTGCATTCCTGGCATCGTACGCACAAAACCCGTTAATGTCCAGGATTGAAGAATGGGCTTTCGCACTGGGTGCCATCCTGGCGCTGGCAGTTGTGCTGGCAGTCTCAGAGAAGGTGCGCCCGGCTGATGAAGGCTGGGTGCGCTGGACAAGCAATATTGCCCTGATCGGGTTCGCGGTGACGGCACTGCAATACTTCCGCTACCTAGCTTTCTACCCGGAGAGGGCGGCTGCTTATGTTGCCGGTGACGCGGCGACCAGGTCAGCAATCGCTGCCAACCAATCGCTGGTTGCCCTTGACCCCCATTACTGGCTGGTTTTCGGCGGTGTTGGTCTGTGGTTCCTGGTGGTCAACCTGCTGGCGCTCCGTGAGAAGCTCTGGCCCAGCTTGCTGGCATACGTGGGCATCGCAGGTGCAGTCGCGTATGGGCTGGTAGTCGCCGGATTCGTCTTCAGGATCGAGTTATTTATCACAGCGGCAGCAGCAGTTGCAATCATCCTGGGACCCATCTGGTTTATCTGGTCCGGGATGATCCTGCGAAAGACCACTTCGTGATCTGGGGGTAAGAATTTGGATTAGGTTACCAAAAACTCCACCAGAGCTAAAAGAAACCCGTTTTCTCGAAGAGAAGAAAACGGGTTTTTCAATAAAAAGACGTTCACGGTCGCTTCTCATAGCGGACGGGCCTCTCTCAACACATCCGGTCGAATTCGTGGGCGTAAACCAGCTTCTGTTACTATATCCACCTTACAACCCAAAAGGGATTGCAACTCGCGGAGCAAGCGCGCCAAATCGAGCAGGCTACGACCTGTTTCCAGATTGACAAGGAAATCAATATCGCTACCATCCCGGGCTTCACAGCGCACGACCGGTCCGAATATGCGTACATCATAGGCACCATACTTTTGTGCGGTCGCCAGAATTTGTTCCCGATGCTTTTTCAGGAGTTCCTCAAGTTCCATCGCTGCAATCCTTCTTTAATACAAATAATGTTTAATGTTGATTGAGAGATCAGTATGGCTCATCTCCCAATTATTGGTATGTGCATTATACACTCATCCAAATCGATCATCATTCGGGGAACATATCGTTATCTCAGAATAAAGGTCTCAATAATAGTTTATTCTGAGTCTTAACCCGAAATTGAGATGGAAATACAACGACTGAAGTCTTACAATAGAAACCCGTTTTCTCGAAGGGAAGAAAACGGGTTTCTTAAATTTTTACCCGACGCAGGCGCAGGCTGTTGCTGACCACGAAGATGCTGCTGAATGCCATGGCGCCGGCGGCGAGGATGGGGTTAAGCAAGCCGAGGGCGGCAGCCGGGATGAGGATGACGTTGTAGAAGAAAGCCCAGAACAGGTTCTGCCTGATGGTGCTGAGGGTCCTGCGTGAGAGCGAAATGGCGCGGGCTACCCCGCGCAGATCGCCGCTGATGAGGGTGAGCGGGGCGGCAGCCATGGCTACATCGGTGCCGGTACCGATGGCGATGCCCACGTCAGCCTGAGCCAGGGCTGGAGCATCGTTGACACCATCACCCACCATGGCAACCAGCGCACCGGTCCTTTGCAGTTTTTTGACCTCGGATGATTTGCCATCCGGCAGGACCTCCGCCAGCACCTGGTCAATGCCAACCTGACCGGCGATGGCTTCAGCGGTTTTCCGGTTGTCACCGGTGAGCATGGCGACGATCAATCCCATGCGGTGCAGTTCGGTTATGGCATCCTTTGAACCATCCTTGAGGGTATCGGCGACCGCGATCACACCGGTCACTGTACCGTCCAAAGCCACCAGCATGGCAGTTTTGGCTCCAGCCTGCAGGCGTTCGACCTCGACCTGCAACCCGTTGAGCGGATAACGGCGAAGGTCCATCATGCGCAGGTTGCCCACGGCAACAGCATGCCCGTCCACCTCCCCTGCCACACCCAGGCCGGCCTCAGCGATAAACCCTGCCGGTTCGGATAGAGGCAAACCGCGGGCAGTGGCTTCTGCCCAGATTGCTTCTCCAAGGGGGTGTTCGGAGCCTTTTTCGAGCGAAGCGGCGAGGCGCAGCAGTTCGTCACTCACCACAGGCGACTGTTTGCTCAATACAATATCTGTAACAGCCGGCTGACCCTTTGTAAGCGTGCCAGTCTTATCCAGCACGATCACGTTTACCTTGCCGGCAGTCTCCAGACCAGCGCTGGAACGGAACAGGATGCCCATCTCGGCACCTTTGCCAGTGCCGACCATGACAGCGGTGGGGGTAGCCAATCCCATGGCGCAGGGGCAGGCAATGACCAGGACCGCGACCATATTGATCAAAGCCCGGGTGAAATTGTCCACACCCGCTCCAACAGGAGGAGGGGAAGCGAAGAAATACCAGCCGGAAAATGTCAAGGCAGCGATGAGGATAACGATGGGAACGAAGACGGCTGAAAGCTTATCAGCCATGGCTTGGATGGGTGCCTTGCTCCCCTGGGCTTCTTCCACCAGGCGGATGATCTGCGCCAGGGCGGTCTCTTTACCGATCCTGGTGGCTTCGAATTTGAGCATTCCCAGCTTGTTGAGGGTTGCCCCGATGAGCGGGTCGCCGGGGGCTTTCTCGACCGGGAGCGATTCTCCGGTCAGCATCGATTCGTCAACGGCTGACCTGCCTTCAACGACCACACCATCCACCGGGATCTTCTCGCCGGGCCGGACGAGGACGACATCCCCGACCCTGACTTCGTCGACCGGCACTTCCAGTTCCTGTCCATCCCGCAGGATGTGGGCAGTTCTGGCGCGCAATCCCATCAATTTCTTGATGGCTTCGCTGGTGCGGCCTTTAGCGCGGGCTTCGAGGAATTTACCCAGGCGGATAAGGGTGATAATAACCGCTGCGGTTTCATAATAGACATGCCCGGGCAGCAGGCCAAGCATGACAACGATGGAATAGAAATAGGCGACCGAAGAACCCATGGCAATCAGGACATCCATGTTGGCAGAGCGGTTGCGCAGGGCTTTATAAGCGCCAAGATAATACTGCCAGCCGACATAGAACTGGACCGGTGTGGCAAGCGCCCACATCAACCAGTCCGCCCAGGGAGCATGGGCTGCCATGCCCAGCAAACCGAGATCGCGGGCCATAGCGAAAAGGAAGAGGGGCAAGGTAAAGATCAAGCCGGTAACAAGCAAACGTTTTTGTTGGGTAATCTCGGCTGTGCGAGCATTTGCCTCGACATCTTCGGTTTCAGCACCCAACTCGATGGCTTCAAAACCGGCAGCAGATACCGCACGACGGATCTCAGCCTGACTGATGATGGTTGGAACGTATCTGATACGCGCCTTCCCGGTGGTGATGGTCACCTGGGATGCGAGCACACCAGCGAGGCGGGAGAGGGCTTTCTCCAGGCGGCGGGCATCGTTATCGTCCGCCAGGCGCTTGACCATCAGGTCTGCTTCACCAGTGGCGATACCGTAACCAGTACGCTCGACGCGGGCAATGATGTCCGGAAGATCGAGCAGAGATGGGTCAAACTCGACCGTTGCCCGCTCGGAGGATAGATTAACTATTGCTGTGGAAACACCGTCAAGTTTTTTAATATTCCGTTCGACGGTGGCAACACAGTTGGCACAGGTCATGCCAGTTACAGGCAAGGTTATTTGTTTTGTGGCAGTCATGTTTACAACAATGGCAGGTTATTTATTTAATTTGCAAAAATTGGGGCAACCAATTGGTCGCCCCTACATGGTACGCTGGATTCTTATGCAGCAACGGGGTAATTGATCTGTGCCAGCAATGCCTTGATCTTCTCTTCTGTAGCGGGGGGATTGAAGGCAACCTCAACCTTTTTGGTATCCATATCCGCATTAACGGATACGACGCCAGCCAGATCGCCAAGTTCCATCTGGATGGTGTGAGTGCAATGCCCACAATGGATGCCGGGAACAGAATAGGTTACGGTAGTCATGACTCTCTCCTTAACGATAAGAATATGATTTTATGCAGGGGCAGCGAGGAGCAACCCCTACGAGTTACACATGGGTGTTAAAGACGTCCAGGACTTCCTGCATCACGCGCTGGCGTTCGGCAGGGTCATCGCCCTGGACAGCGGTGATGACGCACGAGTTCACGTGACCATCGAGGATGATCCCACTGACCTTTTTCAGAGCTGCCTGGACCGCCTGTATTTGACGGATGACATCGATGCAATAGGCATCCTCTTCTACCATGCGTATGACCCCACCCAGGTGCCCTTCGATGGTCCTGAGACGTTTGATAGTACCTTCATTCTGCATATTCTTCTCCACCCCCCCCCATGGGGGCAGGGTTAATATAACATTAAGGGTCTGAACTGTCAAGAGAATAAGAAATGGGGAGAGATTGAAATTTCCTACAGAGCCTGTTCAGGCTATAGCCCCTGCTGTTTTGCCGCCTGCCAGAGGGATTCCATTTCATCCAGGGAGAGGTCGGAGAGAGAACGTCCCATGGCAGAGGCACCCTTTTCAACATATGCAAAGCGGCGCTTGAAACGGACATTCGTCCCACGTAGGGCACTTTCAGCATCGATCTGTTTCCAACGTGCCAGATTGACGAGAGCAAAGAGGAGATCCCCCACCTCATCAACCAATTGCTCGTTGTTCGTGGTCTGGCGAACTTCCTGGATCTCTTCAACAATCTTATCCAGGACACCCTCGATCGCTGGCCAGTCGAAACCAACCCGTGCAGCACGATCCTGGTACTCCTGAGCCTGGATCAACGACGGCAAAGCCAGAGGTACACCATCCAGCAATCCTTCTGCAGACGCACCATTCGCCTGCCGTTCAGCGTGCTTGAGCCTCTCCCAGTTTGTCAACACATTGGCAACACCATCCACTTTGAGGTCAGCAAAGACATGCGGGTGGCGGTTGATGATCTTGGTGTGGATATTCTTCAACACATCTGCCATGGTAAATTCGCCAGCCTCCATGGCAATCTGGGCATTCAAAACAATCTGTAAGAGCAAATCTCCCAACTCCTCGGCAAGTTTCGCGGGATCTCCTGAATCCAATGCAGCCAGGACCTCATAAGCCTCCTCAAGCATGTGCATGCGCAGGGAGGCATGGGTTTGCTCACGGTCCCAGGGACAACCGTCCGGAGCCCTCAGACGGGCGACAATCTCCTGGAAGGATTCGAAGGAGGTCCTCTGCCCCAATGGCGGGACATACAGGACGGTCAGCAAACCGATATGCCGGCTGCGGTCGATCTGGTACAGGTGCAGCTCCTCGACGATCTGATCCATTGTGCCAGCGGAGTGGACGAGACAGACTGGATGTTCTTCAGGGTAGACCGCCAGCAAGGTCATCTTAACCTCTGCCGCGACCAGTTGAGAATAGATCTGGGCTATCAAAACCGGCGTATCCGGTGGAAATAACGGTGTATGAACCTGGCTCAGCTCCAAGGCGTCGAAGAGAGTCAGGC
>Ga0315296_10002195_pt1 | contig 16738 bp, 17 predicted proteins | sample YL17G14_18_MG_FD_203921 | JGI IMG/M metagenome (GOLD analysis project Ga0315296, IMG submission 203921) | Sediment microbial communities from Yellowstone Lake, YNP, Wyoming, USA - YL17G14_18 | ecosystem: Environmental > Aquatic > Freshwater > Lake > Sediment | place: USA: Wyoming | collected... | reverse complement strand
CTGAGATGGTTCTCCCCCAATATTCTCTTTATGTCCTTTTCGGAGTAACCGCGTCGAACCAGTGCCTTTGTTATATTCGGCATCTTCGAGACATCTTCAAGACCGACCGGTGTTGACGGAATTCCGTCAAAGTCTGATCCCAGTCCTATGTGATTAGAGCCATCAAGATCGAGAATATGATCTACGTGCTCAACTAAGTCTTCAACGTTAGTTATGCGTCCAGTTCGGAGCTTCTCATCTGGAACTATGAAGAAGGGTGCAAAGTTCATGCCGATTACTCCTCCTCTTTCTGCGAGAGCTCTTATCTGGTCGTCTGTCAGGTTCCTGGGATGGTTGCAGAGAGCCCTGCAGTTCGAGTGGGAAGCCACGATCGGCCCTTTGACCAGGTCTATCAGGTCCCAGAATCCTGAGTCGCTGAGATGAGAAACGTCGATTACTACGCCTAGCCGAAACAGTTCCTGTACAACTTGGACTCCTAGCTCTGATAGCCCTCCTTTTGTCCGGGAGTCTTCAACTCCGTCAGCTAGCAGATTCCTAAGGGAATGCACTAGTCCGACCATCCTGACGCCTAGTCTATACAACATTCTCAGGGTTCCTATACTGCCTTCAATGACATCTGCTCCCTCGATAGACAATAGAGCAGCTACCCTTCCAGCTCTATTCGCCCTGATTATGTCATCATAGGTGACAACTGGAACGATGGCATCTCTGTTCTTATCACACTCCGCGTGGAAGATGTCTAAAGTTTCCATAGCGGTCCTCAGAGCAAACGGTGGGGTCCTGTCACGGATCGAAGAGATGGCGAAAACCTGACAGTCAACTCCGCCTTCTCGAAGCCTCGGAATATCGACATGACCCGATTCCCCACGGATGCCCAGCCCCCCTCTGGAACGGTCTACCCACATGGAGTTAAGGGTTCCAGTGAAACTGGGAGAAAGACACTTTAGAGTATCACAATGGGTGTCGACAACCAGAGAGTCCATATGAATTCTCACAGCATCCTCATCAAGACTCATTTTTGTCCACTGATCTAGAGTCTGCGGATTCGCTGCTTTAGCCTTTATCGTAGGACAAGGCGAATAGGGCGATCGAACCAAAGCTTTCTAGCCAAGACCGTTGTCTTGTCCGTCTTGGTCGAGAAAACTGGTTTCCCAGCTTAGATCTTGAATGTTCCTATGACCGGAGCATGATCAGAGGGTTTAGGTGTCCTCCTTCTTCTAGGCCACAGGTCAATCTGCACATCTTGGAGGACGCTGATGAAGGGTTTTGTGCACAGAATGTAGTCTATTCTCATCCCTTGGTCTTTCCATATTCCTCCGCCAATATAGTCCCACCAAGTGTACATCTTCTTTTCTGGATACAGATGACGTGCTGTATCAACGAGTCCTAAGCTGAGCAGTTCTTCGAAGGCAGCTCTCTCCTCAGTCATCGTTCCTATTGTGTCCGCCAGAACCCTCGGGTCATACACATCCATGTCCGCTCTTGCCACGTTGAAGTCTCCCACAATCACTGTTTTCTCACTTAGGGAATACTTCTCCTTCAGGTGAAGCATGAATCTGGTGTACCATTTCAGTTTATAGTCAAACTTCTCAGTTCCTCGTACACCGCCATGAGGAGCATATACATTCACTATTCTGATGTCTCCGAGGCTCGCAGTCATGATTCTCTTATCCGAGTCCCAGTAGTCATCGCCAAAACCTTTTCTGACTTCCTGCAGTTGTGTCTTTGAGCATATTGCCACTCCATTGTATCCCTTCTGCCCATAGACCTCGCATTGATACCCCAGTCGCTCAAGACCTTCTCCTGGAAAATCCTTGTCCGCCACTTTGAGTTCCTGTAGGCAAAGCACGTCTATGTTATTGTTTCTATGTTCAAGCCAGCTTATGAGAAGGTCAATCCTTGTTCTTATCGAATTCACATTGAAAGCGCATAGTTGCATAAGCCCCCCTTCTCATATGCTAATGAGGCCATTCTCCTCATAAGCCCGTCTCCTCTCCGCATTCAAACGAAGAAGGCTCTTCTTAGGAGCTGAACCATCAGCAGCATAAAGGTCATAGAACAAAACAAACGAAGCCCACAATGCTATGTCTCTTTCAGAATAGGCAAGAGAATACGCCTATCAGAATAGGGTCAAACCAGCCCTAGAAAAAGGTCAGAAGACCATAACCATCCAAGCACGTGAACTGCACGAAGCAATGGGCCTCAAGAACCCAAAAACCCTCAAGTACGTGCCGCCCCAGATGCAAATAGGTTACTGACCGACTGAATCCTCGGCTTGTCAGGAGAGAAGGCCTGACTCACCGAGATCGATCCTAGGCGGAGAATTAATGCACTGAAGCTTTCAGGACCCAGCAGAAGCAAAGGGATCAGATCGATCGATCAGAAGAAGAAATCACCTCCGTGTTCCGGAGAATCCGAGAATTGATCAAAGATCGCCTACTTATGGCCGTGAAAAACGGGGAATCGTGAAGATTCACGAATCGTCGATTTCTTACCGAAGGGGCCCAACTACAGATATTTTGGGTTCGATTTCCAGTTCAACTCTGACTGATTGAGCCACTAAGCTGTACTTCTCTGCCAACTTCAATGCACGTTCAACAAGGTCTATTCTACAGCCTCGAACCTCAATCCTAGGTTTCAAGACTATCTTCTTGAAGAAAGAGGTGTGATCCAGCCTCTCTTCAACAGACCCCTCAGCATCGCAGGCATAGGATACTAGATCAATCTTCAGTTTCTCAGCGCTCCAGAGGAACATCAGCTGGATACACATATTCAAGGCTCCGACAAAAGCGTCTTCAGGAGTCAGAAGATTCGGCTTACCGTATAGATGCGCAGGGGCAGAGAAACTCAATCGCGCCCCATTGCTACACATCAATTCTCCGACGTGTTCCTCTTTCCACACTGTGGTTGTCCGATAGGTCACCATGACTACACTGTTCCCTTCCTGTCAGAAATTCTATCCAACGCGGTCGCGATCTCACGGGCCACTCTTTGGGCTACTCTGACTCCATTGTCGTCCAGTTCTCTTCTTGACTTGGGCTTTGATTCAGCCCACTTCTCAAGCAGGTCCGTAACTACTACGGAGTCCGCGGTCTTTCCACTGTACTTTTCTATGGCTTTCTTCGCACATAGCTTTCCACATCCGTCGACTGCTATGGTTGGGAAGTTTTTGGCGAACTCTCTCTCGCCCCCATCACCAGACAAGAAAAGTGGAAGACAGATCGTCACCGTTCGGCCGGGTCTTAGTTGCTCTAGAACGAAGCGGGTCGCTATTCTTGATATGGTTCCCTCCACGCAGTATTCTCCACTACAGGATACTACCCCAGTTTTTGAGAACTCTTTTATGGCCTATCACCCTCCTTTTTCAACTCGTCTACCTTTAGAGCAATCTGCCCAGCCAAAAGCTCGGACAGCTTTCTCCCGTTTTCGTCCAAGAAGGTAACAGACTGGGTCAGCAGAGCTTTATTCTCTCTCAAGAGGTCAAGAACTCTGAAACTAGCTGCCAGTGAAGCTCCAGACAGACTAAGGTTCTTCTTCGAGCACTCTGAAGGGCAACCGTCAACAGAGATGCATCGATGCAACTTCACAAGTCTTCTTGCTTCATCGTCCCCCATGACAAGCAGCGACAAACACAGAGTGTCCGTCTCTCCTTTCCTGAGGTCTTCGACAACTCGATAAGTGGCATCCCTACTTATCGTTCCAAAAGCCTTCCCGATCCCACTGCATGGGATCACAAAGATGGTATCAGTCAGGATAGTCACCTCTTACTCTTCTCAACGTCATCCTCAAGTCTCGTTTTCATCAAACCGAAATATTGTTCAGCATTCAGCAGCCTCTCCAGATCCCTCGAGTTGTTTGGTGACATGACAACAAGCCAGCCTTCTCCATAAGGATCCTCATTTATTACTTCAGGTCTGTCCTGGAGCATTGTGTTCACCTTTTTTATAGTAGCGTCTGAAGGTGAATCAACGGACAAGACCGCCTTAATTGTCTCAAGCCTTGCGATCTCTTGGAGATGTGTAACCTTGCTCCCAACCTGTGGAAGCTCTGCAAAAACCATATCGCCTCCTCGCCTTTGGAAGAAATCGGTGACACCTACTCGAAATAGATCACCCTCCTTCTGGATCCAAACATCCCTATCTGAATAGAAGAGCCCTTTCTTAACTGTAAAGACGAACTTATCTGCTGTCAACGTGTATACATCTTCGCCCATCCACATCGCCTCATTATTCGTCGCTTTGCGGCCCTGCCATGCCTACTCTGACTGGTATGGCACTAGCGAGTTTCTATGATATCATATCGAGCCATTTAAATATATTTGCATGAATAAGTGTTAGTCACATAGGTTGAAAGGCCGAAATAATATTTAAATGCGTTAATATGTCAACATGGTCCGAGAGAACTTAAATGCAGACGAGACCGAATCTTGACCGAACTCTTGAGACGCTAGCTTTTTCGAAGCGATGTACGCCCGACGAGGCATCAGCCTATCGTGATAAACTAGTTGAACTGGCAAAGCAAACCATTAATGAGACTAAAGTAGATGCGCTCAGTAAAGCCTTCAAAGCTTTGGGAGACGAAACACGGCTTAGAATCCTCTTCATTCTCAAGGCTCAAGAGATGTGTGTATGTGAGCTCATGGCTGCCCTCGATCTGACTCAGCCAACTGCATCTCATCATCTAATGATCCTAGAAAATGCAGACATAGTGAAGCACAGAAAAGAGGGGAAATGGGTTTTCTACAGTATTGCCGACATGGGATTGATTAGGAAACTACTTGCCCTTAGCCTTTGAACGCTGACCTCTGGCTTCCGTTGTCTTCGCGGTTTCACTTTTTCTTCTTGGGAAGTTCCCTCTTGTATACCAGAGGAACTTGACAAGTGATAGCATCAATGGCACTTCCATCAGCGGACCTATGACCGTGGCCAATGCTGCGCCTGACCCCAAGCCGAAGAGGGTTGTTGCCACCGCAATGGCTACCTCAAAGTGGCTGCTCGAGCCGATTAGAACTGAGGGGGCTGCGGATTTGTAGTCTAAGTTCGCATACCATGAGGCCGCGTAGGTGATCGTTATCATAGTAACATAGTGGATAAGCAAGGGCACGGCAATCAGGGCCACCGTGGATGGTTCGCGGATGATGATATTTCCCTCGAGAGAAAACAAGACGACCAAAGTCGTCAAAAGCGCGATGATTGAGATCTTGCCCAAAGTGGGCTTGAACCGTGTTTCGAACCATTCTTCTCCTTTCTTGGATAGAAGAGCTCTCCGTGTGATGGCTGAAAGAGTTACTGGCACGGCTATGAAGAATATAACGCTCAGTGCGATCAGGTCCCATGGAACCGGAATGCTGCTTATTCCGAGGTAGAAAGCAGCTTCCGCGCCGTACAGTGCAACCATGAGAAGCGCGTTAATTGCTGTGTTAACTAGCCCTTGTCCAAGGTCTCCCTTAGCGAGCTTTATCCACCACATCACCATTGCTGTACATGGAGATATGCCGAGGAGAATCGCGCCGGCGATGAACTGAGGGTTACCTCTGAGCAGAAGGTTTGCGTACAAGGCCATGAGAGGCGGAGCAATGATCCAATTAGCGATGATAGTTATCAGCATCGGTTTCGGGAACTTCACAGCCTTCTTGATGTCGCTGAAGCTGATACCTATGACTGTAGGATACATCATCAAGAACAGGAGAATTCCTATTGGAATGGACAACTGGCCGTACTTTAGAGAGTCTATGTACTGACCAAACTGAGGTAAGTATCTGCCCAGCAGTAGACCTATGGCAATGCATATCGCTATCCATAGGGTCAGATACTTCTCAAAGACCCCAAGCGATTCTTCTTTCTGCGGAACAGAGGAAGTCATCTCATCAGCCTCTGCGGTGAACCTGAGTCATCTATGCATTCAAAAATTTAAATTTATTGTTATGAGCTACCTCACATTCAAGAAGCTCTGGGCCTAGTCAGACACCGAAAGGCAGACTGTCTGATGCTTTCCTGGAGCATGCCATGGATCTTGTCATGTGTGATTGGATCATGTCTTAAATACGGTTATGGGGAATGCTTGTTCAGGCATGGCTGATTGGCTGCGGAACTTTGCCCTCGTATCTGAGTTTGGCTGGGAATGGATGAAGACCTTTGCGCTACAGCATGGCTACTCGGGAGCTTTCTTGATAAGCCTGATCGGAGCTGCATCTGTGATTATACCAATTCCATATACGCTCATGATCTATTTTCTGGGCCATTTCTTGGATCCATTTCTCCTCGCTTTAGCCTCTGGGGCAGGATCAGCAGTAGGGGAGTTTTCGGGCTACGTCCTAGGCTACTATGGAAGAGCCGTTATCAGTGAGGAACGGAAAAGGAAGGTGGACTTCTGGTTACGCATATTCAACCGTCACGGGGCACTGGTAGTGTTCATATTTGCCGTGAGTCCACTTCCTGACGATTTATTGTTCATACCTCTTGGAATCGTTCGCTACAGCCTAGTAAAGGCCTTCGTACCCTGTCTGATAGGCAAGCTCATAATGAGTTTCATCATCGCATTGGCTGGCAGATCATCCATCAGATTCATTCGTGACATGGTCAGCGAAGGTGGATGGATGGAACTTGTAATCTCAGCGGTCATACTCGTAGCAGTCATGGTCGCTCTGCTCAAAATCGACTGGGAGAAGATCTTTACGAAGTACTTTGAGAGAACGGGTGCGACAGCTCAAGGTAAACCCCAAAGCAAAGAATAGTTTTCCTCGTCCGATTACATTTCGAAGGAGACCATCATCGATCGATAAGATAACTTAAGGGAGTTGCCGCTACTTATGCGGTTGTTAATAGACGGACATGGCGTAGAATGTGAAAATCAATACATCCTGAAGGAAGTGGATTAACCATGCCCAGAAGAATCCCCCTGTTTCCAGCGGGCTTTTGCCCAAGAACCAGCCAAGGAACCCTGACATCAGAACCCCTGGTACACCATTAGGGATGCCATAGAAGTGTCCAAGCCCAAAGAATACCGTTGTGATCATAAGTGCCTGCTGCTTGCCGACGACAGGCCAGAGTACTGAGAGCGGCCCTGCACGTAACGTGAACTCCTCATTAAAAGCATTCATTGCGGCAATAAGTAGGGCAACGGGGATAAGGGGCAGCGCCTTCGCAAAAGTACCTAACGAAGGCCGTGTTGTGAGCATCAGGAAAGCGAATGTGCCTATACTGATGATCATGGCAAAGATAGATCCTGTTCGTGTCCATGGCTCGGGCTTCTTCATACCGATTAACTTCGATGGCTCGACAAATGCGTCGATTTGACCTTTGACAAGAAAGAAATCGGGCGTCTTTTCCCCATCAGGATCAAGAACAGGATCACGGTCAATGCTGGTGAGAGTCTCAGAAGATGAGTCATAATTGTGGAAAGTGCCCAAGGTGCTTGGTCTGTCCAACCTGTCCAAGCTGAACTAGCGCGAATGAGTGGTATGAATCCCCATTGCCAACCTCCTCCAAAGCCAAGGAAGAATATGACGAGTAGTATTAGGACAAAGGCTCTTAGAGACTTAAAGTCTGCACGAACAAGAGTAATCCCTAAGAGCACTACTAGTCCAGTGGCATGTATCCAAGGCCACCAGTATGGCTCCTCAGAGACAAGCTCTCTCCAGAGGATGAGCCCAAGGGAACTTGTGATCAACATCGCGATCCAAGCGACAATCATCACATTCTGAGGTGAAACAACATCAGCCTGATTGCTTCCTCTAGCGCTAGATCAGCGATCCAAGCGACAATCATCACATTCTGAGGTGAAACCCTTGCAGAGTTTCTCATGTGCTTGTCCATTCACTCCTTTCTCGACCGATAAGTTACATTCACTGGGCCTTTGGTTGTTACTTATAGACCTTGAGAAGCAGACAACCATGTTGAAAAGGGGGGGAAATATGACGGGGAGACCTCCACGACCGGGTCGGTTCATATGCTCCCTTTGCCTCGATAGACTGGTCAGGGCGGTGTAAGGCGTATGCGCCGGCCGTTTTGCCCGGTCCGTCGGGAAGAGTAGTTTGACATTTGAGAGGACTCTACTTGAATGAGCTCGAGTGGCGGACTGTTTGACGCTTTGCTGAACTATGCAATCGATAGTGTGCACCTAAGGAAGCCCCCAACGCCGAACGAAAGTCTAAATCATATGCTCGTCCTATAATGCTCAGAATATCAGAGATCTGCTAGCCTAAGATACGGAAAAGAGTGGCCATGGTTGTTAGGATTAAGGGCGCCAGCGAACACAACCTCAAGGAGATAGATGTAGACATACCTGACGGCTTGACAGTAGTCACAGGCGTCTCAGGTTCGGGGAAAACCTCGCTTGTCTTCGACACATTGTACCATGAGGCGCGCCGTCGCTTCATTGACATCTTTTCGCTTGGATCACCTGAGTCGCGTCTTTCACCGGCAAGAGTGCAGTCAATAACTGGGCTTGGTCCAGCTGTCGCGGTGGGCCAAAACCTGCTAAACAGGAATCCGAACTCGACTTTGGCAACAGCTTCCGGGTTGCATCCCTTCTTAAGACTGCTTTATGTGCGATTCGGCAAACGTCTCTGCAGAAGATGTGGCGCCGAGCTATTCATGTTCAATGAGGACGAAATCCTTGAGCAGATTGATTCTCTGAGCAGGTCAGAGTCCGTCATAGTCTATGCTCCTTTGCTGCGAAATGTGAGAGGAAGCCACCGCACTCTACTTGAGATCCTGACTGCGGAATTCGGTGTGAAGGCATTACGCGTAGACGGATATCGCTGGGATGAGCGCCAGCTTGATCCAAACCAGGGGCATAGCATAGATGTCCAAGTCGCTCGGCTGAGGCAATCCTCTCCTGTCACATCCATTCGAAGGGCCCTTGAATCAGCCCTCGGCCTTGGAGCAAATGCAGTCACCATTGTAAGCAAGAAAGAGGAGTTCACGGTTTCTTTGGCTCCGGTTTGTATCTCTTGTGGATCTTGGTACGGAGACCTGGAGCCAGTTCACTTCCATACTCAGTGTCCCTACTGCAGGGGAGAGGGCTGCAGCAAGTGCTTTGGGACCGGTTTATACCCTGAGGCAGCAGCGGTCACATGGCAGAATATGCGTCTGCCAGAACTCCTCTCTCACTCAGTGAAGGATCTGCGCTCAGTATTTGGGGAAGCCAAGCTGCCAACGTCGGCGTCTCGTCTTCAATACGAGATAATGCGTCGCCTCGATGCATTGGACGCCGTCGGACTTGGATACATCTCCTTAGATAGAGCTTCTCCGACACTTTCGCGCGGCGAGTCGCAGAGAGTCCGTCTAGCTGTGGCTTTGACAAGTCGTCTTGAGGACATGCTGTATGTGTTAGATGAGCCGACGATAGGACAGCATCCGGCAGATGTCTCAAGGTTGCTGCAGGCTTTCAGAGGGCTGAGTGGGAATGTTCTATACGTTGAGCATGACAGAGTCGCGGCAGCTGAAGCAGACTGGGCCATCGACCTAGGGCCCGGCGCTGGAAGTAATGGGGGAAGGCTGGTCTTCGCTGGAACTCCTGCGCAACTGTGGGAGGCGGACACTTCTACCGGCCGATACTTCAGTCTTAGAAGCCGTGTTCCAGTCCCTGGGCCATGCGGGCCTCCTGAGAGGTTCATCACCATTCGGAGAGCTTTCATGCATAATCTGCAGAACGTTGATGTGCTAATACCCCTAGGGCGCCTCACAGTAGTTACCGGGGTCTCAGGCTCGGGAAAGAGCACGCTGGTTGAGGATGTTCTCTATGCCTCCATTGAGAAGAAGAAGCCTGTGGGCTGCCAGAAACTGGATGGGCCTCCGCCTAAGGCGGTCCTAGTAGATCAGAGCCCAATCGGGCGTAATCCGCGTTCCAATCCCGCTACCTATACTAAGCTCTCAGACATAGTTCGAGACTACTTGGCATCCAAAACCGGTTTGTCCCCCTCACACTTCTCCTTCAACAGACCTGAAGGCCAATGTCCAACGTGTAACGGAATGGGCGCTGTTGAAGTCAAGATGCGCTATCTGCCTTCCACGTGGATCCTCTGCTCTGACTGTGACGGTCAACGTTTCTCTGATGAGATTCTATCCCTACGCGTCAGCTTCGGCAACCGTAGACTCTCCATCGCAGAGTTGTACAGACTGTCAATATCAGAACTCGCCCCTCTGCTACTTGAAAAGGGTTTGCTACCGTCAAAGAATCGCGTAGCAGCAAAGAGCGTCCTAGAAGCACTCTTAGACATAGGCTTGGGTTACCTTACACTGGGTCAGCCTTCTACAACTCTTTCAGGTGGAGAAGCTCAACGCATCAAACTGGCGAAGTATCTTGGAAGAAGATCGCTTTCTGAACGGCTTCTAATACTTGACGAGCCTTCTACTGGTCTGCATCCTCAAGACCTCTCCGGTCTACTGAACGTTCTAGATAGACTAGTCCGAGCAGGTGCGACCATTGTTATCGTTGAACACAACACAGATGTTATCCGGGCAGCAGACTGGATTATTGACCTTGGCCCGGGAGCGGGTCCTGAAGGCGGAAGACTGCTTTATGCGAGGCCTCTAGAAGGCCTGCTGCGAGTTCAGGAATCGATAACTGCACAGTTCTTGGAGAAAGAATCTGCTGTCATCCCGTCACCTCACAGAACCAGAGACGGGCCAAGTCATCCAACTAGCATCTCTATTCGCGGCGCACGGGCTAACAACCTCAAAGGGGTTAATGTTGACTTTCCGAAAGCAGCCCTTACAGTGGTCACAGGGGTCTCCGGATCAGGAAAATCGAGTCTAGTCAACAATGTGCTTGAAGCTGAAGCAAGACGTCGTTTCCTTGAGACCTTATCACTGTATGAGCGCCAAAGCGTTCAGGAGGGCCCAGAAGCACCTGTGAAAACCGTGAACGGATTAGGTGTAGCTGTCACTGTCAATCCTGAGCGTAGGCTCTACAATCTGAGGTCTACTGTAGGCACAGCAACCGAGATCTGGCATCATCTAGCCGTTCTTCTAGCGACGATCGGGAAACGTTCCTGTCTCAAGTACGGAACACAGATGATTCAAACTCAGGAATGGACATGCCCCAACTGCAGAGCAACTGCACCCATCGCTGAACCAAGGCATTTTTCACCATCAAACTATGTATCAGCCTGCACAACATGCCATGGAGTTGGCACCATTCAGGTTCCAAGCCCGGAGAAACTGATCAAACATCCTGAGAAACCCCTCTGCAGGGGTGCAATGTATTCACCGGGATTTTTCCCAAACGGTTACCTGTGCAAACCTGGGAACGGTGGATACTGCATTGTCCAAGCTTTAGCCGCCCGCTATCGATTCGACCCTGAGACCACACCATGGAACGAGATGAGCGCAGAGGCCCAGAGGGCATTCCTCTTCGGCGACGCTGAGCCTCTAGAAGTCACTTTTCACAGCCCAAGAGGACGAACACGAACAACCAGTTTGACCTTCAAAGGATTTTATGGTTGGGTCAGAGACTGGGATGTCGGAGGAACATATACAGACACCAAGACGTGCCCAGACTGTAATGGAAGTCGCCTTCGTTCAGAATACCTTGCAGTGACGCTCGGAGGATTCAACATCCATCAACTTAGTAAAATGCCCCTGTCCCAGCTGACCAGAGTTCTCGAAACCGTCTCAATAGATTCAGAAAGGTACTTCATCGAGAGCAGTTTGCGAACTGCCTTGAAGCGTCTACGTTTCCTTCTCCAGGTAGGGCTAGGATACATCGATCTGAACCGGGTGACTGCTACTCTCTCAGCAGGTGAAGCACAGCGGGTGAAACTGGCCGGACTATTGGGAAGCGAGTTAACCTCGTTAACCGTCATTCTTGACGAGCCTTCCCGTGGTCTACATCCCTCTGAGATAGAGGCGTTGCTGGCAGCACTTAGGGAACTGCGGGACGAAGGTAACACAGTCATCGTAGTAGAGCATGATCCACAAGTAATCAGAGCCGCAGACTGCATCGTTGACATGGGGCCCGGACCAGGAGCCAGCGGAGGAGAAGTGGTGGCACAGGGTACATCTGAAGAGGTTGCCCGAGCAGAGACCGTAACCTCGCTTTGGATGCGCGGTCAGCGGAAGATCGAGGTTCACAGAATGCGACGAAAGCCGCATGGTTGGCTGACTGTTAGTGGGGCCGCTGCCAACAACCTAAGGATCGATAGATTGGATCTCCCCCTTGGCACGCTTATAGGCGTCTGCGGAGTCTCAGGCTCAGGCAAGAGCACACTTTTCATAGATACTCTGGGAAGAGCTTTGGCACCGAAACTTCAGACGACTTCGGTCGCCAGAGAGCCTGTTGAGCCAGGAGCATACGTGTCTATCACGGGAGCTCCGAAGCGGGCAGTTCTGGTGGATCAAGCCAAGGCAGGTCTACGTAGTCCGGTCTCATTTCTCGATTTGAGTCACCCCTTACAAGCTCTGTTCGCTGAAAGCGATGATGCTAGGGCCCTAGGTCTTGACGAGAAGGAACTTGGCCGAAGATGTACTGCCTGCAACGGTACTGGCGTCATTCGGACCGACATGGGGTTCCTACCTGAGGTCACTGTGGTCTGCGAGACTTGTGGTGGGACCGGCTACAGGCCTGAAGCTTGGGAAGTTCGGCTTCACGGGCTATCGCTGCCTGAAGTTGAATCTTTGACAGTTGATGAGGTATACAAGATGTTTGGTGATGAACACGGGCTGGCTCGGCCTTTATCAGCTGCAAGAGATGTGGGATTAGGCTATCTGGTTCTTCGGCAGCTAGGTGACTCGCTGTCGGGTGGAGAGGCGCAACGGCTTAAGATAGCGAAAGAGCTTTGTCGCGAGACTAGAGAGGAGACTCTCTACATTCTTGATGAACCTACCGTAGGCCAGCATATGGAGGATGTGGCTAGGCTCATAGCTGTGCTTAACAGACTGGTCGATGAGGGACACACCGTCCTCGTGATTGAGCATCATCGTCATCTCCTCGCAGCTTGCGACTGGCTTATTGAGCTCGGCCCGGGAGGTGGTCCCGAGGGTGGACAGCTAATAGCTGCAGGCACACCTGAAACCGTGGCTGCTGGAAATACTCCGACATCATCCTACTTGAGACAGGTTCTGGAGGCTAAGCTTTGACCTGGACTCCGCTTCTCTTGGCCGATCCCTCGCCTTGTCTTCGCATGCTCGTCCTGCAGGATCTCTTGAAAAGCAGTGAAGATAACCCAGAGTTTCAGGAGTTAGTTCAGCGGAAACAAGAGGATCTGCTTGTTTCTGAACTGGTGAAACTTCAGTCAGAAAACGGAGCATGGAAGGCACGGGACCTGCAGGTATTCGGGTCAGGTGACGAGATCCAGGCGACTTCGCAAGCACTTAATAGGCTTGGGTACCTAGGCTTCGGTCAAAACCATCCTTCTGTTCAAGCTGGGGCAGAATATCTCTTCTCCTTGCAGCGGGGCGATGGCTCTTGGGAACTCAGTCGGTATAGACCAGAGACGGAGGGAGGTCCTGGTTATAGTATGATTCCGCTGCAGACTGCTATACCTCTGAGGGGATTGGCTTCATGCAGCTATGCTACTGATCCACGAGCGGAGCATGCCTATGACTGGTTATTGGAGCAAAGGCTTCCAGATGGAGCCTGGCCCACAGGTGTTGCCTCTGGAAACCCTGGATATGTGGCAGGCTATAGGCGACTAGCGCATTCTAGGTGGGGCTGTCGCTCGAACACAACGGGGGCCCTGATCTGCCTAGCTCTGCATCCTAGGCGAAGGAATGGTTCGGAAGCCCGTCAAGCATTGGATATGCTGCTTGGCCGTGAAACTAAAGAGAAGCATACTCTAGGCTTCGAGGTGGCTAGAACTGTCGGTGCCGAGCCTTCCAGAGGCTTCCTCACGTACTATGCAAGATTCGACCTGGCTCAGTTGCTCGATCTCTGCTGGAGAGTGGGAGCATCTATCGAGGATGAACGCGTTGCAGAAACAATTGACTTCGTGAGAGCATTACGGGGACCTTATGGTCTCTGGGAATACATATCTCAGCCACAGGCTTCCCGCTGGGTGACATTCGACATTCTGCGCTCTCTCTCACGCTTGGACAAAGCTGGAGACTGGCTTAGCCTAGAGCCGCGCACTCCTTTCCAGTCTTATGCTAGGAGAAATAGGCGATTCTGAGATCGATAAGAGAGGAGTAATGTCAGATGACATCTGTGGAGGACCGAGAAATATGAGTGGAGGAGGATTCAAGGCTAAGATCCGGGGTATGTATGCTACAGCTCTGACAAAACTGCTTTTAGACCACGGTTTTCAGATTGTTCAACCCTCTGTAGAAATAGGTGAAAGGCTTGGATTAGAAACCTCTGAGGAGACACCTGATCTCACTATTCGGGACCGCTTTGACCGACAGGGAGTGGAAGTCACAGGAAATACTGGAGCTCGCGATGCTTCTGGGTCAGTTCTTGCAGATGAGTTTCTTGATGTGGTTTTGAGAAGGAAGACTGACAGAGCTATTCTTGATGCGGAGTTCCCTTGGGACTCAAAGGCGAGGCTTGATGAGCATAGGCGAGCTTTAGCGCCGACTGTTAAGATGCATCATTTCTACAAGGCCTGCGGAGGTTTCATCTCCTCCTCTGTTGACATGGCCGAGAGTCTTGTTCTCAGAGGCCGTCCTATTGAAGAGGTGGAGACTCTGTTCAGGCGTACGGTTGAGCCGTATTTGCCTTTTGAGGGCTCTGAGCTGGGCATAGAGCATGTGAAGTTACTGGGCCCTGCACTGAGCCTTGGAAAAGCTGTGATAGATGAATACGATGAGGCACAAATAAAGTATAGCCGAGAGATTCGAAGCGGAGGCACCTACGATGGCTTGGGCGTGGAAAGGGAAGCGGGCGACAGAGCCATCACACAGACACGACTCGGTGAGTATTATATCATAACCAGATACTATTCCTGTAACGGCAAATTCAAAGGCGCCTATGTGAACCTTAACACACCCTTAGAACTCTACCCATCCAAAATCAGATACGTAGACCTAGAAACAGACATATGCATCTGGCCCAACGGTGAGGCAAAACCCGTGGACCAAGAGATGCTTGAAGCAATGGCTTCACAAGGTGTTATTACAGATCGACTCTACGGCATCATAGCGGAGAAAACAAAGACCCTTCTCTCTTCTGTAAAGGGATTTCTTTAACGCACGAGCTGATCAGGAAGTACGGGTGTTCAATGTGTCTATGGGAGAGACCTATACTCAGAGATCCAGAATCCTCGGAGAAAATCGAACCCTGCATATCTACCTTCCCAGGGGTCATGAGTCCTCTGAGCAATTGAGCCCAGTCCTGTACGTTCTCGATGGCGAAATACTCTTCAACTACACGGCAGCCACCGTTGACTATTACATCAATACCTATCGCATCCCTGCCATGATCGTTGTTGGCATAGAGAGCACCGATCGGAGACGGGACTTTACACCCACCAAGGGCACAGCAGGAGCCAGAAGACCAGACGCCGCTAGTGGCGGTGCAGATGCATTCCTACAATACATGAAAGAAGAGCTGTTCACCTACATTGATAGAAAATGCCAGACTAGGAAATACAGAGCGATCATAGGCCATTCCCTCGGTGGACTATTTGTTTTGAACGCTCTGCTCACAGAACCCAGCCTCTTTTCTGCTTACATGGCTCTGAGCCCCTTTCTTGCATGGGACAATGAAGTGATCATACAAAGAACAGAGAGCTTTTTCAAGAGGACCCAATCCTTGGACAAGCTACTCTTTGTCGCAAGCGAGCCGATGTCAGGAGATGGGCCTTATAAGCCTCTTGAGAATTTCGTCCATTTGCTCGAAACCTATTGCCCTAAAGGCCTGCAATGGGAGTCGAAGATCTACAAAGGCTCTGACCACATGAGTCTCCCCGTGGTAGGTATTCCAGATGGACTGGACTTCTTCTTCCCCGGTTTCGTACAAGAGGGCTGACATCACGTACCGGTTTGTCGATCGAAAGAACTGCCTGATCGATCTTTGCGACTGAAGGTTCGATCGGTTTCACGTGTGTTTGTGAAGATCATACACGCCAATGATTATGGAATCCGCTACAGACTTCTTTTCTTGTCCTGTTTCACTTCTTTCCTTCCAACATAGACAAGTTGGTTTCCCAGCCCAAGTATGGAAGGGTCTTCACAGGTTCTAAGAAGAATTTCTGTCCATCGCTTCCACTTTTCGGCGTCTCTGTAGAGGCTGTTTGTAGCTTCGTACATCTGAGATGATAATCCTTGGCATGTTGCCATCGTGAGAGTCTGAACTCCCTCGCTCTCAAGCAGTTCTTTCAGCTCGTCAGGGTGGAAGTAGTATACGTCGGTTTCACTTGCGCTTCGTGGTGCGTCTTCGAGGCTTTGATAGTGAGCCCTGTGTATTCCTGTGGTGAACAGCTCTTCATGAAAGGGATCAGTCAGCTCTTCGGGATGCCATCCGAGAATTGTTCTGAAGATCCCATACAGGTTGAAAACGGAAACGAAGAGCGGCGCTTGTGCCTTAGCTACACGCAGAAGTTCGCTTGTTGCCAACTCTCATTCAGACTTCTGAAGAAGATGAGAGAGCGGAGACAGGCACAGCACTGCGTCGAACAGTTCATTGTCAAATCTCGATAGATCGGTGACAGAACACTCTATGATTTCCCTGACTCTGTTCTCTACGTTCGCCGTCCTTATCTCTCTTCTCGCAATTGCGAGACATTCTGGCGAGAGATCCAGTAGAATGACCTCATAGCCTTTCTTGGCCAGCTCAATAGTATACCTTCCCGGTCCTC